>Ga0163144_10008343_pt1 | contig 22427 bp, 7 predicted proteins | sample OliLak19BULKMAT1_FD_123175 | JGI IMG/M metagenome (GOLD analysis project Ga0163144, IMG submission 123175) | Freshwater microbial mat bacterial communities from Lake Vanda, McMurdo Dry Valleys, Antarctica - Oligotrophic Lake LV.19.BULKMAT1 | ecosystem: Environmental > Aquatic > Freshwater > Lake...
CTCCTCGTCGGCGGCACCTTCGCCAACATCGCCGGCGCGGCCCGCACGGGCTTCGCCCGCCTCAACGCCGACGGCACGCTCGATTCCGCCGGCAACCTCGGGCTCAACTCCGGCGCCTCCGTCATCTCGCTGCTGCTCCAGCCGGACGGCAGAGCCGTGGTCGGCGGCGTGTTCAGCTCGGCCGGCGGCAATGCGCGAGGCAACCTGCTCCGCCTGGATTCCACCGGTGCGCTCGATCCCGGTTTCAATCCCGGCGTCGATTCCTCCGTCACCGCGCTCGCCCGTCAGCCCGATGGCGCGATCCTCCTCGGTGGCACGTTCGCCAACGTGAGCGGCATCGGTCGCGCCCGCCTCGCGCGCGTCGACGTCAACGGCACGCTCGACGGCGCCTTCAACCCCGGCGCCAACAACATCCCGCACGCCATCGTCGTGCTGCCCGATCAAAGGATTCTCGTCGGCGGCCACTTCACGAACATCGCCGGCAACGCCAGCAACTATCTCGCCCGCCTCAACTCGTCGGGTGGTTTCGATGGCAGCTTCAACGCCACCGCCAACCAGCCGATCAACACCGTTTCCCTCGCCGCCAATGGCAAGCTGGCCGTCGGCGGCTCGTTCACCAGCATCACGAACCTCGGCAGCACCGCGCGCGATTTTCTCGCCCTGCTGAACGCAAGCGACGGTTCGCCCGACCCGTCGTTCAACTCCTACGCCGACGCTTATGTGAACACCGCCGTGTGGACGCCCGACGGCAAGCTCATCGTCGCCGGCAACTTCACCACCATCGGCGGCCAGGCGCGCGCGCGCATCGCTCGCCTCATCTCCACCGCGCCCACCGAGACGAAAATTTCAGTGGCCGCCTCCACCGTCACGCTCAGCCGCTCGGGTCCGTTGCCCGAACTGGCGTGGGTCACGTTCGAAAAGTCCACGGATGGCTCTTCGTGGACGAGCCTCGGCACGGCGACTCGCGTCGGCACCACCGCCCACTGGCAGCTCACCGGCCAGACGCTGCCGCTGGGCTCGCTCTTCTATCTGCGCGCCCGCGCGGCCGCGCCGACCGGCGTCTACGCTTCCTCGAGTCTCGTCGAGCACGTGCAACAGGTCGCAATCGTCGTGCTGCTGAACATCTCGTCGTTCACGCCGTCGACGATCGCCGCGGGCAATACGATCACAATCCTCGGCTCCGGTTTCGCGGCCGCCACCGGGGTGCTTTTCAACAGCACCGCCGCGGCGTCGTTCACCAAGGTTTCGGACAACGAGATCACCGCCGTCGTCCCCACGCTCGCGAGCGGCGGCAGCGTGACCATCAGTGTGGCCAGTGTCGCGGGTTCCGGCACGGCCGGCACGACCGCCACCTACGTGGTCGCGCCCGCGATCACGACGCAGCCCGCGCATGTCTCGACGACCAGCGGCACCGGCTCGGCCTCGTTCACGGTGCAGGCGACCGGCACGTCGCTCAGCTATCAGTGGCGGCGGCTCGGCGTGCCGATCGCCGGCGCGAATGCCGCGACCCTCAATCTCTCCGGCGCCACGCTCGCCTCCGCCGGCACCTATGATGTCGTCGTCACCGAGTCGGGCGTCGCGTCGGTCACCTCCGCGCCGGCCGTCCTCAGCGTCGCGCCGACCGCTTATCCCGGTGCGCTCGTCCTCGACGACACCTTTGATCTCTCGTTCGAACGCGAGCTGTTCGATATCTCGAGCTTCGGCGTCCATCGCGTCGCGGTCGTGCCGAACAGCGGCGGCAAATGGCTCGCCGCCGGTTCGTTCGTCCGCGTGAACGCCGCGCCGCACCTGCGGCTCGCGCGTTTCAACGCCGACGGCTCGCTCGACGCCTCGTGGGTGCCGGCGCCGATCGGCAACGACGTGAACGCAGTCGTCGTCCTCGCCGATGGAAAAATCCTCATCGGCGGCACGTTCACGCGCGTGGGTCACCTGACCCGGATTGGCCTCGCCCGGCTGAACGCCGACGGTTCGGTCGATGCCACGTTTGCCATTGCCAGCGCCGGCTCGGTCCACGCGCTGGCGGTCCAGGCGGATGGCCGGATCCTCGCGGGTGGCTCGTTCACCAGCGTCGGTTTCGGCACGTCGCGCAACGGCCTCGCGCGCCACCACACCGATGGCACGATCGACACCACCTTCGATGCGCAGCTCGGCGGTTCGAGCGTCAGCGTGCGCGCGCTCGCCGTGCAAATCGTGGCCGGCGTGGAGAAGATTCTGATCGGCGGTTCGTTCGCGACCGCGAGCGGCGTCACGCGGCGGAACCTCGCGCGCGTCACCGCGACCGGCGCCCTCGACACGACTTTCGCCAACGACTCGAGCAACGGCACCAACCTCCAGGTCGCCGCGATCGTGCCGGCCGATTCCGGCGGGAAGATCCTGCTCGGCGGCTATTTCACCACCTACAACGGCCAGTCCGCACCCGGCATCGCCCGGCTCGAGGCGGCCGACGGCGCGCTCGACACCGCCTTTGCCAGCGCCGTGGGCAGCGGGGTGGGGGGCAACAGCGTCCAAGCACTCGCACTACAAGCCGACGGCCGCGTCGTCGTCGGCGGCTCGTTCACGACCTTCAACGGAGTCAGCCGCGCCAATCTCGCGCGCCTGAGTGCGGCGGGCGCCGTCGACACCGATTTCAGGCCCGTGTTCAACGCGGCCGTCAGCTCGCTCGCGCCGCAGGCCGCGGGCGAGGGTGGCGGCATCGTGGTCGCCGGCAGTTTCACGAGCTTCAATTCGGTCGCGACCAACCGGCTCGCGCGTCTCACTTCGCTCGGAGCGCGCGATGACGCCGTCAGCTACACGTTCTATCGCGCCGGCAGCGTGAACGCGCTCGCCTACGGTCAATTCGGCGCGGTGCTGGTCGGCGGCGACTTCACGCACGTCGGCGGCACGCGTGCCAATGCCCTCGTGCGGCTTGATGCGAGCGGCGCCATCGACACCGGCTTCAACAGCGCCGGCAGCGGTTTCCCCGCCGTCGCCGTCGTCAACGCCCTCGCCCACCTCGGCGACGGCCGCACTTACGCGTTGGGCTCCTTCTCCAGTTACAACGGCACCGCGCGCAATTCGCTCCTGCGGCTCGATTTCTCCGGCGCTCTCGACCCCGCGTTCGATCCCGGCTCCGGCGCGCACCCGACACCCGGTGCGATGCTCGCGCTGCCGGGCGGCAAAGTGCTCCTTTCCGGCTTCTTCACCAGTTTCAACGGCACCCCACGCAACGGTATCGTCTGCCTCAACGCCAGCGGCACGGTCGACCCTGGATTCCTCAATCCCGTGGGCACGATGCCGGGCAACAACCAGGTGATGGCCCGCCAGCTCGATGGAAAAATCCTGATCGGCGGCGATTTTACCACCTACGCCGGCACGGCCGCCAACCGTCTCGTCCGGCTCAATGCCGACGGCTCGCTCGACGCCGCGTTTGCCACCGCCGTCGGCACCGGCGCGAGCCATGTGATCACCGAACTCGTGCCGCTCAGCGACGGCCGGCTCGTCGTGGCGGGCGGGTTCACCTCGTGGAACGGCAACTCCGCCTATCGTTTTCTCGCCCGCCTCGATTCCAGTGGCAGCATCAATTCCGGCTTCACGCCGCCGGCGGCCAGCACCGGCTCGCCCGGTTTCGGCGTCAATGCGCTGATCCTCCAGGCGGACGGCCGCCTGCTCGAGCGCGGTCTCATCGGTCTCGGCGTTCCGAATACGTTCGGCTTCGGGCGGCTGGCGGCGAACGGCGCGGCGGACGCCACCTTTTCGATTCACGGCATCGCAACCGTCAGCTCGGGCGACCGTGCCATGCTGCTCCTCGACAATGGCCACCTGTTCGCCGGTGGCTACGCGACGCTGACCTATGGCGGCGCGGCCGTGCGCAACGGCCTCGCCCGCTTCATTCCCTACGTCGCCCCGGCGATCACCTCGCCGCCCATCGGCCAGTTCGCCAATGTCGGCGACTCGGTCACGCTCAGCGTCGTCGCCAGCGGCGGCGCTTTGAACACCTACCAGTGGCTGCGCAACGGCCACGCCGTGCCCGGAGCCACCTCGTCGACGCTCGCGCTCACCAATCTCACCACGGCCGACGCCGGCAGCTACACCGTCTCCGTCACCAACACCCTCGGCTCCATCACGAGCACGCCTGTAACGATTTCCAGTGCGGACACCGCGCCCGTCATCACGCTCCACCCGCAGAACACCACCGGCAGCGCCGGCGGCTCGGCGTCCTTCACCGTCACCGTGGACGGCGGCACGCCGCCGGTCACCGGTCCGAGCGCATCGGCCGCCGGCGGCCTCGCCTACCAGTGGCATCGGAACGGTTTTCCGATCGCGGCCGCCACGGGCGACACGCTCGTCCTTTCCAATCTCGCGATGGGCGACGCCGACTATTACGGCGTATCCGTTTTCCGGAACCTCTCCGGCGTGACTTCCGATCTGGCCCGGCTCAGCGTCGCGCCCGTGGTCTATCCGGGCGTGCTCAAGGCCGACGCGGGTTTCGATCTCTCGCTCGAGAATAACCGCAGCGGCAACGTCAACGTCATCGCCTCCGCCGGCGGCACCGACATTTTTGTCGCGGGCGACTTCGTCCGCCTGGGCGGCACTGTGGCCCGGCGGCTCGCGCGCTACGATGCGAGCGGCAATCTCGACGCGACCTTCGCCGCCAACCTCGGCCTCGGCTTCAGTGGGAGTGTATCCGCGGTTCTGGCACTGCCGTCCGGTGACGGCAGCAAGATCCTCGTCGGCGGAAACTTCCTCGGCGTGAACGGGGCGTCGCGTTCGCGGCTGCTCCGGCTCGAGAGCACGGGCGCGTTCGATCCGGCCTTCAACGCGGGCGGCCTCGGCCCCTCGGGTCAGGTCCACGCCATCGCGCGGCTCGCCGCCGATCGCATTCTCATCGGCGGCCAGTTCACCTCCTACAACGGCGCGACGATCAATCGCATCGCGTGCGTCGACGCCAACGGCGCCTTGGTCCCGACGAGCGTCTTCAACCCCGGCACCGGCTTCAACAGCGCTGTCACCACCCTCGTCGTGCACGAGGGCAAGCTGCTCGTCGGCGGTTCCTTCACGACCTACAAGGGCGTCGCCGCCAACGGCCTCGTCCGCCTCGACGCCACGGGCGCGCTCGAGTCGACCGCGACCTTCGACACCGGCACCGGTTTCGATGGCGCGGTCAACGCCCTCGTCGTGCAGCCCGACGGCCGCATCGTGGTCGGCGGCGCGTTCTTCAACTACAAGGGCGTGGCCGCGCCCCGGCTCGTCCGGCTCGAGCCCAATGGCGCGCGCGAAGCCACGAGCTCGTTCGATGTCGGCACCGGCTTCAACAGCATCGTCAACATCGTCGCCCTCGAGGCGGGCGGCACCCTGATCGTCGGCGGCAGCTTCAACACCTACAAGGGCGGCAGCAACGTCGGTGGTCTCGTGCGGCTCACGGCTTCCGGCGCCTTCGACGCTGCGTTTGCTCCCGCCGTCAGCGGTTCTGTTCTCAGTGCCTACTCCCATCCCGATGGCACCGTGTTTGCCTGCGGCTCGTTCTTTTCCGCTGGCGGCGAGAATCAGCGCTCGCTCGCGCGGATCGCCGGCGCCAACGGCGCCCGCATCACCGCCTTCTCCCCCGAGGTGCGTGGCTCGGGCACGGCGCATGCACTGGTTCCGCTGCCGGCCGGCAAGATCCTCGTCGCGGGTGCGTTTTCCCACATCGGCGGCACCGCGGCCGGCAATCTCGCGCGGCTCGACGCCGCGCTCGCGGTCGATTCGTCGTTCAACCCCGGCGGTGTTGGCGCCACCAGCACCGTGACGGCCGCCACGCTGCTTGGCGATGGTCGGATCGTCATCGCGGGTGATTTTTTCAACTACAACGGCACAAGCGTTTCGCGCCTCGCGCGCCTCTCCGCCAGCGGCGCGCTCGACCCATCCTTCACTCCGGGCAACGGCCCGTTCGGTGGCACCATCAGCGCCGTCGCGTCGCAGCCGGGCGGCCGGCTCTTCGTCGCGGGCGCCATCTCCGGCTACGCCGGCGTCACGCGTGGCGGCATCGTGCGCGTCCACTCCAACGGTGCGCTTGATGCGGATTTCTCGGCCGGCACCGGTTTCCTGGTCATCAACGCGCTCGCCCTCGGGCCGGACGGCCGCCCGATCATCGGCGGCAGCTTCAGCACGATCAACGGCACGCCGCGCGGCAATTTCGCCCGGCTCGAGCAGAACGGCGCCGTCGACACCACCTTCGCGAATGCCGGCGGCGCCAACAACCAGGTGCACGCCCTCGCGCTGCAGCCCAACGGCCGCACCTTGCTTGGCGGCGACTTCACCAGCCTCGACGGCACCGCGATCAATCGCCTCGCGCGCGCCGCCAATTTCCTCGGCGGCATCGATACCACCTTCGCGATCGGCGACGGCCCCAACCTCTCGGTCAACGGCCTCCACCTGCAGGCCGACGGCCGCGCGCTGGTCGCCGGTTCCTTCGCCAGCTTCGGCGGCCAGCCGGGCACGAGCTACCTCACGCGCGTGACTGCCAGCGGCTCGCTCGATCCCGCGTTCCGCGTCGTCAACTTCACGAACCAGACTTCCTTCGGTAACACCAGCGTGCTCGAGCTCGCCGACGGCAGCGTGCTCCTCGGCGCGACCGAGTTCATCGTCTCGGGCCAGCACCGGTTCGGTCTCGTCCGGCTGAAACCTGTCGATCCCGCTTCGATCCAGAGCATGACGCCCACCGCCGCCCGTATCGGCCAAAGCATCACGGTGGGTGGCACCGGCTTCGCCGGCGTGCGGGGCGTGCGCCTGGGCGAGACCCTCGTTTCCACTTTCACCGTCAACTCGCCGACGCAACTCACGCTGACGGTGCCCGCCGGCGCGACCAGCGGCCGCATCGCGATCGAGACGGAAAACGGCACCGTCACGAGCGACGCGCCCTTGGCCGTCGCCCCCGATTTTCGCCTGCGCAATCCCGTGGGCGCCTACGCCTTCTTCGACAGCATCGCTTTCGGCAACGGCGTCTACGTGGCCGTCGGCTTCCCCGGTGAGATTCTCAGCTCCACCAACGGCGCCGACTGGACCGTCCGCTACGACGCCCGGCCGCTCACAACCGGCCTCCGCGCCGTCACGTATGCCAGCGGCCGCTTCGTTGCCGTCGGCGACGGCGGCCTCATCCTCACTTCCTCGGACGGCAGCGGGTGGACGCGCCGTCACACCGCGTCGTTCGCGAGCCTCCAGGGAGTCGCGCACGGCAACGGGAGATTCGTGGCCGTCAGCACCAACAGCTCCGGTGGGATCGTGACCTCGGCCGATGGCGAGACCTGGACCTCGATCGCGACCGGCGGTCCCGCGAGCGCCAACGGGCTCGCCTTCGGCGGCGGCACGTTTGTCGCCGTGGGGGCGGGTGGGGCGGTGTTGATTTCCACGGATGGCCTCGTCTGGACCAGCGTCACCTCTCCGTCGGCCAGCACGCTGAACGAGGTTACCTACGTCAACGGCCGCTTCATCGCGGTCGGCAACAACGGCACGATCCTGACGTCCTCGACCGGCGCGTCGGCAACGTGGACGCTCGCGACGGTGCCGGCGCCGTTCAACACCGCTCCGCTCTACGCTGCCGCCACGGATGGCGCCAAGTTCGTCGCCGCCGGTTTCGGCACCGTGCTCACGTCCCTCGACACCGTGACTTGGTCCGGCCGCAGCGACAACCTGCTCGACGTCCGCTCGCTGCTCTTCGCCAACGGCCAGTTCGTCGCCGGCGGATCGCCGGGCTGCCTCTTCACTTCGGCCGACGCCGAAACCTGGACGCTGCGCAACGCGATCACGCGGCGCAGCTTCAACGACGTGATCCATGGCAACGGCCGCTTCGTCGCTGTCGGTTCAAATGCCACCGCGGCCGTCTCCGAAACCGGTGCGAGCTGGACCGCGGTGCCCGTCGTGCCCGGCGCTGCCTGGACCGGCAACGACGTCACCTACGGCCAGGGTCTGTTCGCGCTCGTCGGCAGCGGCGGTCTCTTCGTTTCGGCCGATGGCACGAGCTGGACGAATCGCACGCCCGCCAACTTCGGTTCCAACGCCAACGGCATCGCCTTCGGCGGCGGTCGCTTCGTCACGATCGCGAGTGACGGCGCCACCTTCCGCTCCGCCGATGGCCAGAATTGGACCGCCGGCGGTTCGGCGGGTAGTGGAACGTTCAATACCATCACCCACGGCAACGGGGTCTTCGTCGTGGTGGGCAACGCCGGTGCGGCCGCCCGCTCGACCGATGGCGCCAGTTGGACGGCGCACCCGAAGGGTGGTGCCGCCAACCTCGTCGGGCTGCACTTCGCCAACGGCCAGTTCGTCGCGGTTGGCGCCAACAGCACGATTTTCACCTCGGTCGACGGCACCGGCTGGGTGCAGCGCACCTCCAGCGTCGCGGGTGTTTCGCTCGTCGATGTCGCGTTCGGCGATGGCCTTTGGATCGCCACGCAGCAGGGCAATGGTTCGAACCTCTTCGTCTCGAGCGACAACGCCGTCACCTGGTCGGCGCTGAATCTCGGCAGCTACCTCTTGAGCCAGAGTTCGAATTCGCCGATGGGGATTACCTTCGGCAACGGTCGCTTCGCGATCGCCGGCGCGTTTGGCGTGCTGCTGTCGACCGAGCCCGCGCCCGATACCCTGCAAATCGTCACGCAGCCGATCGCCGGCACGTTTGCGCCGGGCTCGCCCGTTACGCTCAACGCCGGTGTCGCGGGGCCCGCCTCAGGGGTGACCTTCCAGTGGTATCAGGGTTTCAGCGGCGACACTTCGACGCCCGTGGACGGGGCCACGTCGGCCGCGTTCACCGCGCCGCCGGTCAACGCGTCCGCGCGCTACTGGCTGCGCGCGACCGCCGGCAACCAGGTGGCCGACAGCGCCACGGTGGAACTGCTCGCCGCCCCGACCATCGCGTTCCACCCGCAATCGATCACGACGACGGAATTCGCGACCGTGACCCTCGCGGTTGGCGCCTTCGGGCGTGCGCCGCTGAGCTACCGGTGGCAGTTCAACACCGCCGATATTCCGGGCGCGACCGGCGCCACGCTCGTCATCTCGCCCGCGGGCGCCCCGCGCGCCGGCTCGTATCGCGTCGTCGTCACCAACGCCGACGGCGAGGCCACCAGCACCGCTGCGACCCTCACGCTCACCGCCGTCGGCCCCGGCTTCCTCGATCCGGTGGCGACCCATTTCGGGAGCGTGCTGCAATCGCACAGCTCCGCCTCCGTCGTCGCGAACGTGATCGGCACGCCGCCGCTCACCTTCCAGTGGAAGAAGAACGGGACGAGTATTCCCGGCGCGTCCGGCACCGTCTCCGGTTACGCCCCCTTCGGCGGCCTGGCCCCGATCGAGCTTTTCGTGCCCGACTGGCAGACGTCATCGAGTGCCGGATACGCGATCGAGCTGACGAACGCGCAGGGGTCCGTCCAGGGTGGCGGGCCGGTGATCGTCGCGGAGGAAGCGGCCTGGACGCCGCACCTGCCCCTGCCGACGCCCGATGCGCTCAGCTCCGTCCTCGTGATCAACGATCAGTTCGTCGTCACCGGCATCCGCGGCTCGCGTTTCCACACCGCGGGCGCCGGTTCGTTTTCGCCGCTGCCCACGCTCTCGACCAACAACAGTTTTGCCCATGTCGTCGGCAACGGCCTCCACCTGCTCAATGGCAGTCTCGGCAACTACTCGACCTCGACCGACGGTCAAACCTGGACGACGCGCCACCACGGCTTCGGCCCGCAATTTGCCAACGTGGTCGGCTTCGGCGGCGGCGTCTTCGCCCTCGGCCTGGTCAACGGCCGCATCCTCACGTCGCCCGATGGCGTCACCTGGACCGAGCGGGACTTCGGCAACAACGACGCCCTGACCGGGCTCGCCCACGGCAACGGCGTCTTCGTCGCGACGACCGGACAGACGCTGGCGAGCAAGGTCTACACGAGCGCCGACGGTGCAGTCTGGACCCAGGCGGGCGATGTATCCAATGAGGGCACACGCGTGCGCTTCCTCAACGGCGCCTTCCTGCGCTACGGCGCCAACGGCTTCCTCGCGACGTCAACCAATGGCATTTCCTGGACCACGCGGAGCACCGGCACCACCGAGTTCATCGCCGACATCGCCTTCGGTGCCGGCCGCTACGTCGCGGTGACGGGCAGCGGCGGCATCCGCACCGCGACCGATCTCGCCCTGTGGGCGGCGGAAACCTCCGGGACGACCCTGCCGCTGGCGCGCGTCGCGTTTGCCGGAGGCCAGTTCATGGCGGTCGGCGGCGCGGCGGACGCGGTGCCGGTCGTTTTGGTGTCATCCGGCGGCTCGACCTGGAACAATCTCGCGACCGTCCTCACGGCGGATCAGTTCAACGCCGCCGCGACCGATGGCGCCACGCTCGTCGCCGTCGGCTCGAACGGCCTCCTCGCCCACAGCAGCGGCGGGGTCTCGTGGAATCTCGCCCCGACGGAGGGCATCACGGCGCGCTACACCGATATCGCGCACCGCAACGGTGCCTACGTCGCGGTGGGCACCGGCGGGTTGATCCGCCGTTCCACCAACGCTGGCTTTAATTGGACGACGATCGCTGCGCCGACGTCGAATGCGCTGCACTTTGTCGGCAATGTCGCAGCCCAGCTCCTCGCCGTGGGCGATGTCGGCACCATCCTCAAGTCGACGGATGCCGGCGCGACTTGGACGACAGTGACCTCCGGCACGACCACGCCGCTCAACGGCGCCGCCTTCGGTGCCGGGAAATACGTCGTCGTCGGCAACAACGGCGTCCTCCGCACCTCGACCGATCTTTCGTCCTGGTCGTCCACGGGATCGCCGACCACGGCCAATCTCAACGAAGTCACCTACGGCAACGGCCAGTTCGTCGCGGTCGGCGGCAACGGCGTCATCCTCAGCTCGGCCGACGGCAGCGCCTGGGTGCAGCGTGGTCTTGGCCTGCCGGATACGTTCACGTGGGTGGGTTACGACGGCGCGGGCTTCGTGGCCACCGGGCCGGCCGGGGCCGTGCTCGTCTCGCGCGATGGCGTCGAGTGGACCGCCCGCTACACCGGAATTTCCAATCAGCCCGGACGATTCAACGAGGCGCTGCGCTACAACAACCGCCGCTTCGCCTTCGGCCCCGGCGGCACGATCGCCTCGGGGGCGCTCGACCCGGTCATCCGTCAGCAGCCGGTCGGGGCGACGGTGAACGCCGGGCAGACCGCGCGTTTGCGCGTCATCGTCGAGGGCGCCGCGACCGCCGTCGGGTATCAATGGATCAAGGACGGCTTGCCCGTGCCCGGGGCCGACACCGCCACGCTCACCATCGCCAGCGCCCAGGCGGTGCACGCCGGCATCTACACGGTCGTGGTGCTCACCGACGCCGGCACGGAGACGAGTCATCCGATCATGCTCAACGTCGAGGCGCCGGCTCTCATCGCGGCCGCGCCGGCCCACGCCACGGGCATTCCGGGCCGGCCGCTCACGCTGGGCGTCAACGCGACCGGCACCGCCCCGTTGTCGTTCCAATGGCTCCTCGGGGGCGAGCCCATCATCGGTGCCAACGGCCCGACCCACACGATTCCGAGCTTCTCGGCCGGTCACGTCGGCGATTACTCCGTGCGCGTGTCGAACGCCTTCGGCAGTCCGGTCACCAGCGGGGTCGCGCGTGTCACCGCCGCCGCCGCCAACTCGACCTGGCGCGTCGATCCCGGTTTCGCGCGTCCGCAGTTCCGCGACACGATCGTCCCCGGCCGCGCCACGTTTTCGGCCGTGGAAAACAAGATCTACGCCACGTTCAACGTGGCTGAACTGACCGGCATGAACCACGAGCGGGTGGGGGCGGTGGTCCGGCTCAATCTCGATGGCACCCGCGACCCGTCGTTCCAACCCGGTGCCGCGCTTGCGACCGCCTGGGCCGTGGCGGTCGCAGCATCCGGCAACGAGATCTATGTCGGAGGCGCGGCGGCCGGCGAATATGCCGACAGCGGCGAGCCGGTGTATCGCGTCTTCCGGCTGTCGCCCACGGGCGCGCTCGATCCGGATTACCGCTCGCCCGTGTTCAGCGATCTCCCGCGGTTCATCACCGTGCAACCTGACGGCAGAGTGCTCGCCGCCGCGGCGAACAATGACGGCGAAGGCATCGACACGATCGCCCGGCTGAATTTCGACGGCACGGTCGATACCACATTCCGGATCCCGGAGTTCGACGGGTTCGGCGCCATCCTCGCTCCGATCGTCGTCGATGGCTCCGGACGTATCCTGATCGGTGGGACGTTCACCCGCGTCAACGGCGTCCTCAGGCCCAATCTCGCCCGGCTCAATGCCGACGGCACGCTCGACGCTTCGTTCGTTCCCACGGGCTTCGTGAGCAACGGCAACGGCTCGCAGGTCCGCGGCATCGCGCTGCAGACGCAGGGCGACAACGCCGGGAAGATTCTCGTCGCGGGCGGCAGCTTCACTATCTCCGGTGCCAGCCGCCCGGTCTTCCGGCTCAACGCCAGCGGCTCGCTCGACTCCAGCTTCACGCTCACGACAGAGGCCGAGGCCGGGATGTCGGTTCGGCCGCGGATGCTGAACCTCGTCTCCGCGACCGACGACCGCTTCACGATCGCGGGCGGCGCGATCACGCGCTTCAACGCCGCCGGCACCTTCGACAGCACGTTCACCCGCGCCACCCTTTCGGCCGAGACGTTCTGGCTCGAGACCCTGGCCGATGGCAGCGTGCTCGTCCCGATCGAGCGCGGCACGACGATCAACGGCACCGCCGCGAGCGGCCTCGTGAGGTTCAGTTCGACGGGTGCGCGCGACACCGCGTTTGCGCCGGCCTTCCAGCACGAGTTCTACGGTGATCGTCTCGCCGTGCAGTCCGATAATCGCGCGCTCTTCGCTGGCAACTTCGATACCGTGAACGGCCCCGCGCGCACGGGCCTCGCCCGCTTCAGCGCCAGCGGCGCGCTCGAGTCCTTCACGTTGCCCGCGATTCCAAACTTCCTCGGGATCGAAGGCATGTTGCTGCGCTCGGATGGTCGCGTCCTCGCGGGTGTCGTGACCGGAATCAATCCCGGCGCGCCGAATCCCCTGTCGCCGCTGCTTTTCAACGCCGACGGCTCGGCGAACTCCGCCTTCGTGCCCGACGCCGGCGCCGCGGCGGCCCTCGGTGAGCGCGACGGCAGCGCGCAATTGCTCCCCGACGACCGGGTTCTCGTCTCGTCCCACTCGGCCCAGCGCGTGCTCAACGGCTCGGCCTATCTCGCGCGAATCGGCGTCGATGGCGCCCGGGACACGAGCTACAATGGCTTTGGCGACACCAATTTTGGCGCCGTCTTTCGGAACGCCTCCAATCAGATCACGCAGGTGGTGGTGGGCGCATTAGAGCTGATCGGTCGTTACCCCGACGGTCGCGCCCTCGCCGTCGCCACGACTGGCGCGCACCCGCAGAACGCCACGGCGCTCAACGTCACGGTGCTGCGGCTCACCGCGACCGGCGCGATCGACGCGGGCTTCACCGCTCCGGTGGTGGCCGCACCGACCGTCACCAACAACTTCACCGCGTTGAATGATCCGGTGACCACCGGCTCCGTCACGCCTGCAATCGTCGAAGTCCGGAGCCGGCCATTCCGCCACGCGGTGGTGCTGGCCGACAACCGGATTCTGGTGGGCGGCGAATTCACCGCCCTCGGCGGCCACGCCACCGTGCAGCTCGCACGGCTCGCGGCGGATGGCGCCATCGACCCGGGGTTCTCCACTGGAACGGGCCCGGCTCTCCGCGGCCGGCCCGACCGGCAGCCGCAGATCACGAGCTTCAGCGTGGCGGCGGATGGCAAAATCTGGGTCACGGGCGTGTTCGACACCTTCAACGGCCACGCGGCCCCGGGCCTCGTGCGGCTCAACGCCGACGGCAGCGTCGACGCGACGTTCGCGACCGATGCGGCTTATCGCTCCTACCTCGACGGTGACGCGCGCGTGGCCTTCGCGGCCGATGGCAGCGTGTATCTGGCGGGCAGTTACGCGCGGGACGGCGAGACGTTCCCCTTTACGCTGACGCGGCTCATCGTGCCGGTCGCGCCCTCGATCGATGTGATGCCGGCGCTGGCGCAGTCCGTCACGGTCGGCGGCGCATTGACCTTCGGGGTGACCGCCACCGGCACGCCGGCGCCGACGTTCCAGTGGCAGCGCAATGGCGACGACCTGCCGGGCGCGACGAATGCATCGATCGCGATCACCGGTGCGACCCAGGCCAACAGCGGCGTCTACCGCGTCGTGGTCACCACTCCCTTCACGAGCGTGACGAGCGATCCGATCACGGTCGCCGTCGTCACGAGCGATCTCGTGGGGATGTCGTCGCGCAGCCGCGTGCCGGCGGGTGGCAGCACCTCGGGCAGTTTCACGATCGAGGGCACCCAGGCGAAGACCGTGCTGATCCGCGGCGTGGGCCCGGCGCTGGCCTCGCTGGAGGTGAGCGGCTTCCTCGCGAATCCGCGCGTGCGGGTCTACGACCGGCACAACGTCGAGGTCGGCTCGAACAACGACTGGGCGACCGGAGCCAATCCCGCCGGCGTTGCGCCGGTGCTGGCCGCGGGCAGCCAAGACGCTGCGCTCCAGCTCACGCTGGCGCCCGGCACCTATCACGCCGTGCTCGATGGCAACAACGGCGGCGGCGGCATCGCGCTCTTGCAGGTTTTCGATCTTGAGCGGAGCAAGCCGCGGCTCGTGATGCTCACGACGCGCGGCAAGGTTGGCGTGGGCGGAGACACCGTTGTCGTCGGCTTCACCATCGATGGCGCGCTGCCGAAGAAGATCCTTTTCCGCGCGCCCGGCGAACAGTTGACGGACGATGGCTTCCCGGCGGGCTCCGGCATCCTCGTCGATCCGATGATCCGCGTATTCAACAGCTCCGGTTCGCTCGTGGCGTTCAACGACGACTGGTCTGCCGAGAGCACCGAGCTGATTGCCGCGGCGGCGGCCGTGGGTGCGCCGCCCTTCAACGGTTTCACGCTCGACGCCTCCATGCTCGTCGACCTGGCGCCCGGCAACTACACGGCCGAATTGGTCGGGTTCGCGAACTCGACGGGCGAAAGCCTGATCGAGATCTTCGAAGTCGATGCCCAGCGCGCGGTGACGGCCCCGCCTGCGCTCACTTGGGCGCCTTCGCACCAGGTGGGCCTTGGCGGCGGCGACGCGATCTTCAGCGCTCATGCAATCGGCCTGCCGATCGCCACGTATCAGTGGCGGCGTAACGGCCTCGATCTGGCGGGCGCGACGAATCCGGTGCTGCATTTGAGCAATCTGCAGGGCTCCGACGCGGTAAGCGGCGGTGCGCCCGTAGTCTATGATGTCGTGGCGACCAACTCCGCCGGGAGCGTCACGAGCTCCGGCCGCACGCTCACGCTGCTGCCTGAGTTCCATTCGGCCGACTCGAATCGGGACCGCCGGATCAATCTTTTCGAGCTCACGCGCGTGATCGAGATCTACAACTACCGCGCCGGCACGGTGCGCACCGGCGCCTACCGTTCGCAGCCGGGCAGCGAGGATGGCTTCATGCCGGGCCCCGGCACGCTCACGAGCCATCACTCCGCCGACACGAATCGCGACGGCAGCATCGACCTCACCGAACTCACGCGGGTGATCGAGCTCTTCAACTACGCCTCGAACAACGAGCGCACGGGCGAGTATCACGCCGAGGCCGGCACCGAGGACGGCTTCGCCTCGGGGCCGATCTTCTTTGGCAACTTCGAGTAGGCGAATGTCCCATTGGCCCGCTGGAGCCGCGGCGTCCCGGCCGCGGTTCGGGCATGGGTGAAGAGAACCCTTTCGAGGGTGGCGCCCGACCTCCGGGCAGGCCGTGTAGCGGAGCCGCTTCCGGCTCCGTCGGAACGGGAAGCCGTTCCGCTACGAAGCGGCCCGCCCGGAGGTCGGGCCCTGCCGGCGCTGTCGCGCCAAGATCAAAAACACGTTACTCCGCCGTCTTCAATTCCCCGCCTGCCGCACCAGCGACCGCGCCTCGTTGTGCGTCGGATCGATCTCGAGCGTGCGGCGCGCGGCGGCGATGGCGGCGGCGCGATCGCCGCGTTGCCAGAGAATCGTGGCGCGGGCGTATGGGTAGTCGGCGACGCGCGGCGCGATCCGCTCCGCGGCTTCCAGTGCGGTGATCGCCTCGGGGCCGCGACCGGTCTGTGCGAGCAACAGTCCCAAATTATAGGAGGAGCGATCGTGGCGCGGATCGCGGCGCAACGCCTCGCGCAGGGCGAATTCCGCGTCGGGCAGCTTGCGCGCGCCGGCGAAGGCCAGCGCGGCGTTGAAGGCGGATTGCGCGTCGGTCGGATTGAGCTGCGCGGCGCGCCAGAGCGAAGCGGCGGCCTCCGCCGGTTTGCCGAGTTCGTTGAGCACGAGCCCGAGCGAGTCGTGCAGGCCGGCCGAATTCGGATCCCATTCCACCGCCTTGCGGAGTTGCGGCTCCGCCTCGGCGGCGCGGCCGCGGTTGACGAGATCCTGCCCGATCCGCAGTCGTCCCGTGGGCTGGTCGGCGCTGACGGCGAGGTAGGCGTCGAGTTCCCGGCGCGCGGGCGAGCCATCCGGCAGCTCGGCCGAAAGCGGCCAGGCGGCATCGAGCCGCACCAGCCGCGTCGCGTCGTTGAGGAGCGGCCGCAGCGTCGCGGTCTCGCCCGGCACCGACGCCAGCACCTGCGCGCCCGCCGAGCGCACCATCGGGTCGGCATGTTTCACGGCCGCGCGGGCCGCGGCGACCACGCGCGGCTCCGTCGTGGCGGCGGGACGCGTGAGCTGCAGCAGCGTTGCGTGCCAGGCGGGCACTTCTTCCGTCGCGATGAGCTCGAGCAGCTTGGCGGTGGCTTCGGGCTTGCCCGCCTGCGCGGCAGCGACGGCGCGCGTCCGCTCGCGTTGCCGGGAGTTCAGCTTCGCGCCATACCACTGGTCGCTGTGCGTGATCGCCCAGTCGACGGACTGATCGGTGTGACAGCGATTGCAGGCGTTCGGAATGCCGAGCTCTTTGGTCAGCAGCGGATCCGGTTTGAGGAAACCGTGATCGTGCCGTGGATCGCGCTGCATGTAGGTCGTGGTCGGCATGTGGCACGTCACGCAGAGGTTGCCGGTGCTGTCCGCCTTGTGGTGCGAATGCGCGACGGGATCGATAATCGGGGCGTTGTTGCGCGGCGAGGGACCGTGGCATTGCAGGCAGATCGTGTTGTCCTTGGCGGGCAGGCGCGTCTTGCCGCTGTGCGAGTCGTGGCAGTCGAGACAGGTGACGCCGGCTTTGCCGCCCATGCGGCTCGTGAGGAGCGAGGTGTAGTTGAAGTCTTCGTCGCGCACCTGGCCGTCGGGATAGAACACCGACGCCTCCGTCGGCAGCGTGAGCCGGTAATGATCCGCGTAGGCCCCGTTGGGCTCGAGCTTGCCGGTGAGCAGCTCGTTGCGGGCGTGGCAGGGCGCGCAGGTCTCCGCGGCGCGCTTCGTCTGTTCCGGTGTCATGGCGAAGGGGATACCGGTGGGCTTGCGCTTCGGGTCGACGTGGCTCGCGGACATCTCGCCGTGACACTGGGCGCACCCCACGCCGTGCTCGCGCCAGGTGGTCGCGTAGGTGTCGGTCGCGGCGTTGTAGTTCTTGTTGTAGTCGGTCGTGTGGCAGTGAGCGCACATCGAATTCCAGTTCATGCCGCGGCCGCGCCATTGGCCCCATTCGCCGGGCTGGCGGCGTTCGTCGCCAAAGACGTTGAACCATTCCTGCTTCACCGGATCCAGGGCGAGCTCGGCGGCTTGGTAGCGGCCGCCGCCGACGGGAACGATGTATTGATGAAGCGGCGTATGCCCGAGCACGAAGTCGGCGGAGTAGGGAATGCCGGGTCCGGCGCCGCGCTTCTCGGTGAACTGCGGTTTTCCGTCCTTCCACTCGGTCCGGTATTCGACCCCGTGTAACGTGAAATCGCGCGCGGGCTCGAACGTGGGTTGATCCGCCGCCGCGGTGATGGTCCGGTGCGCGAGCGCGTGGTGCGACGTGGACCAGGCCGCGTAGATCTCCTCGTGACACGATTTGCACTCGCCCGACTTGAAGGCGGTGGGCGCGGCGGCGACGACCGCGGCCGGCTTGGTCTCACGGTTGCAGCCGTTGACGAGCGTCGTGAGGAAAATGGCGAGGCCGCCGCCGAGCAGGGTGCCGAAAAAATGTCGGGCAGTCATTGCGTGCTGAAACGGTAAATCGTCGTGGAGCGCAAGGTCGCACCGGGTCGGAGTATCACGGAGGGGAAAGCGGGCTGGTTGGGCGAATCGGGGAAATGCTGCGTCTCGAGGCAGAGTCCGTCGCGGTGACGGTAGACGTGGCCCTTTTTCCCGGCGAAGGCGCCGGCGAGAAAGTTGCCGCTGTAGAGCTGGAGGCCGGGTTCCGTGGTGTGCACCTTGAGCACGCGACCCGAAACGCGCTCGCTCAGACTGGCCGCGAGCGTCGGCGTGGCGCGGGCGCGCGGCGCCAGCACGAAGTTGTGATCGTAGCCGCCGGCGAACCGGAGTTGGTCGTTCGCCTGATCGACCCGGTCGCCAATGGCTCGCGGCTGGGTGAAGTCGAAGGGCGTGCCGGCAACCGGCGCCATTTCACCCGTGGGAATGAGCCCGGCATCGACGGGCGTGAAATGCGTGGCCGCGATGGTCAGCTCGTGTCCCAGGATCGAGCCGCGGCCCTCGCCGGCGAGATTGAAGTAGGAGTGGTTCGTGAGATTGACGGGTGTCGGCCGATCCGTCGTCGCCGTGTAATCGATCCGCAGCGAATGATCGGCCGTGAGGCTATAGACGACGGTCACCTCGAGGTTTCCGGGGTAGCCTTCCTCGCCGGCCACACTGTGGTGACGCAGCGTGAGCATCGCGCCGTCCGGGCCGGCGGAAGGCGTCGCGCGCCACAGGACTTTGTCGAAGCCCTGCGTGCCGCCATGCAGGTGACAGGGGAGGCCGCCGGGCGCGTTGTTCTTCGCGAGTTGATAGGTGTGGCCATCCAGCGTGAAGGCGCCGTGCGCAATCCGGTTGCCGAAGCGGCCGATGATGCCGCCGAAAAAAGGCGAGTGCGCGACGTAGTCCTCCACCGAGTCGAATCCGAGCACGACATCGGAAAACTCCCCCCGGCGATCCGGGGCGAACAGCCGGACGACCGTGGCGCCGTAGTCGCTGATTTCCGCGCGGAAACCGGATGGGCTCGTGAGCACGTGGAGGTTTGCGGCGCGGCCGTCGGGAAGGCTGCCGAAGGGAGACGTCATCGGTGCGTGAGCTGAGGCGAACGATTTCCGGATGACAATGGCGACGTGCGATCCTCGGAAATTTTTCGGTAATTGGAATCGGATGTGCCCCCGATAGGCGATGGGAAGGCAAGGGTGTAGGGTCGTCAGGTCATGAGCCAATATTCCACCGATACTTCCGTTTCTTCCTCCAGCGAGGCGCCTGACGCCGTTTTCCGCCGTGCCTACGAAATCTGGGAATGTGAGGGGCGTCCCGAGGGCTGTGAACTAAAACACTGGCTCCAAGCCGAACAGGAATTGGGTGCCGCCACGTCGCATGAGGAGAAAAAGTCTGCGTCCAGCAGCACGCGCAACACCGGCACCGACACGCGGCCGCTCCAAGGCACCCGCGCCGCGCAGGCGAGCAGCCGCGAAGCGAAGCGCAATTCCGGTGCCCCCTTCGTCACGGAGAAGAATGGGGCCAGCAGCTCCGGCAACGGGAACCCGGCGGGCGGATCGGGCGCCGGCAAGCGCAAGCCAGCCAGCGCTCCGGTCCTGTAGCAGCCGGTCGTCGCGGCCTTTGGTTTTCCGTGCCATCGGAACGCAGGGCGCTCCGCGGAATTGAACAGCGATCTGTCCCCGCAGGTGCGCACGAACGCGCGCTTGGAGGGAAACTCGTGTTTTCAGCTCGCAGTGTCGGGCTAGCGCCGATCGCGCCGCGCGGTGCCGCTCGCGGCGCCGGCGGCGTGCGGGGTGTGGATCCCTTCGGCGAATTCCTCGATCATCTTGGCGTTGAAAGCCGGGATGTCGCCGGGTTTGCGGCTCGTCACGAGTCCGTTGTCGACCACGACTTCCTGATCGACCCATTGGGCGCCCGCGTTGATCAGATCCTTCCTGATGGAGGGATACGAGGTCAGCTTACGGCCGCGCACGACTTCGGCTTCGATGAGAAGTTGCGGCCCGTGGCAGATGGCGGCGACGGGTTTGCCGGCGGCGAAGAACGCCTGCACGAATTCCACCGCCTTGGCCTCCAGGCGCAGCTTGTCGGGATTCATCACGCCGCCGGGGAGCAGAAGACCGTCGTAGTCGTTGGGATCGGCCGATTCCAAGCTGACATCGACCTCCACCGCCTCGCCGAAATCGTCGCCATCCCAGCCGCGAATCTCACCGCTCGCGGGTGAGATGACATCGGTCTCGGCTCCGGCGGCGTGCAGGGCATCGCGCGGTTTTTCCAGTTCGCTCTGCTCAAACCCCTCCGTCGCGAGAATCGCGATGCGTTTTCCGTTCAATTGTTCGTTTTTCATGGATATTTCCTCCCGATTTTTTTTGCTGGGCGGTCATTGACCCTCGTGGGTGAGTATGGTTCGTCGGAACAAAGCGGGACGCGCACTTACCATCGCCCCATGCCCAAGGAGCTTCCCATTCTCTACACGAAACAAGGCTGCCCCTGGTGCGACGAGGTCGTGGCGTTTCTCGATGGTCACGGCGTGAGTTACCGCCTGCGCGAAGTCACCGCCGACGCGTCCGCGTTGGCCGAGATGCAAAAGAAGTCCGGCCAGACGAAGGCGCCCACGCTCGATTGGAACGGGAAGATCCTCGCCGACTTCGGTGTCGACGAACTCGTGCCCTTCCTGCGCGATCGGAATGTGAAGCTGGAGGACAGTTGAGCAGTAGCGCAGGCGTCCCGCCTGCTTGGGTTTTGACGCAGGGAGGACTACGGCCGGCTGCGTTATCGGGCCGAGCACAACATCGTGATTCCGCGTGACACAATCTGCCGGCTCGTGCCGGACGACGTGAACCTTGAGGACTCTCTGATCCTCGAGTCCGCTTTTCCGGTGCGGATACCGGCGCGTTACCTGAAGGCCGAGAGGCAGATTCGGATGGGCGCGCCCTACAGTGAGCGTGATTTCCATGGCCCGTCGGAGCTGACTCCGATCGATCACGACGGCGACCGCGATGTTCGACACGCAAAACTCACTCGAGCTCACGGCCGAGGCCTTGGCGTGCGCCGATCCGAAGTATCCGCTGAGCTGGCTGGAGTGAGTTTCGACCGAATGAACAAAATGAACAGAATGCCCGGACTCGTTGTTCTCATTTGGTAGATTCTGTTCATCCTGTCTCAAAATGCTCCTCGACTTCGCCTCCCTCCGACCCCGCGACGCTTATGGCTGGATGATTTCCACGATTCTACCGCGACCGATTGCGTGGGTATCGACGATCTCGGCGGACGGAAAAACCAACCTGGCGCCCTTCTCGTTCTTTCAGGGCGTCACCGCGAATCCGCCCACGCTCATGTTTTGCCCCGTGAATACACGCGATGGGACGAAGAAGGACACCGTGCGCAACATCGAGCAGGTGCCGGAGTTCGTGGTGAACCTGGTGCCGTTTGCGCTCGCGGAAAAGATGAACGCGTGCGCGGCGCTCCTGCCGTATGGCGAGAGCGAGTTCGAGGCGTTTGACATCGCGACGGCGCCCAGCGCGCGCGTGCGGCCGCCACGCGTCGCGGCCGCGCCGGTGGCGTTTGAATGCACCCTCGACCGCTTCGTGCACATCGGGGAAGGCCCGCTGGCGGCCAATGTGGTCTTCGGCCGGATACAACTCGCGCATGTCGCCGACGCGGTGCTCGGTGCGGACGGCAAACCGGATCCGGGGAAGCTGGACCTGATCGGTCGGATGGGCGGAGAGTCCTACACGCGGACCACCGAGCGATTCGATGTCACAAGACCCGATCGCTGATCGCGAAGGGAAACCGCAGCGACACCCCACCCCCTGAGCGACATCGTGATTCTCGCGTGATTCTCGCTGCGACGCGCACGCCGCTGGGCTCGTTCCAGGGCGCGTTGGCCGCCATGCCGGCGCCGCGTCTCGGCGCCGCGGCGATCCGGGGGGCGCTCGCGGGGGCGGGGACCGCGGCGGCGGAGGTGACCGATGTTATCATGGGCAACGCGCTCCAGGCCGGACTCGGCCGGATATTTCATGCTCTACTCGCCAGCGACCCTCCACGGTGTGCTCGGATCAAGTCTACAGATTCAACCGTTTTGGCGATCCGGGCTAAGTGCAAACCCCCAAGCGGTTTTGCTTTTAGCCCGCATAGGCCGCACGCTCCCGCAAGCTCACCGCCTGTCCGCCGACAAACGCCGGAAAAAGGACGCAGAAAGCATGAAATATGCGGGCTAGCCCTGCGCTTGCCCCACAAATATGCGCCAGCAAATATTCGCGTTGCCAGAGGGAGACGCCGCAGCCGCCTTTTCTCCCCTTTCTCGTGGAGCCGCGATTCGGCAGTTCGAAGGC
>Ga0163144_10008344_pt1 | contig 22424 bp, 13 predicted proteins | sample OliLak19BULKMAT1_FD_123175 | JGI IMG/M metagenome (GOLD analysis project Ga0163144, IMG submission 123175) | Freshwater microbial mat bacterial communities from Lake Vanda, McMurdo Dry Valleys, Antarctica - Oligotrophic Lake LV.19.BULKMAT1 | ecosystem: Environmental > Aquatic > Freshwater >...
CGCCAGCACGGGCCGTTGCGCGATGGCGTGGCACGGCGGCAGGGTCACGCTGTTGGTGACGGTGTCGCAGGCGCCCGCCACCCGGACGCTATAACGACCGGCGTCGGCCGGCGCCAAATCCGCCACGTTCAAGCAGGGCTCGTTCTGGCCCGCGATCGGCTGCCCGTCCTTCAACCAGGCGAAGGTAAAGGGACCCACGCCGGACGGGGAGGCGCAGATGGTCACGTTCCCGCCGAGGCACGGGTCATTGGCCGGTTGGTTGGTGCCCGCCACCACGCTGAGGGTCACGGTGGTGTTGGTGGTCACCACCGTGATGACCTGGATGCAGCCGTTGGAATTGCCGCAATTGTCCATGACCATGTGCAGCCGCTGGATGGTATAACCACAGGACGTCGGAACAAGCGACCCTTCGATGCAACGATACCGGAACGTGTCGCACGCGTCGCTGGCCTGGCCGCCGCCCAGGATGAATTCCGAGAAGCTCTTGGCGCAATGGGGCACATCGATCAGGTTGGTCACGGTGATATTCGGGAGGCAGACGATGGTCGGCGGGGTTTGGTCCAGCACTTCCACGGTCTGGCTGCAGGTGAGGTTGGTGCAGCCATCACGGATTTCCCACGTGCGGGTGGCGGCGTAGGAGGGGCCGCAGAGCAGATTGGTGACGGTGCCGACGATCCGGACCGTGTAGCCACAATCGTCCGTGACCTGCGGTTCCTCGAAGTTCCAGGGCATGTCGCACGACACCACCCGGTTCCAGGCGCAGACCACCACCGGCGGATTGTCCACCACCGTAATGGTCTGCAGGCAGGTAATGTTGGTGCAGCCGTCGTTGACCAGCCAAATCCGCGTCGCGGTCAAGCCCTGGCCGCACAGGAGGTTCGTGGTCGTCCCGATGACCTGCACGACGGCGCCGCAGCCGCTCCGCACGACCGGCGGGTCAAACGTCCAGAGGTCCGCGCAATTGACCGCGCGGTCCGGCGCGCACATCGCCTCGAGCGGTTGGCTCCCCACCCGGACGGTCTGGCTGCAAGTCGACTTGTTGCCACAGCCATCCTCCGACTCCCAGGTCCGGGTCGCCGTGAAGGTCTGGCCGCAATGGCCATTGGTCACCGTGCCGAGAATGCGGAGGGCCACGTTGGTGCCTTCGCACAAATCAATCACCGCCGGTGGCGTGAAGGTCCAGGGCATCCCGCAGGTCACGTCCCGCTCCGGCGCGCAACTCAGTTGGGGCGGCTGGGTATCGGTGACGGTCACCGTCTGGCTGCACACGGCCGGGTTGCCGCAACCATCCGTGGCCCGCCAGGTCCGCGTCGCGCTAAAGGTGCCTCCACAATATCCCGCCCGGTTCGTGGTCGTCCCTTGCACCTCAATGGTGATGGTGGGACTGCAGCTATCAATGGCCGACGGCGGATCAAAGCTCCAGGGAATGCCGCATTCGACCGTCTTGGGGTCCGCGCACACGAGGATGGGCGGCGTGGTGTCGACCACGTTCACCGTCTGGCTGCACAGGGCGGCATTGCCGCATCCGTCGGTGGCGCTCCAGGTCCGCGTCACACCATAGGCGCCGCCACAGGCGCCGTTGTGGTTCGTCACGGTGCCCAGCATTTGAATGGCCACCGTGGTGCTGCACGCGTCCACGGCCGTGGGCGGATCAAAGGTCCAGCCGGCGCCGCACTCGGCGGATTTGGCGGGGGCGCAGGTCAGCACCGGGGGCCTCGTGTCCACCACGGACACGGTCTGGCTGCACACGCTGAGGTTGCCGCAGTCATCGATGGCGCTCCAGGTTCGCGTGACGCGGAAGGCGCCATTGCAGAAGCCGCTGGTGTTGGTCAGCGTGGCCAGGATGAGCACATGGCTCCCGCCGCAACCATCGATGGCCGTGGGCGGGTCAAAGGCCCAACCGGAGCCGCATTCCGCCACTTTGTCCCCCGCGCAGGTCACCGTCGGCGGCGTGGTGTCGGCCACCGTCACGGACTGGCTGCAGATGCTGATGTTGCCGCAACTGTCCGTCGCGCTCCAAGTCCGCTTCGCGCTGTAGCTGCCGCCGCAGAAGCCGCTGTGGTTGGTCACCGTGCTGACGATCTGGATGGTGATGGCCGGGCTGCAGGCATCCGTGGCGCCCGGGAGATCGAAGGTCCAGACCGCGCCACATTCGGCGTTCTTGTTGGGGGCGCAGGTCAGCGCGGGCGGGGTGGTGTCGGTGATGCTCACCACCTGGCTGCAGGTGATGGCATTGCCGCAGGAATCGGTTGCGCGCCAGGTCCGCGTCACGGTGAGACTGCAGGGACTGGTCTGGTTGGTGACGGTGCCCACGATCTGGATGACGGGAGTGGCCGGATCGCAGCCGTCGGAGGCGCTGGGAGGGTTGAAATTCCAGGCCGCGTTGCAATCGGCGGTTTTGTCCGGGGCACAGACCAGCAGTGGCGGCGTGGTATCGACCACGGTGACGGTTTGGGTGCAGGTGCCGGCATTGCCGCAGGTGTCGCTGAAGGACCAGGCGCGGGAGGCAATGAAGGCGCCGCCGCAGAGGGTGTTGGTGATTGTGCCGAGCACCGTGGGGGTGCCTTGTCCGGTCGGGGCGTCAAAGGTCCAGGGCGTGCCGCATTCCACCAGTTTGTCCGGCGCGCAGGTGAGCGCGGCATAGGCGGCCTGGTTGATCGTGAACGGCAGGCCGGCGATGGTCAGGACGGCGGTTCGTGGCGTCGGGGTGAGATTTTCATGGACCGTGAAGTAGACTTTCCCGCTCCCCATGCTGTTCTCCCCGTCGGTCACCGTGATCCAGCCGACGGGATTAAGGACCGTCCAGGGGCAGGGGCTCGGGGTCGAGACCTGCACGCTGCCGGTGGAGGAATTGGGACACTTGTTGTGAAAGGTCGGACTAATCTCATAGGTGCAGACCACGCCGCTCTGGGTCACGGTAAAGTTCCTGCCGGCGACCTGGATGGTCCCCTGGCGGGTGCCGGGATTCGGGTTGCCGGCGAGGGCGTAGGTGATGTCCTTGCTCCCGGTCCCGCTGGTGGGGGAAAGGATGGTGATCCAGGAATTATGGTTGACCACCGTCCAGTTGCAGCCGCTGCTGGTGGCGACGCTGACGATGGCGGTGGTGGCGCCGTAGCCATGTGTCCGGTCGGACGGCGTGATGGTGTAGGAACAGGCGGCGCCGGCGGAGTCCGCCATGCTGGCGCCCACCAGGAGGAGACCGAGAAAAAGCGCGAACCGGCCTGGCCGGGAAAAAGAGAAAATTTGCGAGCCCATACGTCACCTAGAATTCAACCGTAAGTTCAGAACTTCCCTGCAGTGGAGTTTCGATTCTTCCTTGAAACCCGGTGCACGCTCGTCCGCCGGCCTGGCCTGCGGAAAAGGCGGCCGCCCGGATTCCTGTGCAACGAATGTTCCAAGGTTAGAGGATCCGCCCGCCTTTGCAAGAAAAGAGTACAATACGAAGTACCTATGTATTGCCGTCCCGGGTTACGCAGTTCCCCCTATATAAAATCAGTCCTCATACGTGGGACGCGCCGATATATGATATGGAATCCATGGTCCCGATTTGCGCCAGGCCCGGCGTCCCGTCCCGTGCGATTCCGCCCGCCCCCAGCCCGGGCTGGACAGGAGGGCGGCCTGGCCGGTTCAATGGGGGACATGCCAGCCGTCAAGGTCTCGATCATTGTTCCGGCGTTCAACGAGGAGAAACTGCTCCCCGCCACCCTCCGCAGCATCGAGGCGGCGCGCGCAGGCCTCGCCGCCGCCGGCGGGCTGGGCGAGGTGATCGTCTGCGACAACAACTCGACCGATCGCACCGCGGAGCTGGCCCGCGCCGCCGGGGCTCGCGTGGTCTTCGAGCCGGTCAACCAGATCAGCCGCGCCCGCAATGCCGGCGCCGCCGCCGCCACGGGAGAGTGGCTCGTGTTTGTCGACGCGGATTCCCAGCCCACCCGGGAGTTGTTCGCGGCGGTGGCGGCGGAGATTCGCCGGGGGGACTGCCTGGCCGGCGGTTGCACGCTGCGGATCGAGGGACCCCATCCCGTGGCCCGGTGGATGACGCACGGATGGAACCTGCTCAGCCGGTTGAAAAAATGGGCGGCCGGATCGTTTATCTTTTGCGACGCGGCGGCGTTCCGGGAAGTGGGCGGGTTCAGCCAGGACCTTTATGCCAGCGAGGAGATTGATCTGTTCGATCGGTTGAAACGCCTGGCCCGCTCGCAGGGACGTCGCATCGTCATCCTGCATCGCACCCCCATGCTCACCTCCGCGCGCAAGCTGCACCTCTATACTCCCTGGGAGCATTTGCGCTTCATGGGGAAAACCATCCTTGGCCGCGGTCGCACCCTCCGGAACCGCGAGGAATGCCTGACCTGGTATGATGGCCGCCGGTGAACCAAAGGGGCGGTTAAGGCTGCTGGGTGAGGTGCCGGGCCAACAGCTTCGCCACGGCCGCCAGCACCTTCCTGGGCGGATATCCGGCCTTGCGCGCGAGCTTGCGGGCGCGGGCGACTTCCGCCGGGCGAAGGCTTTGCCAGGGGTGCGATCCGCCCGGGACTTCGTCACGGGCCCGCGGACGGGGTTGTCGTTTCATAAAGGAGGGGACGATTTCGAAACATTTTCCGCGGCTTTGCCGGCCTCGCACCGTCCAACCCCGCGCCGGGACGCCGGCGCGGACACGACCCCGGCACGGCCCTGGCCCGGAGTCGATGGGTCACCGAACCGTGAAACATGATTGAACATCGGCTGTTGCGGGAAGTTGTAATCGCAGATTTCCGGCCTGGCAAGGCGCCGACAAGCGAAGGGACTGCTGGGCGGGGAGTGGTCGAAGGCGGTTTCGAGGGTGAACCTTTGGTTGCCGAATGCCCCGGGTATGGGAGAGTAAGTTTGCGATTTTGCAGGCGCTCGATTTTATGCTGTCCTGTTGTCGCAGAACCTTGCACCTTTAATTTATCGACATGAGACAATTTGCCATTCTCCTCTCCTTCCTTTCCGCCTGGACTCTTCTGGCCGCGGACTCCGGTGACCCGGCCCTTCTCTCCACCCGTCACACCAACAGCGTGCCCGCGCCGGTGAAGCTGGTGGAAGGCCCCAGCGACGCGAATATCGTGCGGTTGGTGGCGCAGATTTTGCAGCGGCAACATTATTCGCAGATGAAGCTCAGCGACGAAGTTTCCTCCAAGTTTTTCGATCGATACCTGGATTCCCTGGACAATCTCCACCTGTTCTTCATCCAATCCGACCTGGACGAGTTCGAGAAGTATCGTTACCAGCTCGACACCCTCACGGCCGACAAGGGGGACACCACGCCCGGGCGCATCATTTTCAACCGCTTCCGCCAGCGCCTGGCCCAGCAGTATGATTACGTGCTGGAGTTGCTCAAGAACGAGAAGTTCGATTTCACGGGCACCGACCGCTTCGTCCTCGATCGCAAGAAGCTTTCCCGCCCGCGTGACCTGGCCGAGGCCCGGCAACTCTGGCGCGACCGGCTGCGCTACGAATATCTCCAGGAAAAGCTCAACAAGGAAAAGCCCGAGGAGATCGTCAAGAAACTCACCAAGCGCTACACCCAGGTCACCCGCATGCTCAATGAGTATGACAATGATGACATGCTCCAGATCTACCTGACGGCCCTGGCCCATATTTTCGATCCCCATTCCGACTATATGATCAAGTCGGAGCTCGAAAATTTTTCCATCGGGATGAAGCTTTCCCTCTACGGCATCGGCGCCAAGCTCCAGTCCGAGGACGGCATGTGCAAGATCGTGGAATTGACCCCCGCCAGCCCGGCCGAGAAAAGCAAGAAGCTCAAGGCCGGCGACAAGATCGTGGCCGTCGCCCAAAGCAACCAGCCGCCCGTCGATGTGGTCGACATGAAACTAAACCGCGTCGTCGATCTGATCCGCGGCGCCAAGGACACCGAAGTCCGCCTGACCGTGCTCCCGGTGGATGATCCGTCCAACCGCAAGATTGTCTCGATTATCCGGGACGAAATCAAACTGGAGGAATCGGCGGCCAAGGCGCGGATTTTTGAGATGCCGGCGGGCCGCGATCCCGCGGGCAAGGAACAGACCAGCCGGCTGGGGGTGATTGATCTGCCCTCGTTTTATTCCGGCTTCGAGCTGGAAGGGCGCCGGGGCAGCGGCGAACAAAAAAGCACCACGACCGATGTGGCCAAGCTGTTGCGCAAGCTGATGCAGGAAAACGTCACGGGGGTGGTGCTTGACCTGCGCCGCAACGGGGGCGGGTCTCTCGAGGAGGCCATCAACCTCACCGGCCTCTTCATCAAGGAAGGTCCCGTCGTGCAGGTGAAGGGGCCGGATGGGAAGATTTTTGTGGATACGGATCCGGAGCCGACCGTTTATTACGACGGGCCTCTCGTGGTCCTGACCAGCCGGTTCAGCGCCTCCGCGTCCGAGATTCTCGCGGGCGCCCTCCAGGACTATGGGCGCGCCCTCGTGGTCGGGGACAATACGACGCATGGCAAGGGGACGGTGCAATCGCTGCTGCAACTGGCGCCCATCATGCGGCAGCATGGCCTGGTCACCACCAATAATCCGGGAGCCTTGAAGTTCACCATCCGGAAGTTCTATCGGGCAAGTGGCGCCTCCACCCAGCTCAAGGGCGTGGTGCCGGACCTCATCCTGCCGTCCGTGGCGAACCTGTATGAAGTGGGGGAATCCTCCCTGGACAACCCGTTGCCCTGGGACACCATCGTGCCGGCCGTCTATGAAAAAGTCGATCGAGTGGAGCCCTATTTGTCCGAGTTGAAGAAGCGTTCCGACCAACGTCTCGCGAGCGACCAGGATTTTGCCTATATTCATGAGGAGATGGGGCGCTACAAAAAGATGCAGGCGGAGAAGAGCGTTTCCCTGAACGAACAGGTTCGGCTCAAGGAGAAGAAGGAGTCGGATGATCGCGCCAAGGCCCGAAAAAAGGACCTCGCGGCCCGTCCCGAGCCCCCCGGCAAGGTTTATGATTTGACGCTGAAGCTGGCCGATGAGCCCGGCCTGCCCGCGCCCACCGTCCGCACCAATTCCACGGCTTTCACCGTGACCAACCAGGCGAAGGTGATTTCGATCACCAGCAAATTCGAGGCGGACCTGGTCAAGGTTGGGAAGAAGGACAAGGAAAAGGATGAATCCGTCGCAAGTGCCGACGCGGAAGAGGAGAATGGACCGGATGCGGCGCCGGTCGATCCCACCCTGGTTGAGACCCGGCGAATTCTCGTGGACTATATCCAGATACTGGCGAAGAAGAGCGGGGTGGTCGTGGCCAAGCCGAACAATTAATGACGCCGCCAGACGGGCGGGTCGCCTGGGCCGGTGACGGAAGTCACGCCCGGCAGCCAGTTCCCTCGCGACGCCGGGCTGAGCGCATGAACACGGAAACGCTTCCCGTTGACAAGCCGGAGGAGAAGGTCAAGGAAGCCTTCGCCAGGAATTGGAATGTCATCGTCTGGAATGATCCCATCAATCTGATGAGCTACGTCGTCTTCGTTTTTATGCGGGTGCTCGGGTTCAACAAGGAAAAGGCCTCGAAACACATGCGGGAGGTCCATGAGCAGGGCCGGAGCCTAGTGGCCACGGAGACGCGGGAGCGGGCGGAGCTTTATCACCAGCAGATCCAGGCGCACGGCCTCATGGTCACCATCGAGCAGAGCTCCTGATCATGCGCGTCCTGCGGGAGCAACAGACGCTGGTGCTCAGCGTCAACCTGGTCGAAAGTCGAATCCTGCGGGAGGTGTTGGAGGCGCTCATCCAGGCCTATGGCGTCCAGCCCGGCGCCCTCGATGCCGCGACCCAGGCGGTCTGGTTCTCCACGCGCGGGTGTGAATCCGCCAAAATGTCGGTGGAGGAAACGGCCGAATGGATCGCCGCCTTGCATGAAGCGAAACGGAGCCTGGTCGGGCGGCTGCAACAGTGGGTGGCCCCGCTCCGCGCCCTCCCGGAACGCGGCCGTGTCTTGCGGATGGAATGCGAAGAAGCCCCGGCCTTCCTCACCGCCATCAATGATTATCGCCTGTTAACGGCGGCCCGCCATGCCATCGGACAGGCGGAGATGGATCTCGACTGGACCGACCCGTCCGCGCGCCTGCCGCCCGGGCGGCAGCGGGCGCTGCTGGAGATTGATTTCCTGGCCTGGCTGATGGAGCTGATCCTTCAGGCCGCCGCCTCGTGATGCACCCAGTGAAAGGCGTGCTGGACGAGTTCCGTCGCGTTCTTCAGGTTCAGCTTTCCCTTGATGTATTCCCGGTAGGCCTCGACGGTGCGGACGCTGAGATGGAGTTGCCCGGCGATTTGGCGGGTGCTGTGGCCTTCGCCGATGAGGCGGAAGACCTCGAGCTCCCGGTCGGTGAGCTGCTCGATGGGTGAGGAGACCACCTTGCCCTTCCCGTTGGCCATTTGCTGGAGCATTTTGCTCTTCATCTTTTCGCTGAGAAAAATCTCCCCGGCGAGGGCCCGGCGAATGGCGGTCAGCACCTGCTCAATCGCTTCCTCCTTCATGATGTAACCGCGGCTGCCCGCGCGCAGGGCGCGCTCCGCATAGAGCGATTCGTCGTGCATGGAAAGGACGAGGGTGGGCAGGTCGGGATAACGCGCCTTGAGGTTCTTGATCAATTCAATCCCGTTGCTCCCTTTGAGCGAAATGTCGATGACCGCGATGTCCGGTTGCAGCGTGCCGGTCAGCTCGAAAGCCTTGGGGCCGTCCTCGGCCTCCCCGCACACGGTCATGTCCGCCTCCTGGTCGATCATGCGTTTCAAGCCGGTGCGCAGAATCGGATGATCGTCGACCAGAAGCACCTTGATCTTGGGTTTGCGATTGACCGTCGGCGCCGCGGCGGCTTCCGCCTCCTGGGCCTTGCGTTGTTTGGATTCAGTTTTCATCGGGATTCAGGGTAAAGGTGCAATGGACGACGGTGCCGTTCGGTTCTCCCGGGCGGATCTCGAGGGATCCGCCCACTTTTTTGGCGCGATAATTCATGATGCGCAGGCCCAATCCGCTCTGCCGCGCCCCCGTCGCGGGCAGCCCCACTCCATCATCGGAGATGCGGAGCACCCGGTGGTTGCCTTCGGCGCCGAGATGAATGAGCACGCGGTGCGCCTTGCCATGTTTCACGGCGTTGTTGATGGCTTCCTGGGCGAGGCGGAAAAGATGCGTCGAGGCGTCCCGATCGTTGACCGCCAGGTTCTCGTCGCATTCGACGCTGCAGGAGATGTGGAATAATTGCTCGGCGGTGGTGGCCAGTTCGCGGAGCGAATGGACCAGGTTGCTCGACTCCACCTCGACCGGGAACAGTCCCCGCGCCAGGTTGCGCGTTTGCGAAAGGGCGCCCAGCACCAGACCGCTGATCTCGGCGGCATCGGCGGCTTCGGGAAGATTCTTGGCGGCAAGTTTTCGCTCGAGGGCGCGGCACAGGAAACTGATGCCGGTCAGATGCTGGCCGAGACCATCGTGGATATCCTGGCCGATGCGCATCTGGACCCGGTTGCTGCCTTCCACGACCTCCTTCTCGAGGGATTCGCGGTCGGTGACATCCCGGACGAGCGCGAGGACATGGCCGCCCCGGCTGACCGCGAGGCGCGTCTCGAAATACCGCAGGCGGCCCGGGAAAAGATATTGGCAGGAAAATTGTTGGGGCTGGCCGGTATGGAGTGTTTTCTCCAAATAATGCATGGCCAGCTGGCCGATCGCCGCGGGGAGCAGTTCCATGAGCCGGCGACCGACGACCTCCTCCGGTGTGAGCTGGGTTTCGTTCTCCCGGGGACTGCGAAAACTCAGGATCAATCCATCTTTGCGCACCTCGAAGATCAATTCCGACACCGTGCTGAGCAGCGCCTTGTTGAACTGCTCGGATTGGGCCAGCGAGTCGGCCGGACTTTGCGCATCCGTCCCCAGGCTCGCCATTTTAGCAGCATCGACCACCGCCGGCGTCGGGCCTCGCGGCCTTGCCGCGGGACCCGTTCCGTTGCCGTTGCCATTTACCTTCGCGCTGACCATATCAGGTGCTGCCAATTGAGTCGTTCTTGAGAAACGTGTCTGGGAAGGGACATCGGCACCGGCTGGCGGAACCTAAGCATCAATTGCTCCGACCGCCTCCCTTGTTTCCGTAGAACCGGCTTCCCGCCTGTCGCCCATTCGCGGTTAACCCACGTTTCGCATCAGGTCGGGGGCCCGAACCTTACCCTGTTTGCGGATTTCGGAATTCAAGTGTGATCGGGGGCTCACATCAACGCCGCGCCGTCCGGACATTTCACCACCAAAGTCCCGGCGATTCTGTCGTGCCAGGAGCGTTTGTCCGCACTCCAGCCGGCCCAGAAAAAACCAAGGAAGAGAACCGCCCCCGAGAAGAAGGCCCCCAGCAAACGCACGAAGGCCACTGGCAGGGTAAGGCGCTGGCCATCGATCCGGACGATATTAAGCCCGAGCACGATGCCACCCAGTGTCGTTCCCCTCCACCACCAAAGCGCGAGATGATAAACGATCCAGCAGGGCGGGAAGTAGGTGGGTTTGCGAAACAGGGTGCCGACCAGCAGGCTGACCAGGATCAAATCCAAAAGCGACGCCAGGAACCGCGACCAAAAACCCGCCCGCGGGAGCGACGCCGGGGATCCGGCTGCCAGAGGGGCAGGGACCAACTCCGACGGGACCACCATGGGAGGACTGGTCTGCTTGAAGACCGTGACGAGGACAGCACCGACGCCGAGGATGGCGGCCATCCCCCAGACGATGATCCCGACGATGGGAACCGCGTAGAGCAGCCAGAACAGGACCGCGCCGACGATCAGCGCCACGAGCGGCTGTTGCAGCAGGACGAGGCCGCTAAGAATGCCCGCCTGCTGGCCGACGAAACGATAGATGGCGATCTTGCCGAAAATAAGGGCCACAATTAGCAGGCCAACCATCACGGGAATGGCCGCTTCGAGGCAGCGGCGATCCTCCGAGTCGTCCAGGCCCGGCATCACGGTGTCCGGCGCCGGCACCGAGTCCAGAAAATCCGCCTCGTCGTCGTTTCGTCGCATCTCGGAGAAGAACCTCCACCTGGCGCGGTAACGCGTAAAACGTGAAACTTAAACCGTAATAACAGGAGGAATCGGTCGTGAATATCGGAACTCGTTGCCGCTCCTTACGATTTACGTTTCACGTTTTACGTTCAACCTCCAATCGAAATGACATTCTTGATCCCCGTGGCCTTGCCGAGCAGCAGTTCCCGGTAGCTTTCCATGGGAAACCGGCCCGAGATGATGGAGCGGACGGCCTGGGGCCAGCGTTGCTCAAAAATGGCCAGGTCCCGGATGGCGTTCTCGAAGGCGGCGCGGTCGGCATTGACCGTGCCGATGATGGCCTGGTTCATCAGGACCATCTGGCGCATGAGGGAATCCGCGGCTATCGGAATGGCGGCCTTGTGGGGAGGGATGCCGGTAAAGACGAACACGCCGTTTAGACCGAGGATCTTCATCACCTCGAACGCCACGTCCGCGGTGCCGACACCTTCATAGACCAAATCGATGTTCCCGACCTGCCGGGCGAACTCTTCCGGAGGAGTGGTGACGCTGGATATATATTTGGCGCCAATCGAGTTGACGAGGGCCGCCTTGGGGTTGGGTTCCGGCGAGCGCGAATACACGAAGGTTTTGAACCCGTTCAGGATCATCGCCATGGCGCCCAGGATGCCGATGGGACCGGCCCCGAGGACGACGGCGGTCTTGCCCGCGCCGCGGCCATGCGCGGAGCCGTTGCTCCAACCGAGCCGGCCTTGCACCTGCCAGACCTGGGCCAAAGCCTTTTCCGCGACGGTCAACGGTTCCACCAGCACCGCCACCTCGCGCAGATTGGGGGGAACCAGGTTCAGGTGTTGTTCGTCCTCGACGAACGACTCCGTCATGTAGCCATGCACCATCTTGATGCCGCGTTCGGTAAAATCCCCGGTGAAACAGAAATCCTGGCGGGCGTCACGGCAGGAGGGACAATAATCGTGCGGGCAGGGACGGCGCACGCTGGGCACCACGAGATCGCCGACGCGGACGCGCGTCACGCCGGGGCCGACTTCCGTGACTTCCCCGAGCGCCTCATGTCCCAGCACCAGATACTCCGAGCCCTGGGGCGGCGTGCCGTAGGCGAAGGAGCAAATCTCCCGATCGGTTCCGCAGATGCCGACCTCAATCGTCCGCACCTTCACGTCCGTCGGCGAGATCAAGCGGGGCAGGGGATGTTCGAACATCGCCACTTCGCGATTCCGCGGGAGGACGCCGATGGCTTTCATGCTTTGTTTCAACACGTTCTCTACTGGTGTCTTGCCGGCCGCGCGGGAACAGGACAGGTCGCCCGGGCTGCGAGGGTTATGCGGGAATTATACCGAAGTGGAGGCGCGAGGGAACTAGAAAGTTTGAGGGGATGAAGGCGGAGAGAGGTGCGAGCCGTGGAGGCGGCAGGCTCGTGGGCGAACGTTGCTTCCGGTCGCACCTCCTGCTCCTGCATTTCCACTATCGCTTTTTGACACCTTACGCTTAAGTCGCCCCTCATTATGAGCAAAACCGCACTGTTGTTTGCCGGGCAAGGCGCCCAAAACGTCGGCATGGGCCGCGATCTGGCGGGACAATTTCCGAGCGCCCAGAAATGGTTTGACCGGGCCAACGCCGTCCTCGGCTACGACCTGGCAAAGATCTGCTTTGGGGGACCCGAGGTGGCATTGACCCGGACGGAACATGCGCAGCCGGGCATTTTCCTGGTGGGCTGGGTGGCCTTCCAATTATTGAAGGAACGGGTTCCCGGACTGGCATTCCACGCGACCGCCGGATTGTCCCTGGGCGAATTCACGGCGCTCGCGGCGGCTGGAGTGCTGAGCTTCGAGGAGGGGTTGGGCATCGTCCGCGAACGCGGCCGGTTCATGCAGGAAGCCTGCGAATCGACCCAGGGCGGCATGGCGGCGATCATCGGGTTGGACGAGGCCAAAACGCGGGATGCCTGCGCCGAGGCGGGGGTCGAGTTGGCCAACCTCAATTGTCCCGGCCAAATCGTGATTTCGGGCCCGGCCGATCGGCTGGAAAAAGCCTGCGAGCTGGCCAAGGTCAAAGGGGCCAAAAAGGCTCTGCCCTTGACGGTCGCCGGCGCGTACCATTCCACGCTCATGGCCGGCGCGCAGGCCAAACTCGACACCGCCCTCAAGTCGATCGCCCTTCGTTCAGCCTCCGTGCCGGTCATCTCCAATGTCACCGCCCAACCCCATGGCGCCACCATCGAGATCCATCAACGCATGGTGGAGCAGGTCACCTCCCCGGTGCGGTGGGAGGATTCGATGCGTTACCTGCTGGGACAGGGTTTCACTTCATTCATCGAATTGGGGCCCGGCAAGGCCCTGGGCGGATTCATGAAACGCATCGACGGGAACGCGAAGATGCTCAACGTCGCCGATGCCGCCAGCCTCGAGGCCACCGTCCAGGCGGTGGCGGTGTGAACAGGTGGGCGGGCGGGAAAGTAAGCAGATGAGTGCTCCGAACCAGGTCCGGCCTTCTCACTTTCCCACCGGCTCACCTGCTCTCGTCCAGCAGGCCGTTCGGTCACGAGCCAGAAAATCCGCGAAGGGTCCACGTCGACGGGCTGATTCCCTCCTTGCTGTGCCGCCACCTGGCGATTACAACAGCGCCACCAATTTTGCGTGAACTGGCTTGTTCGAAATCTTTGGCTTATTCCCGCACTGCCGTTGTTGGCGGCGGGGATCAGCGCGCTCTTGAAGCAGCGTTCGCGCACGCTCTCGGCGTCGCTGGCCATTGGGGCGATGGTGCTGGCGTTTTTTTTCTCCGGGGCGGGCCTGGTCCAAACCCTTGGGGAGGCCTCGGCGACGGGGCCGTTGGTCCACAACTTTGACTGGTTTGTCCTGGGCGAAACCACGTTGAAACTCGGCTGGGTTCTGGATCCCCTCACCGCATCAATGCTGGTGATGATCACCTTCGTCGGCACGCTGATCTTTGTCTTCAGCGTCGGCTACATGGCGCACGATGCCAATTTCACGCGCTTCTTTTGTTTCCTGTCACTCTTCGCCGCGGCCATGCTGGGTCTGGTCATTGCCAACAGTCTGTTGCTTCTTTTCATGTGCTGGGAACTGGTGGGACTGGCCTCCTATCTCCTCATTGGCTTCTGGTACCAAAAGCCCGGCGCCGCGGCGGCCGCCAAGAAGGCCTTCATCACCACCCGCATCGGCGATGTCTTTTTTTTCCTCGGCATTCTCTGGCTCTACAGCGAAACCGGCACTCTGCTGTTCTACGATGGCGGCCAGGGCTGCCTGGAAAGTTCCGCGCTGGCGTCGCTCCTGGTCAAGACGACGATGTTCGGCATGGGACTCTCGACGGCCATCGCGCTCCTGATCCTGTGCGGTGCCATCGGCAAGTCCGGCCAGGTCCCGCTCCATGTCTGGCTGCCGGATGCGATGGAGGGACCGACGCCGGTGAGCGCGCTGATTCATGCGGCCACCATGGTGGCCGCCGGAGTGTTTCTGGTGGCCCGGGTCTATCCCTTAATGGCGGCGGTGCCCCCGAATCCGCCGGTCGCTCTCATTGAACAACCATCGGCCCTCTCGAATTCGCCCCCCGTCCGGGCCGCGGCGGCTGCGGGGAAACCCGTGGAGCAGCAGGAAGGCGTCGCCGCTCCTCCCGTCGGAACGACTCCCCGCGCAACCCTCCCGCCCACGCCCGTCGCGGGACATGCCTCCGCCGAGGCAACGGCGTCCGCGGGAACTGCCACGCGACCCTCCACCGCCCTGAAGGTCGTTACCTGGATGGGCGCGATTACTGCGCTTTTCGCGGCGCTGATTGCCGTCGGGCAGTCGGACATCAAGCGGATTCTTGCCTATTCCACCGTCTCGCAACTCGGGTTCATGTTCATGGGTCTCGGGGCGGGGGGCGTGGCGGTGGGGATGTTTCATCTGCTCATGCACGCCTTTTTTAAGGCGCTGTTGTTCCTCGGTTCCGGCTCGGTGATTCATGGCTGCCATGAAGAGCAGGACATTCGTCGCATGGGCGGCCTGCGCCGGCTCATGCCGGTGACCTTCGCCACCTATGCCATCGGCATGATGGCCTTGTCCGGGGTTCCGTTGGTCTTCTCCGGTTTCTGGAGCAAGGACGAAGTCCTGCACGCCGCCGCGCTTTGGCCGGCCAGCAAACTCCCGTTCCTCCTGGGCCTCGGTGGCGCGTTCCTGACCGCCTTCTACATGACGCGACAGATGTGGTACGTCTTTTTTGCGCCTCGGAGCATCGAAGCCAACGCGCCTGACTCGGAAATCCGCCCTCCGCCCTCCGCCCTCCGCCATCACCAGGATCTCCCGCACGAGAGTCCCCCCGTGATGACTGTCCCCCTCGCGATCCTCGCCGTGTGCACGGTGGCCCTGAGTCTCTTCGCGACTCCCGTCTGGCCCTGGTTTCACTCCTATCTTGGCGGGCATGGGGGGCATCCCGGGATCTCCCGGGTCGTGCCGGTTGATACGTTGCTCGTGATGATCGGGTCCGCCGCAATCGCGCTGGGCGGCATCGGGCTGGCCTGGTGGTTCTACTCCCGACAACCCCTGCGGCACGCCGGGGATCCCGATCCGCTCGAACGACTCCAGCCGCGCTGGTTTGCCGTGTTGCGGGGAAAGTTCTTCGTGGATGAACTTTATGAACTGTCGATCATCCGCTGGAACGTCTGGTCCGCCCGCACCGCGCGCTGGCTGGATGACATCGTCTGGGACGGGATGGTGACCGCCGTGACCTACGCGGTGCTGGCGTTGTCCTGGATGAACCGGTTGCTCGACGAGTTCGTGGTGGATCTCGGGTTTGATCGAGGCTGCGCGGGAGTGAGGTTCTCCGCGCGTCTCCTTTCCCTCTGGCAAAACGGGCAGGTGCAGCGTTCGCTCCGCCTCCTCGGCCTGGCGCTGGTTCTGGGCGTGGCCCTCTTTTTTTGGGGTTTCCGATAAACCCTGCGCGCGATGGCCGAAATTCCTCTCATTTCCCTGCTGACGCTGACCCCGCTGATCGGCGCGGCCCTCATCGCGGGATTGGAGCCGGAGAAAAAATCTTTCGCCCGGGGACTGGGACTCGGCTCGACCCTGGTTTCCCTCGCGCTGGGGATCCTGCTCTGGATGAAGTTCGACGCGACTTCCGGCGGCCTGCAATTCGTGGAACGGCACGCCTGGATTCCCTCGCTCAACGTCGAGTATTTCGTGGCCGTGGACGGTCTGGGGCTGCTCATGGTCATGTTGACGGCGCTGCTGGTTCCCTTTGCGCTGCTGGCGTCGTGGCGCGTCGAGGAGAACGCCAAAGCCTTCATCGCGCTCCTGCTCTTTCTCCAGGCCGGGCTTTTCGGCGCCTTCACCGCGCTCAATTTCATCCACTGGTTTCTCTTTTACGAAATCAGCCTGGTCCCGGCCTATTTCCTCATCAAGCTCTGGGGCGGCCCCGGCCGGGTCGCGGCGTCGAACCAGTTCTTCCTCTACACCATGATCGGCAGCGTGGCGCTGTTGCTGTCGATGCTCGCGGTGCACCTGGTCACCGGAAGCTTTGACCTGATCGCGCTCGCCGGGAAGGGACGCAGCGGCGAACTGGCGTCGTTGTTCAATGTGCGCATTGCCGGATGGTACGGGCTCTCGCCCCGCACGCTGGCCCTGGTGATTTTTTTCGGCGCCTTCCTCGGTTTCGCCGTGAAGGTGCCGGTCTGGCCCTTTCATACCTGGCTGCCCGCCGCCTATGCCGAGGCGCCCACCGGTGTCTCGATGGTGCTGACCGGCGTGATGTCCAAGATGGGCGTGTATGGGTTTCTGCGCATCCTGCTCCCGATTTTTCCGGAGCAGATGCGATGGATGCAGACCCCGCTCCTCTGGCTGGCCGTGGCCACGATTGTCTTCAGCGCCTTCGCGGCGTTTGCGCAACGGGATCTCAAGCGCATGGTCGCCTACTCCTCGATCAATCATCTGGGCTATTGCGTGCTGGGGATCGTGGCCGTGGCCCAGGGCACGGGGAGTGAACCCCGCTGGACGACGGAGCATGCCGCGGCCCTCAACGGGGTGCTCCTGCAGATGTTCAATCACGGCATCACCGCGGCTGCCCTCTTTTATTTTGTCGGCCTCATCGAGCAGCGGGCGGGCCGCCGCGGCCTCCATGACTTCGGCGGATTGCGCCAGGTGGCGCCGGTGTTTTGCGGCCTCATGGGCATCGCGCTCTTTGCGTCGCTGGGATTGCCCGGTTTGAACGGGTTCATCGGCGAATTTCTGATCTTCAAGGGCGTGTTTCCCCTCGCCAAATGGGCGGCCGCCCTCTCGGTCATCGGCCTGCTCGTCACCGCCATCTTCCTCCTCACCATCCTCCAGCGCGTCTGGAGCGGCCCGTTGTCCCCGCGCTGGAACGGTTTCGCGGACCTGACCGTGAAGGAACGTCTCGTCGTGCTGCCGGCCATCGGCGTGATGTTCGTGCTGGGCCTTTGTCCACAACTCGTCCTCGGCACCATCAATCACACCGTGCTGCACCTGGTGGAGGGATTGAAACTGTGAACGCCAGCGTCGCCACGCCGGCGTCGCCACGCCGGCAGGGGGAGTCACCGGAATAAGCATGCTCGCCTGGACTGTTTATATTTCCTTCCTCGGCGTCGCCTGGCTGCTGGCCCTCCGTCCGGACGATGCCCGCGGCGCCCGGCGGGTGGCCCTGGGCTCGAGCGTGGCGGGATTGCTGGTGGCGCTCGCAGGGGCCTTCCAGTTCGATGCTCAGGGCGGGCTGGCCACCTTGGTGGAGGTTCCTTGGATCCCGCAACTTGGCATCCGTTACCACTTCGCCGTGGATGGCATCAGCATCACCCTGCTGCTGCTCACGGGCGTCGCCGCGGTGGTGGGGGTGTTATTTTCCTGGAATGTCGAACATCGGGTGAAGGAGTTTTTCGCGTTTTATCTCGCCTTGATCGGCGGGGTCTATGGCGTGTTTCTCAGCGTGGATCTGTTTCTTCTCTTCGTGTTTTACGAGCTGGCGATCGTGCCGAAATATTTCCTTATCGCCATCTGGGGATCGACCCGGCGCGAGTACGCCGCGATGAAGCTCGCCCTCTACTCGTTCGTCGGCAGCGCGATGGTGCTGGTCGGCCTGCTCGCGGCCTTCGTGCTGGCCGGGGCCAGGACTTTCAGCCTCGTCGAACTGGCCCAATTTCCCTTTCCGCGCGAGTTCCAGATGTGGGCGTTTCCGCTGGTGTTTGTCGGCTTCGCCATCCTGGCCGGCCTTTGGCCGTTCCATACCTGGGCGCCCACGGGCCACGTGGCGGCGCCGACCGCCGCCTCGATGCTCCTGGCGGGCGTGATCATGAAACTGGGCGCCTATGGGTGTTTGCGGGTGGCGATGACGCTGTTTCCCCAAGGATTGGAGGCCTGGACCCTGGAACCGTATGCCCCCCATGTCTTCAGTTCGTTGCTGAACCATTCGCTCATCCAGAATGTGCAGTGGGGGCTGCACCTGGTTGGGTTTGGTTCCTGGCGCGACGTCTTTGCCCTGATGGCCGTCATCGGGATCGTCTACGGAGCCATGGTTGCCCTGGTCCAGCGGGATTTTAAGTTTGTCATCGGCTACTCCAGCGTGAGCCACATGGGCTTCGTGTTGCTGGGTCTGATGACCCTGCACCAAATCGGGCTGAGCGGCGCGGTCTTGCAGATGTTCTCCCATGGCATCCTGGCGGGGCTGTTGTTCGGGGTGGTTGGGCGGATGGTCTATGAACGGACCCACACCCGCATGCTCGATGAACTGGAGCCGATGCGGCTGAACAAGGCCCTGCCGTTTGCCGCGGGGACCTTTGTGATCGCGGGGCTGGCCTCCATGGGCATGCCGGGATTCAGCGGCTTTGTGGCGGAGTTGCAGGTGCTGATGGGGGCCTGGAAGGCGTTCCCGACGCTGGCGGTGCTCGCGGGCCTCGGCGTTTTGCTCGGCGTGGCCTACACCTTGCGTGCGATCCAGAAGTCGTTTTATTCAGGGGCACGCGATGGGTCTCCGCAGCCAGTGGCCACGGACGAGGCGGCGCCGCATCCATCGGACGACCGTTCCAAGTCGGGTCCGGGTGCCTGGGGACTGTTGGAAACCATTTCCATCCCGGAACGGATTGGCGCAGCCTTGCTGATCGCGATCACGCTGCTGATCGGGCTTTACCCCCGCTTGTTGCTCGATCTCATTGTCCCGGCGCTCCAGTCGCCGCTGATGGAAAAGGTCATGCGCGCCGCGGGCCCATGACGTTTCCCCTTCGCTTCTCCCGCAGGCTCCGGGGAGACAGCGTGTTCCCCATGGCGCAACATCTGGCGTGAGTCGGATCTAAATTCTCCATGAGATCCGAAAGATCGTGGTCCGGCTCACGCCGGATGCTGCGAGATGAAGAGCTTTTTACGGCCGGTTTAAGGCAGCGGAAATATTGGTTCCCGAAGGGTAGCGGGCCAGGATTGAGGGGAGCGAGGCATCGGGCTGGATGTCATTTCGACGCCCTCGACGCAAACAAAATATTTTCAGGGTCCGACCGAATTCACGACCGGGCGGCCGGGCGGGGCTCAGGTATCCGCGAGGGATCCGGCATCGGCCGAACGGGGTTTGATGAGCAGCACGATGATCACGGAGAGCAGGGCGATGCCGGCGAAGACACCGAAAATGACATTGAGGGGCACATGGCGATCGCGGAGTGCGCCAAACGCCCAGTCGGCAAAGCCCCCGCAACTGATGCTGACCAGGTTCATGAACCCGTAGCCGGTGGCGCGCAATTCCGGGCGTACGAGCTGGCAGAGAATGGGCATGTTGTTGCAGTCGAAAAAGCCCCACCCCAGCCCGAAGAGAAGGAGGAAGCCGATGGCCATGCCCAGCGTCGCCGCGTTGCCCACGCCGAAGAGGGCGGGCAGGAACAGGGTGGTGCCGAGCGCGCTCACGAAGACCCGGCCGCGCACCGTCCGGTGCATCCAGCGATCGGCCAGCCAGCCTCCGATCCCAACGCCGAGCAGCGCCGCCACCTGCACATAGACGACGGCGGAAAAGCCGGCTTTGCCCTGGCCCAGCCCGAACTGTTCCTTGAGAATGTCCGGCATCCAATCCTTGACCACCCAACCCGCCAACGCCGGCAACGTGAAATAAAGCACCAACAAGATGTAACGGCTGTTGCCGAACAATTCCCTCACTGCCACCCCCGGGGACGGTCCGGGCATGGCTTTATTGCTGCGCGCGGTCTGGGGCAGGAGCTTGAACAGAGGCAGCGCGTAAAGAACCCCGATGACGCCGCAGACCGTGAAGGCAAAGCGCCATCCGAGGGAGGGTTGGTCCGCCACATAACCGGAGAATCCGCCCAGGATGATGCCCGCGTAGATGCCGGTGTGATGCAGCCCGACGGCGCGCGAGCGCGTGGGACCGGCATGGAGGTCGGTGATGAAGGCAAGGGCGGCCGGCATGTAAAACGCCTCGCTGATTCCCATGAGCGCCCGCGCCGCCACCAGCTCCTCGAAGGAAGTAACCCGCCCCATCGCCCAGGTCACGGCAGACCAGAGAAAGAGGCTGCCGGCGATCGCGTGTCGGCGGCTGACCCGGTCCGCGAGGTAACCACCGATGGGGCTGAGGAGCGCATAGACCCACTTGAAGGAGCCGAGGACGATTCCCCAATTGGCCTTGGTGGCGATGTCCGGGAGATCGATCATCATCGAGGACTTCATCGCGGCGAGCATCTGCCGGTCGAGATAGTTGAGCAGCGCGACCGGCACGAGCAGGGCGACGACCAGCCAGGCCCCGCGGGCCGTGGGAGAAAGTGAGGGGGCGGGGACGCTCATTCCCATGGGATGGGGAGTCGGGGGGAGGAGATGAGCATCATCATAATGAGCAAAAGGTGCCAGCCGCCGGCGCTCGGTTGGCACGGCCGGTTTCCACCAATGGGTTGAAGGTTATTAATCCCAGCCGACTGCGTTTTTCAACCTTTTTTGGATCCGACTCCGAAAATGTCCGGGTGGCGACGGTTCGCAGGATGGGCGGACCGCAAAAGAAGAACTGTTCATTCGCGGCAAAAAGCTTAGCGTGACCGCCATGACAACACCCAAACGTTCCAAGCCGTCGCCCGCCAATCGCCCGGCCAAATCATCGCCTGCAACCCAGGCGGGAGCCAAGAAGCCCCTGAGCAAGCGCGATGACCCGTGGGCCCGCGACAGCCGCGGCACGGCCACTCGTGAAGAAGTTCGCCGGATGGGCCCGACGGTGAATGCCCCCCGCCAATCCAATCGCCCCTCCAAACACAGTAAGTAACGTTTCACCGCAGATTTCGCGGATGAGCGCAGAAACCTGAAAATTGCGCGGCTCAAGAGGAGCGGAAGCCACCGGGAGCGGGTTCCTCCATGCCTTACCACCCGCGCTCGAGGCTGCGGCGTTTCCAGAGGAACTCGAACATGTTTCCTTCATGCGGTTGATCCCAGGAGACCTGCATGGTGGAAATGGGGCCGAGGTTCAGCCGCTCGATCTCCGGCCAGTTCAGGAGTTGCTCGGTGAACGCGGGATCCCTGGTGATGGCGGTCACCGCCAGGCTGTAATCCATCTGGCGCAACATCTCCGCCTGTGGCACCTGCACCACGCTGGCATACGGACAAAGGTATTCCTTGTTGGCCAGGGGATGCTGGAAGTTGTCGCACAACACAATCGTCGGCCGCAGGTAAACGCCGCCTTCGAAGGTGACCTTGCGCGGGCCTCCGCGGGGTTTGGCGGTGACATCGTGGGCGCCAGGGATCTTCAGGCCCTCCTCGATCTGGGCATCGATGAACTCCGCCATCTTGACATTGGCGAAGCCGGAGAGCCGGGCGTTCGGGTCCTCGGCCCGGGCCGGTTGGATCGGGCCCAGTTTTTGGGCCAGAGCCTCGGCAATTTCCGCGGCATATTTCGGAACCACCACCGCGGAGGCATTGATGCAGGAACGGCCTCCATTGTCGGAAATCGCGCCGACGATCATGTCGATGTACTCGCGCCAATGCTCGATGCAATCGTCCCCGATGATCACCTTGCTCCAGCCGGGGCCATGGACCTGGATGCCGGGATTGTTCGCGTATTGGGCCGTGGTGTTTTTATCGCCAAAGATGAGGGCGCGCCCGCAACTGCGCAGGATTTCGGCGGCGCCTTCGTGGTCGGTGGGATAAAAACCGAAGGCCTCGGCGGGCACCCCGGCGGTGATGAAGGCCTGGATGAGCCGATAGGGCGTCCACGGCTCCTCCTTGCCCGGCTTGATCACGACTGGGGTCTTGAGCGCGATGGCGGGGAGCCAGAGGGAATTGACCGCGGGCGAATTGCTCGGCATGACCAGCCCGAGGGCCTGGGTGGTGGGACAAAAGGTGAGGCGCGTGCCGAACTGTTCCCCGTAACCGGAATCGAGAATGGCGAGGTCGAGTCCGCGGGTGAGCCCGTTGAGCACGGTCTTCAGGTGGGCCAACGCGTGATGAATCTTGCCCATGTTGC
>Ga0163144_10008345_pt1 | contig 22424 bp, 20 predicted proteins | sample OliLak19BULKMAT1_FD_123175 | JGI IMG/M metagenome (GOLD analysis project Ga0163144, IMG submission 123175) | Freshwater microbial mat bacterial communities from Lake Vanda, McMurdo Dry Valleys, Antarctica - Oligotrophic Lake LV.19.BULKMAT1 | ecosystem: Environmental > Aquatic > Freshwater >...
AATCGCCCCGTTTGGGTGATGATGACCAGCGATGAGGAAGTCGGTAGCATCTACAGTATCCCGGTCATCCGAGAGGTGGCAAAGGGCTGTGGTCTGGTATTGGTGATGGAGCCAGCCACCCAAGAAGGCGCGCTCAAGACGTGGCGCAAGGGTCTGGCGACCTACCGCGTGCATGTCGAAGGCCGTCCCGCCCACGCGGGGAACGCGCCGGAGAAGGGCATCAACGCGATTGTCGAATTGGCGCAGCAGATTCAGCGCATTAACAGCTTCAATGACCTGAAAAACGGGACATCGGTCAGCGTGACGATGATTGACGGCGGCAGTGCGGGGAATGTCATCCCAGCGAAGGCCAGCGCGTATGTCGATACGCGATTCATGACCATGCACGGCATGAATACGACCAAGAACGCGCTTTCCAACCTCGACTCGTTCATCCCCGGCGCGAAAGTCTCGCTGGAAGAAATCCACAGTCGTGAGCCGATGGAACACGATGAGCGCATGGTGCGGACGTTCGCGCAGTGCAAGCAAATCGGCGAGTCGATTGGTCAGACCGTGCGCGAGGACGGCAGCGGCGGCGGCAGCGATGGCAACGTCACGGCGGCGATGGGCGTCCCGACTCTGGACGGCTTGGGGTCAGCCGGGGATGGTCTGCACGCGCTGCACGAGCATGTCGTGATTAACACCCTCCCGCAGCGTGCCGCCCTGTCCGCGGCCATGCTCCGCGATTGGGTGAGCGAGTAGATTTAGAGCGTTTGCACGCGACTGTACGGACAGAATATATCCTGTCCGTACAACGCGGATTATCCCGCGCCGTTTTATTTTTTAGTAACCAATGGTCAATACCTTCGCCAATTTTGACCATTGCACTCTATCAAGGTGAACAACGCCGTCATTGTCCCTACGACTACCCTGTTTTCGTAGGGACACGGCACTGATGTGTCCGTTTTGGTGAAGGTATTGAATGTGAAATGATTATCCACCACCGAGGGTTAAAACCCGCGTCTAATACACTGCAAAACCCGCTAAAGTGGGTTGCTTGGTTCAAGAGTCGGGAAAAAGTGTCCCTTTAGCGGACTTTAATTTCCCTTAGTCCGGCACTTTAGTGCTGGGCTGCGGATGAGTCTGGACATTATCTATTGATGATTTTCCCGATGCTTGCTGGCGAAGGCACATTGCTGTTCACAGGGCGTCCGCCGGTATCGCTCAAGCTCATCAGCTCCCGCACATGGCAAGGCTCAGGCAATATCCTCGCCTGTTATAAGGTGGAGAAGGGGAAAAAGTAAAACGCGCTAGGCAAATGTATGGACAGAAGATATTCTGTCCGTACATTATTGATTGCGCCCCACTACAAACAAAAGTCCCCCTCTCCGCATGGAAAGGGGGACTTTATTGGATGAAACTTTAGCTAGACTTCGCTTAGAAGTCCATGCCGCCGCCCTGCGGCATCTGGGGCATGGGGTTATCTTCCTTGACGTCGGTGATGAGCGCCTCGGTGGTCAAAATCATGCTGGCGATGCTGGCCGCGTTCGACACCGCGCCACGGGTGACCTTGGCGGGGTCGGGGATACCGGCCTCGATCATGTCACCGTATTGGCCGTTGTTGACGTTGTAGCCGATACGCAGATTGTTCTTTTCCTTCTGGAGGCGGCGGACTTCCTGAATGATGACCGCGCCATCCTCACCAGCGTTGCTGGCGATTTTCTTCATCGGGACTTCGAGGGCGCGGCGCATAATCTGAACGCCAGTGTTCTCGTCGTCATAGTCCATCTTGAAGTTTTCCAACGCCTTGACCGCGTTGATCAACGCGACGCCGCCGCCGGGGACGATACCCTGCTCAACCGCAGCGCGGGTGGCGCTAAGGGCGTCTTCGACGCGGTGCTTCTTTTCCTTGAGTTCGGTCTCGGTGGCTGCGCCGACGCGGATGACCGCGACGCCGCCGCTCAACTTGGCGAGGCGCTCTTGCAGCTTCTCACGGTCATAGTCGCTGGTGGTCAAATCGACTTCACGGCGGATTTCATCAATACGCCCCTTGATGTCGGCCTCAGCGCCAGCGCCGTCAACAATCACGGTGACGTCTTTGCTGCTAGAAACCTTCGCAGCGCGACCCAAGTCGGCGAGGGTGACGGTCTCCAAACGGCGACCCGTCTCTTCGCTGATGACCGTGCCGCCGGTCAGGATGGCGATGTCGCGCAGCATGGCCTTACGACGATCACCAAAGCCCGGAGCCTTAATCGCCAGCACGTTCAACAGACCGCGCAGCTTGTTGAGGACGAGGGTGGCGAGGGCTTCACCGTCCACGTCTTCGGCGATGATGACGAGTTCGCGCTTGCCGATTTGCATCAGCTTCTCAAGCACGGGAACGATGTCCTGCGCGGCGCTAATCTTCTTCTCGTAAATCAAGATGTGGGCGTCTTGGATGATGGCTTCCATCGACTCCGGGGCGGTGATGAAGTAGGGGCTGATGTAGCCACGGTCAAACTGCATACCTTCGACGTACTCGGTCTCGAATTCCAGACCGCGTGACTCTTCAACCGTCACCACGCCGTCCTTGCCAACCTTGCCCATGACGGCGGCAATCAAGCTGCCGATTTCGTTGTCTTGGGCGCTGACGCTGGCGACTTGGGCGATTTCTTCTTCAGTGTCAATCGGGGTTGCTTGCTCGAGGATGTGCTTGCTGACCAGATCAGCGGCGGCCATGATGCCCTTCTTCAGCAGCATCGGGTTCGCGCCAGCCGCGACATTTTTGAGACCTTCGTTGACGATGGCCTGAGCCAAAACCGTCGCGGTGGTCGTGCCGTCACCGGCGATGTCGTTGGTCTTGGTCGCGGCTTCCTTCAGAAGTTGCGCACCCATGTTCTCGAACGGGTCTTCGAGTTCGATTTCCTTCGCAACGGTCACGCCGTCATGGGTGACGGTGGGGGCGCCGAATTTTTTGTCGAGCGCGACGTTGCGACCCTTCGGCCCCAGCGTGGTGCTGACGGCGTTGGCGAGCTTGTCCACACCGGCCTGAAGGCGGCGGCGGGCTTCTTCTTTGAACAGCAGTTGTTTAGCCATGGGTTCGTGTCTCCTCACAGTAGAGACGGCATGTATGCCGTCCGTACAAAATCAAATCAGGGTTGGGGTAGGGACGCCATTTTGGGTGTCCGTTACAGCGGAAGATGACGGGGGGTTATTCCAGAATACCGAGAACGTCGGCTTCCTTCATGATCAACAGCTTCTTGCCGTCGATTTTGACTTCCGTGCCAGCGTACTTGGCGAACAGAATGGTGTCGCCAGTCTGCACGTCCATGTCGATACGCTTGCCGTTTTCATCCTTGCGGCCAGCACCGGCAGCGAGAACTTTACCCTGCTGCGGCTTTTCCTTGGCGGTTTCGGGCAGCAGAAGGCCGCCCGCGATGGTCTCTTCTTTTTCAACCGGCTCAACCAAAATACGATCACCCAAAGGACGGAGGTTCATGTGGGTTTGCTCCTTATGCTCGATAGTTGCGGGGAATAGGGGCGAAGATTAGCACTCGCACCCCTAGACTGCTAATTCACACCCTCAATATAGGCCAGATACCCTTACAATGTCAAGTCACGAGTGCGATTTCTAGCACGGTTTTAACACAAGTGCTAACGAGCGAGACAAACCCATCTGAGCTATAATCCCCTTAAATTCAATGAGTATCTATCCATGTTTGTTCCACACCCATTCCCATATCAAGGGAGCAAACGAAATTTAGTCTCAGAAATCCTCTGTAAATTCCCGACAGATTCATTTCGATTGGTAGAACCGTTTGCAGGATCAGCTGCTGTTACCTTAGCTGCCTTACACGGCGGATTAGTGGAGTCCGCTATGATTGCGGACTCGGATCAGGGCATTGCGCGCCTTTGGCAAGCTATCCTTCAATCGCCAGAAACTTTAGCCGAAGGCTATCGCAGTTTATGGGTCGGGCAATACGGAAAAGAACGGGAGTTTTATAATGAAATACGCACACGATTCGTAACTACTCAGCCCCTATTTGAGGGGAAAACGAGGTTTTGACCGGTACTCAGCCCAATCATCTGAGGGAAGAATTTCCCCGCGTTTCAGCCAATTTGACGCTCTACGTCATCAGATTGAGGGAAGAAATGATAGCTGAGTAGTTACCACGATTCAATCAAAAAGGTGATTCGTCTGATTTCCTTTATCTCTTGCTACGGTGTGTAAAAGCATCGGTGCGTTACAATGCCGAGGGTCACTTCAATCAATCCCCTGACCACCGCAGACGCGGCGCACATCCTGATACCGTGGCTACTCAAATTTTGCGAACCTCAAAATTACTTCAAAATCGGGTAGAGATTTATCATCAAGATTTTAGAGAGACGCTTGAGCTAGTGACCTCAAATGATGTCGTTTACCTTGATCCGCCCTATCAAGGCGTTTCTTCCCAGCGAGATAGGCGTTATAGAGGGCAAATTAACTTTACAGAGTTGGTTACGGCGCTAGACAAATTAAATCGGCGTGGCGTGCGTTATATCCTCAGTTACGATGGGCGCACAGGTGGGAAAATTTACGGTGAGCCACTACCACAAAAACTGGAGTTAAGTCATCTGGAAATCAAAGCTGGGCGGTCAAGCCAATCAACCTTACTGGGTCGCAACGACTCTACAGTCGAATCGCTTTATCTATCCCCGATTTTGGCTCAACAAGGGTTGCCTCTTCAGTTGCAACTTCCGGGTTTCTAATGACATTCCCCACGCCGCCTGATGCGCGTTTATCGGCACTTATCCAACAACTGAAAAACAAACGCGCCAAAATCGTCGCAGATCATATTTTGACCCACGGCAGTATTACAACCGAAGAAATCACAAGTATTTACGGGTATCAACATCCGCCACGCGCTGTTCGGGACTTACGTGAGGCGGGTGTTCCCATAGAAACATTTTCTGTGCTTAATCAAAGTGGCAAAACGATTGCCGCTTACCGATTTGGCCTCTCAGAAAATATCAGGGAAGATCGACTCGGTGGGCGGCGCACATTCCCTAAACAATTGAAATTACGCCTATACGCCCATCAAAATGGTCGATGTGCAATGTGTCACGGTGAATGGGAAATGCGTTACCTCCAAATTGACCATCGTATCCCGTATGAAATAGGCGGGGAACTAAGCCCAGACGATATAGACTCATATCAATTGGTGTGGTGCGTGTAATCGCGCAAAATCTTGGTCTTGTGAACATTGTTCCAACGCCACAGTCCGCTCGATTGATGTTTGCAAAGGATGTTATTGGGCTTCCCCGTTGAACTATCAACATGTGGCGGCTCAACAACTCAGGCGGAGTACACTACTATGGCAAGGGGATGAGACGGAAAATTTTGACCAGTTGGTTAAAGATGCTGGAGAGGCAAACAGCGATATAACCGACTATATCAAAGCCCTATTGAAGCCACGCCCCAAACAAGACTAATCCCCAGTTATCCGCGTCTGATTCGACAATTAGTACGACAACATACCAAACATGCGTTATAATGCTTAAATTGCTTGCGCTTATGTGGTGTCTCCGCTCATTCTGAGGATTCGTAAGAACCTACAATTGAGAAAAAAGGCACAACCGGCTAATGTGTACGCTAGGTGCGGTGTTGCACCAACACAGAGCCTCTTATTTTTAGGATTATTTTTATGGCTGCCTATCTGATTGTCGATCTTGACCGCTTGTTGAGACAGTTTAATGAGCGTAGTTTCCCCGTTGACCTGCAAGAGATGGCCGTCGCCCTACGCGGGCGGGCGGCGCTTGCGGCAGGCGTCCCATCGGAACAGTTGAAGGCGATTGCCGCCGCTGACTGGTCAGCCCATCGTGAACAGCAACCGCGCTTGGAGCAAGTTTTTCGCTCTGCGCGCTATGACCTGTTCGATGTGCCAAGATTCGGCACGTTGGCCGATGGCTTGCACGGGTATTATTTTTCGTCCGACCCCGATTTGGTCAGCGAACTCATCCTCGTCACCGTAGACGGCTCGCTGATGCCGTTGATTGACCGCGTGAAGATGACGCGCTTCGCCCGTGTGCGAATCTGGGGGCTAGAAAACCCCCTCACCCGCCGCGATGAAGAAGAACACGGCGCAATCTTCCAAGACCTGCGCGAACTGCTGGGCATCCAAAGTCGTAATGTCGCTTTATACATCGACTTCGAGAATATCGCCATCAGCTTGACGCAAGCGCAATTCTTGGTCAACCTTGACCGCCTGATCGCGGCTTTCGTCCGCCAAGCCCAAGCGCACGGCCACGTCACCAAAATGGCGGCCTATGCGCCGTGGGGCAACCGGGGAGCCCTCCCCTCATTATTGGACGGCAACGGTCAAGACATCACCAGCGAGGCGCAGGCGCGGCTGGCGTATGCCAACATCGACCCGGTGTATCACCTTCCCGGTAAAAATAGCGCCGACATGAAAATCGCCAGTGATGTGCTGACCCACTCAACCAGCGCCGAGGCCGCCGATGTCTATATCTTGGCGACGGGAGACCGCGACTTCAATGAGGTCATGAACGCGCTGGCCGCCCGTGGCAAAACGGTCATCGTCTGGGGCGTGCATGGCACGGTCAGCCGCCAATTGGCGCAGAACCCCGGCCTGAGCGTCGAGTACATCGAAGAATTCACCAACCTAGAAACCTACGCCTCGCGTGCCAGTAGCGCCCTGACCGGATTCGACGACGCCTCCGGCAATGTCGAGACGTTCACGCCGTCGCAATGGGCGAGCGTGGTCGTGCAGTTTGACCGCCTCACCGCCGGTCATGTCTCGCATAATGTCCATGAAGACCGTCTGATTGAGCAGCTTATCGCGGTCAACGCCGTGATTTCTCCTCAACGCGGGGAAGACCTGATCGCGCAAGCGCTGTCGCTGGGAATCCTCAAGGCCGTCGATAACGTCGGCAATCTCGCGCTGAGCGACTCGCACCCCGTGGTTGAAAAGACACGGCTCGTCCGTGACCGGATTGCCCTGCGCGTCGGCAATACGCTCAACGCACGCGGCTGGAATTATGTCAACTACGGCTTCTTGCTCAAAGGCTTGGCGATGGATCGGGAGCTAGAACGCCCCGGCCTGAACCGAGACGACCAATGGCGCTCGCATTGGATTGACTTCCTCGTCCGTGAGGGGATGCTCGTGCGTGAACTCACGCCACATCACCTTAACCCAGAAGACCTCGTGCCGGTGATTCGGATGCCGACGGGGATGATACTGCCCGCCGGGATGCTACAAGGGTTGGACGACGATTACGATGAGCCGTCATACTCGCCACAATCCAGCGCGGTGCAGGGCATCTCGATGACGATGGAAGAAATTTTCCCGATGGACGGCGAAGTCGCTGGTCAGCGGTTGCGCCCGGTACAGCTAGACCTGCCGCTGGAAGGCTTGACTTCACAGTATCCCGGCACGGCGGCCATGCTCCGGCGGATTATCGTCAGTGTCGAGCAATTCACCAGCTACCGCAAATTCGAGTGGTGTCCGCTGGGGAGTCTGCATAACCGGCTACGCCCTTACGATACCGGCATGACCTTCCAGAGCGCGGTGGAATACCTGATTTTCCACGGCTCTGTCGCGGTCAGCGAGTACGCCAATCCACAGAGTAGCTATAACACCAAAGGTATTTCGCTCAATACCGAAGCCCCGATTGTGCGTAATGTCCTGAGCGAACGGGACGCCTTCATCCGCCTATTATTGGCGCTTTACCGGCGTGACGTGTTAATCTCTATCAATGTAGCGCGTGAATCCGCCCCGTCATGGGATCATGATTTGTGGTTCTCCATCATGGAGCGAGAGAACGTGTTGAACGCCCTGAACGGCAGACCCGGCTTCTACAGCCTATTCCGCACACATCATACGGTTGCTCAGGTGGCCGCGCTCACCGAGGGCAGCGCATCGGATGATGACTCAATCTTGGACAACCTTGCCCGCTAATATTAAAGCGGGTGTAAACTAGAGATTGCAGTGCTTTCATCATTCCCTTTTTGGAGTCAGGCCGTGGGGACTGTTCCGTGACCACGAGAGGAAACATGACCACTCATCCGACGGACGCTGCTTTTCTGGCTGAAGCGGCTCTCCTCGCGTCGGAGCCAGTGACCGAGCAGGCTGTCCAGTCGATACTCCAACTGACCGTTACGTCATTGGGTGTAGATCGTCTTGTGTGTAAAGCGCAACAGGATGGCTTCATCTGGGTGGCAAACCAACCGGGTCAGGCCAGTTTGATGATTTCTACCGATTACACCGTCCCATTGGCGTTCCGGGGACAGTTGCTTGGGGAATTACGCGCTTCCTCATCATTAGATGGGCTGGCGGCGGTGGATGTCATCGTCCAGTTGCTGACCACCGTGCTGCGTGACCGTGAACTCGACATCGCAGAACGCGCCGTACAGATTTATCGTGACCGGATGGTGCGCCTCGTCACCCATGACCTCCGCACGCCGTTGGCGCAAATCATGGGCTATGCCCACCTGCTCCAGATGGACTTGACCGAGATGAAAGAGCAGGCGCGTTTCGTTGACGGCATCATCGCCTCAAGCGGGCAGATGGACAGGCTACTAGAGAGCCTGTTGCGCCTCGAACGACTGCGCCACAGCCCCCGTGACCTGTATACCCGCGTGAATCTGCTTCAGTTGGCGAAAATCGCCTTAAGAGAGTGTCAATACGCCGCCGAGCAGAAATCGGTCAGCATCCACGCCAATTTACAGGCCGATAACGGCGTGATGGTGGAGGGCGATGAGTTCCTGATGCAGCGGGCGATGGAAAACCTTGTCAACAACGCGCTCAAGTTCACCTTGCCGGAAGGTCGCGTGACCATGAATCTGCTTTTCAGCGAGACGATAGTCGAATTTAGCGTTGAAGATACCGGCATCGGCATCGCCCCGGAACACCTCGATTATCTGTTCACCCCATTCCATCGCATCACCCACGAGGACGGACGCCAAGCGCCGCCGGGATTCGGACTCGGCCTCTCACTGGTCGGTAGTATCATCGAGCAGCACGAGGGGCAAGTGTTCGTCCACAGCGTCTTGAATCAAGGCAGCACATTCGGCTTCAGACTGCCGTTGATGCGCTAACCCAAAAAAATTCGTAAGGGCGACCTATAGGTCGCCCTTTTTTGTTGCCTCATGCCTGACTTTATGGCGCAAGCGGATACGTCAAAACCGACAATTGTGGGGACAACGCGAGCCTTGTCCTTGCCCCTTTGTTTTAACGCTGGAACAGCGGTTGTAAAACTTCAAACAAAAAGAAAGCCAATAACAATAGCGTCACCCATACACCCCAATTGCGCCACCACACTTTACCCGATTTCGCCAGCGGGGGCGGCTGCTTGAAGCGTTCCAGACGGTCAGAGCGCGGGCCGGGCGGCATCGGGCGAGCGACCTTCGGTTCAGACTTAGGGCGCTGGATGGTCTTAGAGAACGAGACCGACTCGGTTTGCAGCGATTTGTTCAACATGATTTGTGAGGCCGGGGGCAGTGCTACCGGGCGGGTCGGCAGTGCGGCGGCGGCTGGGCGCGTCGGGCGGGCGGGGGATGACGGCGGCTTGGGCGCGGTGATTCCCTTGACGTTGGCGCGGTCTAGCTCTGTGACCAATTTCCAGAAGGCCGAATCGAACGGCTGATTGTGGAAATCAACATACTGGATGCGATGGAGTTGGTAATGCACCTTCGCTGGGCGGTGGCGAACAGTCAAGATGGTGCGCTGGTTGTCAAGAAAATATTGCCACTCATCCTCGACATTGCGTGAAATCATGGCCTCTGGCGAGACGACCACCAACAGCGCGTCGCTGGTGTCCAGACCCTCTTGGATGGCGCTCGACCACTTCATGCCCGCCGGAATGTCCTCGACATCAATCCATACATCCGCGCCGCCAATCGAAAGAGCGGTAGCCAATTGAGCGGCAAATTCTTGATCTGCGCGGCTGTAACTGATGAAAATGCGCGGCATAGTGCTGTCAAACCTCAGTGCGTGTGTGCTTACCTTTCATTGTGGGTAGTTTACACACTATTCAACCGTAAAGGTTAAGGTCTGCACGATATTGTTATTTATTGTTATATCGATCTGGTACGCGCTGGCCGCTGTGAAGGGGAAATCGGTCTGGTTGGCGAAAAACCAGATGCACGCCCCGTTGATGTTGAAGTCCGGCGCGAAATCGAACAGCGCGACCTCTGCCCCATCTTTCAGCCAGCGCGAGGCGATGATGTCCCCCGGTGAGATATTGAAGGCGGTGGCCGCGACATAAATCTCTGGCGTCGCGGTGCTGAATGTGCTGGTCGGGCTGAGCGGACAATCGTTGGAATCGACGCCGGTGGTCGTCACCACACCAGCTAAGCGTGGCGCATCCGGTGAGAGCGTATTGGTCGGCGGCAAAACATCGGTAGGCAAGGGCGTCGGGGTCGGCGTCAGATTCGGGTCAAGCGTCGGCGCGGCAATCGTCACGCCGCCGACTCCGCTGACCACTTCTGGCGTCGAGGTGGCGCGTAACGCGGAAGTCGGCAACATCTCTGGCGTGATGAGCCGGACATCTGGGCGCGGCAAATCCAGCGCCTCCAATGTATTCACCAAGCGCGATTGGCGATTAGACGCACGTCCTAGCGCCTCGAAGGCGGCAATGCGCGTGACCTCACGGCGGTCTGCCTCATAGGTAGCCGTCGCCCGTGCGAACGCCGCCGCCGTCGCCAGAGTCGGGTTTAGGGCGGCGGCGGTCAGGCCGGGGGCGGGGTCAGGCGGGGGCGCACACGCCGAGAGTAGGACTGCCAGTAGCGCCGATAAAAATATCCTCACCCCAAACGCTCCAACAATAATGACAGCGCGGCCTCGGCGGATTTGACCTTATTGGCGCTGCGGTCTGTGCTGTTCCAATTGTATTTGGCCGGAAACGTCCCGCTGGGCGTGGCGACGGCGATATAGACCAATCCCACCGGTTTTTCCGGCGTCCCGCCGCCGGGGCCGGCCACGCCCGTCACGCTGATGGCGTAATCGACCCGCAAGGCGCGGCGTGCGCCTTCCGCCATCGCAATCGCGACCTGCTCACTGACCGCTCCGTGCTGAATTAACATTGCGGCTGGCACGCCCAACACCTGTTCCTTGACGCTGTTGGCATAGGCGACGACTCCGCCAAACATATAGGCCGAACTCCCGGCGACTTCGGTCAGCAAATGAGCGATGAGGCCGCCAGTGCAGCTTTCCGCCGTACCAACCGTCCGCCGCAGCACTTTGAGCCGATTCCCGACCCGTACTTCCAATGGCGTAATTGCTTTTTCATCTGACATGGCATTTCCCCCCAAACAAACTAATGCACAAGTATATTAGTCCATTCTACCTATCTTCTGTGCATGTGTAAGAGGGTAGGTTGGGTTATAATGTGGGATAAATCCCTGATTTTTGGGATATTGAGGGAAAATAAACAACGATGGGTTTCTGGGGTTGGCGGCAAGGGGCGTGTGCGGTCTTCATCAGTGTTTTGGTGACGGCTTGTGTCCCCGCGCAAAACGCCTCACCGACCCCGATTTTGACGCCAGTTGCTGTGACGTTGACCATCGTCAAGCCACCGGGAGAATCCCCTACTCCGCGCTCGCCGCGCATCTTGACCGCGACCCCGGCCTTTCAGACCACCTCCTTAGACCTACTCCCCCCCCGATGCGACGACCTGCTCGGCGGTGGGATGCAGTGCGTCGGGGTATTGCGGAATCCGAATCCGCAAGCCTTCGGTTGGGTGGTCATCCACGCCGAGGGGGATGGTGAGATGCGAGGCTTTTCTAGCCTGAGCGCGGCGCTAGAGCAAGTTATCGTCCCAGCTGGCACGGATGCCCCCTACCGCTTGTTGTTGGAATCACCCGCTGAAACCATCATCCTCAGCCTCGATACCGTGGCGGTGGCGGAGGGGTGGGTCGCGCTAGATATTACCGATGAGCGCGGCGGAATCACCCCGGACGGGTATCAGGTCACGGCGCGACTGCTCAACTCATCATCCGGGGCGGTGAGGGACGGGCGGGTGGTGGTCATGCTGTTTGATGGTGATGTGCTGTTGGGCTATCGGGTGATGGTGCTAGATGATTTGGCGGTGGGTGGCAGCGCTGACCTCGGCCTGTTGTGGGCGGGCGTGACCGGGGACGCGCTACGCCATACCGTGAGCGCCATCGCGTGGGAGCTATGAGAGCGTAGGCTGACCGCCCCCCACCGTCACCGAGGTTTTGCTGTACACTAAACGTCAATAGTCCCGATGTAGGGACGCCCTTCTGGGCGTCCGCCGCCTGTTCTGAAAACGGACGGCAAGAATGCCGTCCCTACCTCACCGTCAGACACGTTTTAACTGGAAACTTCTAACTGCGAACTTTTAACTCTGTCTGAATGTCAAACAAAAAACAGCCTTATTCAGGCTGTTTTAGCGGGTGTGCCGGAGGTGGGAGTCGAACCCACACGCCTGTTAAGCAAACGAGTTTGAGTCGTTCGTGTCTGCCATTTCACCACTCCGGCGTTGCGCTTATGAGTATATGCTAAAACAGGTCGAAACGTCAATGCCGACACTGACAGAAGATACAGAATTGATTATGGCCGCCCAGCGCGGCGACCTCGACGCCTTTAACGCGCTGGTGTTGCGCTACCAGAACGCAGCCTATACCACCGCGTACCGCCTGCTTGGGGAGCCGTTCTCGGCCTCAGACGCGGCGCAAGAGGCGTTCATCAACGCCTACCGCAAGATTACAGAGTTTCGGGGCGGCAGTTTTAAGGCGTGGCTGTTGCGGATTGTCACCAACGGGGTGTATGACCGGCTGCGGTATGAGAAGCGCCGCCCCGCCGATTCGATTGAAGACCTGCCCGGCGCGGACGGTGACGACGGGGCGCAGTTAATCGCCCAGACCGCAACGCCGGAACAAGCGACAGAACGGCGCGAGGCACAACAAGTGATTCAAGACTGTCTCGGCAACCTGCCCGCCGACCAACGCGCCACGCTTGTGATGTTCGACCTCGAAGATTACAGTTATCAAGAGGTGGCCGAAGGGATGGATGTCCAGCTTGGGACGGTCAAATCTCGCCTCAGCCGCGCACGCTTGGCGATGCGTCGTTGTTTGGATGGCAAACAGGAACTTTTTGCGGATGTTTTTCGTTTTAATAATTAACCACCATTTAGCGCCGCTGGGGCGGCGAGACATCAACCAACATGCTCAGTAACCGCGATTACGACCTGATTTCTGGCTATCTTGACGACGAGCTAACCGACAGCGAACGCTCGGAGGTTGAGTCGCGTCTGCCGAGCGATGCCGAATTCGCCGCAGAACTAAGCGCCATCCGGCGCACCATCAACCTTGTGAAAACCTTACCAGAGCTAACCGCGCCGCGTGATTTCCGTCTGACCCGTGAGCAAGCGGCCAGCATCGTCCGTGAGCGACCCGCACGGGCGTTAGCGCCCAACCGGACGCTGATGTTCAGGCGCACCCTGATTCCGCTGATGAGCGCCGTGGCGTCGGTGGTGTTGGTGTTGGTGGGTTTCGTGTCGCTGTGGGGCGGTCAACTGACCAGCAACCAGCCTAACGCGGATACGGCAGCCATCGCCTTGCTTCAGACCAACACCGCGCCGCCATTGGACGCAGACAGCCAAACCAATACGTTCGGCCTGATGTCTCCGGTGAACCCGCCGACCATGACATCTGATTCACCCGGTTATACATTTGAGTCGCTGCCTGCTACCGACACGTTTGAATATGGCTCCGGCGGCGGGGCTGCCGATGTGATTCCGCCCACGGGTGGGATGGGCGGAGAAGCCGCCGACATGATGATGATGTCCGTCCCAGAGGCGTCCCCCTCGCCTGAGTTGAATAGCGCTGGCGCGGCGCGGAGCAGCCTGCCCCCCGCACCGACTCAGACCATGCTGATGACCGCCACGGCAGAGATGTCTGAATCGGCTACGATGGCGCTAATGGTTGACGGCACGCCAGTCGCGACGGATGTGCAGAGCTTCGATGCTTATGATGAAGCGGAATCGACCAACCCCGCCGACCAAACGATGGTGATGCAAGCGCCCGCGCCCGTCACGGCTTCTACCGATGATGAGGCCGCCTCGAATCAAGCAACAGACCCCCTTGCCGATACGATGTTGGCAACCGAGGCCACGCGCAAACTGGGGGATGATGGGGCTGCGCCGCAAGGCGGAATCTCCCCATTCGGTGGGTTGTTACTGGTCATCAGTGGCGTCGGCCTCGGCGTCGTGACCATGATTTTGCGCCTCCGCAAGCCGCTATAAGCGCTAGGAGTCAAAAAAAGAGGGGTATGGCGACAGTGCCATACCCCTCTTTTTGACGTGCGGTCAGACGAGATTATTCTTCGTCGTCTTCGGCTTCTTCGGCTTCTTCGTCGCCGTCTTCCCAGTCAAAATCTTCGTCATCTTCCCAACCAGCGCCGTGAACGTGACCGTGGGTCAGTTCTTCTTCTTCGGCGGCGCGGATTGCCAAGACTTCGATGACGTAGTTCAAGGTCTTGCCAGCCAACGGCGGGTTGAAATCGACCTTGACCATATCGCCATTCATCTCGGTGATGACGCCTTCGAACAGATAGCCCTCTTCGTCCTCAAGCACGACGGCCATGCCCAGTTCGGCGTCGCCAATGTCGTCCTTGCCGAACTCGTCGTAGTCGTCCGCGTCATATTCGCCATACCCTTCGGCGGGCGGGACGGTGACGGTCAGCTTATCGCCTATGGCTTTGCCGTGAAGCGCGGCTTCGAGGCCGGGGACAACGTTATCTGCGCCGTGTAGATATTCAAACGGGTCAGCGGCTTCCCACTGCTCCACCATTTCGCCGTCAACGGTCAGGGTGTAGGCAAGGCTCACAACCTTTTCGTTTTGGATCGTGTCAGTCATCGGTGTGATGTCCTTTAGTCTTACATGACAAATGCAGATGGTATTATAGGGTCTAGTTGCAACTGTCGATAGTCTGTTCTTGGCATTTGCCGATATGTTTAACCAACCTATAACATCGAGAACCCCATGCTGACACAATCTCCCGCACAGCCACTGCTCAAGCCCATGACCATTGGCGGCATCGTCATAAATACCCCGCTGACCCTCGCGCCGATGGCCGGTCAGACCAATCACGCCTTCCGGGTTTTGTGCCGCAGTTTTGGCGGGGTCGGCTTGGTTTGTACCGAAGTATTAAGCAGCGTCCCCTTGCTCACACCGGGGAGTTTGCGCCATTCTGAGAGATTGTTTGACTGGACTCCCGAAGAATTCCCTATTGCGGTACAATTGTACGGTGCTGAACCGCATATCGTTGCGGAAGGCGCACGCATTATGGTCGATTATGGCGCACGCATTATCGATATCAATATGGGTTGCTGGGTCCCAAAAATCGTCAAAAAAGGCGGCGGCGCGGCCTTGTTGCGTGACATCTGTACGGCGACTGCGGTGGTCGAGGCGGTGGTGAAAGCGGTCAATGTGCCGGTCACAGTGAAGGTTCGTGCCGGATTCGATGATGGTGTGGTGTCGGCTATCCCGTTCGCCCGCGCCGCAGAACAAGCCGGGGCGCAGGCCATCGCCGTCCATGCCCGATTCGCCAAGCAGGGATTCACCGGTCACGCTGATTGGGAAGTCATCCGTCAGGTGAAGGAATCGGTGAGCAGTATTCCAGTCATAGGCAATGGGGACGTGAACAACGCCGCTGACGCTCGTAGAATGTTTGAGCAGACCGGATGCGATGCGGTGATGATTGGGCGTGCGGCGCTGGGGAATCCGTGGATATTCAGCCAGATTGAGCATGAATTGACCACCGGCCAACCCGCCCCGGAGCCTACCCCGCGCCAACGCGCCGAGGCGTGCCTACGCCAAGCGGTGCTGACGCTGGAGACCAGTAAGTTGAGGGAACGCCAAGTCTTGTTGGAACTACGCGGTCAATTGGCGAAATATGCCGACGGCATCCCGGACAGCGCCAATCTCCGCACTCAAATCGTCCGATCCGAGTCTTTGGCGGATATTGAGCGCGCATTGGCGCAGGTGCTTTATGAGTGAGATGTTTCCGAGCAACAGCCCCGCGACGGGTAAGTTGTTTTTTGGGGGGTGTGATTGCCGTGAGGTGATTTCGACCACCCCTTTCAGTATGGTTTATTATGGCTATGAACGGAATGACGCCTCGGAAGACGAAAAGTTTCGCCGTCCCGTGGTGGTCAAGGTCATTTCGCTGGATGAAAAACTAGGCCGCATCGCCCAAGAACGGGTTGAGCGCTATCGGAACGAGCTTGCCAGCCTCCATTTGCTAAACAACCCGCACATCGTTAAGTTGCTGTCGGTGAAGCACGACAAAGACAAGAAACAAAGCGTTTTTATCATGGAATGCATCGAGGGACCAACCGTCGAAAAGGCCTACTACGAACACGATTTATCATTGGCGGTGATTGCGCGGATGGCGCAGCAGATGTGTTTTGCGCTGACCGACATCCACAATCAGGGCGTCATCCATGGCGACATCCACGGCGGGAATATAATGTTCTACAAACCCTTCAACCCGCGCACGCCTCTGGAGCAGATATATTTCTCTTTATTAGACTTCGGGTTATCGGATGTCCACCATGACGATGATATCTCCAAATCACATAAAACCCGACGCCACGATGTGATTGGCTTGGCGCGTTTGCTGGATATGATCCTGACGCGGCAGTTCATCAATAGGCCAGAGCGTACCGATGTGCGCTTGCCAGCTTTGATGGATGTCCTAATTGTGGCGCAATTGGAGGACGGGCCGTATGATACCATCCCCAAATTTGAAAGCGCTTTTAAGGCCGCAATGGAATACAGGCGAATGGCCCCTTCATTGCAGGGATTCTTCGGTTTTTTCAAAGAGAGATCAGAGAACCCGACACAAATCATTGAGCGCCCCAGAATCCGGCCAAATGCCATCGCAGCTGGCACCCAGACGGCAGAGACGCCGCACATCATCGCTGAGGAACTTGCCACTCAGACATCGGCGGTGTCAATCGTCACCGACACCGCACCCCAGCCCACAGCGTCTACAGTGCAGCGCAAACGATCAAAAATTGGCCTGTGGTGGATGAGTGTGGCGGTGCTTTTGAGCTTGTTTGGGATGCTAGGGTTTATCGGGTTGGAATTTGACACCCCGATTCTGAGCGTGCCTGCGCCGTCGGTGGGAGTGGTGTTCTCAGCGCTATCAGGGCGGCTTGCCCTGATAGAACGCAGCACCGGCCAAATTCTGCACGTCTTCGGCAATATCCCCGCCCGTGTGGTCGCCGTTTCGCCAGATGGTCGTTATTTGGCCGCCGACAACAAGGTCATCGACCTTCAGAGTGGGCGTACCATGCACGTATTTGACCACCAGCCGATGCCAGTTGCGCTGGCCTTTAGCGTGGATGGGGCGATTTTAGCGCTGCATGATGGGGTGTTCGTCCAGCTTTTGGATGTCTATACCGGTAAACAATTGCACGTCCTAGCGGGCATCGCGCCTGCTGAACTCGACACGCTGTTCACCCCGGCGGGCTATCACCGGTTGCACAACGCCTTAACCGAGTCGCGCCGCCAGATAGGGCAAGTCGCGACCCGGTAAGTAGGGCGATTTAAGCCAGAATAATCTTGCCGTCGTCCATCGAGGTGATGGTGGCGAGGCTTTCGATTTGGAAGGTGAAGCCACGGTCAATCATGTACTGGCGACCTGACTCAAACGACTTTTCGATGACGCAGCCCGCGCCAACCGGATTGGCCTTCGCGCTGATAATCATCCGCGCTAAGGCGGCCAGAGTCTTACCAGAGGCGAGGAAGTCGTCGATGATGAGGACATTTTCGCCCTCGTGCAAAAATTCTGCGGCGACCAACAAGCTAACATTAACGCCTTTGGTGTGGCTGGGCGCAGTCTCTAAAAAGACCGGGCCAGACATGGTGATGGGCTTGATTTTACGCGCATACACCACCGGCACTTTCAAAATATAGCCGGTAGCGATGGCGGGGCCGATGCCCGAAATTTCCGCCGTCAGGATGCGGTCAATTTTGTGGCCGCTGAAGCGGCTCGCCATTTCCTCGCCCATTTGCATCATCAACACCGGGTCGATTTGGTGATTGAGGATGCTGTCCACTTTCAAGATTCCGCTGCCGAGGTTACGGCCTTCGGCGGCAATGCGGTCTTTCAATGCCTGCATAACTTAACGCGCTCCCGGTGTATGTCCGCCCTGCTCTTCATAAACCTCTGCGAATACGACTTCATAAGACCCCGGCGGCAGTTTGGTGAGTTCTGCGCCCGCTTCCTGTCCCTGTTTGGTCATCAGGGCGGAAAACAAAACGTCTTGGGCAGCGAAATACGCTTCCAAGACGCGATAATAGGGCGAAGAACCGCCGGGGCTGCCGATGACGCTCACGACCTGCCGACGTTGTACCCCCGGCATTCGTTCGACGAGTGCCAAAAGATTGTTGTAGGTGTCCTCAAAGCGCGGGACATCCGCTGGTTGGCGGAACAGAATCATGAGTTTGAACATGGGCGGCGTATCCATCAGATGATGGGTGGGCATTATACAGGCCAAACCCTCGCTTGGGGAGTGTTGGGCATGAGCGATTGTGTTTCATGCCACCGTTCAGCGTCTGCTTACAAAAAAAGACCATCAAAACTAAACCTCATCTAAACCACCTGACTCAAAAAGGTTTATACGATAGAAGCTATAGTCAAAACACCGAGGAAGACGGCTCTCACCAGATAAACGGGGGAGGCGTATTTCTAAACAATGTCTAAACCAGTTAAGGAGACGAGAACATGCAACGCAATCGACAGTCATTTTGGCGGATAATCCGAAACCTTTCCGGCTTGGGTGCAATCCTATGCTTGGGCGTGGCCGCTGTTAGCGCTCAAACCGACCCCGACTTAACGCATCTGCCGGTTGGCGACGGCAACGTGTCTACCGAGCCGCAAGTTGGGTATATCTGGTCATGTCAAACAGAATTTAGCGCCAATGCGGGCGGCGCGGGCGGGGTTGGCGCGTGGATGTCGGACGACGGCACGTTCGATTACACCGCAAAAGCCGTCGTGGATGGTGATGTGGCATGGGACGGCGAATTTACCGTGGCCGTAGAGGGCGAAAATCGCCTGCTCGCGGGCAATAGCTTGCCAACCTATCACACCACCGGCACTTACCCGATTTCTAGCACCGATGATGCCTATCAAGTCGATAGAAATCCCAATACCATTCAGGCGCAAGTGGGCGAGTGGACGCTATCCGCGAACCCAACGCTGGCGGATAGTCCATCTTGCCTCCCCATGGGCGCTATCGGCGTGATGCTCTCAGGCTCTGTCGTCTTTAATGCACTCGACGGGCAAGGACGAGACGCTGTAGCGCATGAAACGCTCGACCATTGTCAGGGACACCCGCAACAAAACGGCCACTATCACTATCATAATTTGTCGGATTGCGTGGAAGAACACGAGGACACCGAGAGCGGTCACTCATCTCTGATGGGCTATGTCTTAGATGGTTTCGGGATTTATGGATATCATGGCGAAGATGGTGAAGTCTTAACCTCCGCTGACCTTGACGAGTGTCATGGACACACCCACACCATTGAGTGGGACGGCCAGATGGTCGAGATGTATCACTATCACGCCACCTATGAGTACCCGTATACCATTGGGTGCTTCCGTGGTACAGCCATCACCCTTGCAAATGATATGGGCGCTGGTGGTGGGCGTCCACCGCTGGACGGAAATGGTAATCCCCCGCCGATGGACGGAAATGGTAATCCTCCCCCGCCACCAGCGGGACGGGACGGTACACCTCCGCCCGCAAATGGGGGATAATAACTAATCTGAGGTTGGTTGATGAGGGCTTAGACCTCATCAACCAAATTTTCTTTCTAATAGAGAACCGAAACAAAAAAGGCATGATGACAACCAGCGTTTGTGTCATCTCAAATAGCGGGCGGGCAAGCCCCGCCCCTACGAAAATTCCCAATGATGTGCATTATGCTAGTTCTATTGCAATACCTTCGCCAATTTTGACCATTGTCCATCTATCAGGGCGAACAACGCCCGTGTTGTCCCCCAAATATCCTGTTTTTGTAGGGATACGGCAGTGACGTGTCCGTTTTGGCGAAGGTATTGTATTCAGGTTCTCTATAAGAACGCATGAAGGCGATTCATCAATGATTTCTATCAGCCCCCGCACCGTACTGGTGGTGGATGACAGCGAAAATACTCTAAAATTATTGGCTGATTTTTTATCAGGGCAAGGCTTTACGGTCATGACTGCGCTCAATGGCCTACAGGCGCTTGAGCTATTAGAACGCGCCAATCCTGATTTAATTTTACTGGATGTCATGATGCCCTCGATGGATGGTTATCAGTTTATTTCGCGCGTCCGGCGCACCAACCGCGTGCCGATTATTATGGTGACGGCCAAACGGGAAGAGAGCGATGTGGTGCGCGGCTTTGAGTTGGGCGCAGATGATTATATTGTAAAACCCTATCGAATGCGTGAATTGCTGATGCGCGTCCGCGCCGTTTTGCGCCGCAGTCAGCCCCAAGACCCCAGCCAACACTTGATTATCGTTGGCAGCCTCACCCTCAATAAAGAAAAATTTGGCGTGACCGTGCGTGAACAAGGAGTTGATTTGACGCTGGCCGAATTTTGTTTGTTAGAGATGTTGGTCGCTTCGGCTGAAACCCCTGTCCATCGCGCCAAATTGTGCATGACCTTGATTGAGCGCGGTTTTTCAGGGTCAGAAAAAACGCTTAAAATTCACATCCATAATCTCCGTCAAAAAATAGAGCTAGACCCCGCCAACCCACTCTATATTGAGACGATTTTTGGCATTGGCTATCGTTTGCGGGCGGTGGACTCATGAGATATTCCATCCGCACCAATTTGGTGCTGACTTATCTGGCAATCGCCATCTTAACGGCCTCGCTGATTTATCTGCTGATCCGTTTGACCTCTGACCAACGGCTGAAAACACTCTTGTTAGAGCAGCAGATTTCGGAAATTGTCGATGAGGTCGCAACATGGTACGAAGCAGAAGGGGGTTGGGATCACTTTGGTGAGTACTTTAAGGCGTTACATCCCCTAACCCCAGAGTCACGTCCAAACCCTTTGGGTCAGCCTGTGCAAAAGCCACTAACTCCCCGACGGGGTAGGCACGGGGTCATTGATGACCAGAAACGGGTTTTAATCCGTTTTTTGGATTTCTCAGACCGTGAAATCGTCCCAGATGCTTACCTTGTTAATGCTGTAGCCGTGGTGGTTGATGGGGTGACGGTGGCGTGGGTTGTCCCTGATGACGAATCCGGCATCAGCCTCCAATCGGAAGAACTGATTTATCTGCGCCGTACTGATCAAGTTTTGTTGATTGCCACAACCATTGCTGTGTGTGGCGCATTGTTGATTGGCTACGGATTTGCGTCGCTCTTACTTCGCCCGATTCATAACTTGATTAAGGCGTCTGAGGCGATGGCGCGGGGCGATTTGAAGCAAGAAATTGGGATTCACCTCAACGATGAATTGGGGCAACTGACCGCCAGTTTTAATATGATGAGTCACGAGGTCACCAAAGCCAATCAGCGCCGCCGCCAAATGGTGGCCGACATCACTCATGACCTCAGCACGCCGTTGCAAATCATCGCGGGATATATTGAGATTATTCAAGATGAGACGCTTGAAGCCACGCCAGAGCGCATCGCGATTATCGCCACAGAAATTGAACATTTACGCCGCTTGGTCAACGATTTGGATTTACTGGTACAGACCGATAGCAAGACCCTCAGCCTCACTCTTGAACCGATAGATTTTGCCGAATATCTGCCAAAAGTGGTCAAGAAATACGCCCCGTTGGCGCGGGCGAAATCCATTGAATTGACCTTAGAGCCACTATCGGCATTGCCCTCAGTTCAGGGGGATAGAGAACGCTTGACACAAGTCATCGGCAACCTCATCACCAATGCCTTGCGCCACACGCCCGAATCAGGTCTGATTCAGGTCATCGCACAGTACGACCAAAATCGCGTTCACCTTCATGTGCGTGATACCGGTAGCGGTATCGCTCCAAATGACCTACCCTTTATTTTTGATCGTTTTTACCAAGCAGACCCGTCGCGGAATACCAGCGGTAAAATGGGGTTGGGTTTGGCGATTTCAAAAGCCTTAGTCGAGGCGATGAATGGTCACATCTCGGTTGAATCGGGCTATATCGGGCAAGGGGCTATGTTTACGGTCAGCTTGCCGCTTTATATCGGGTGAGACCCTCTACTTTTGGCTCATTTTTGCTGTACGGTATTGTTCATCTGAAAAAAAGTGAGGCTGCGCCATGACCGATTTTGATATTTATGTGCAACGACAAACCAATCAGCAAACCCACCGTCCCGATTCCATCGACAAGCAGTCGCTGGATTTCTCGCCGTTTGAGGCGGCGCTGGCCGCCCTGACGCCGGAGCGCCTCGCCGTCCTAGAGTCGCTGGTGAAGGGCGCAAGCCTCG
>Ga0163144_10008346_pt1 | contig 22423 bp, 13 predicted proteins | sample OliLak19BULKMAT1_FD_123175 | JGI IMG/M metagenome (GOLD analysis project Ga0163144, IMG submission 123175) | Freshwater microbial mat bacterial communities from Lake Vanda, McMurdo Dry Valleys, Antarctica - Oligotrophic Lake LV.19.BULKMAT1 | ecosystem: Environmental > Aquatic > Freshwater >...
ACGAGTAAGATTCTTGCGCTTAATGCACTCATTATAACCCTCTTAAACCCCATAAAGCATGCATTAAAGGACGCCTTTCAATGAGAGTCGCGACATTTATTGCGTCTCTTATGATCATTTTCCCAAGAAGAGTTTTAGCGAACAACTTCCAAAAGAGTCGCAATTGTGTTATAATAATAGTAAGGTTTACACTTTATCTCCTATTTAGATGCCACATCGGTTCGTTCCCACCTTCGGAACGCTTCGTTCCCCCCCAATATAATGCACAAGCTTGTGCGTTACACCACTATGTAACGAGCGCGTTACTCATCACTACTCTCAAAACCTGTCAAGCATTTTAAGGAGGCGTTGTGTTAATTAATGACATCATTGTGCCTTTGGATAGCTCATCTCTTGCTGAGTGTGTTTTGCCTCACGCGATTGCTATTGCCAAAGCGTTTAATACACCAATTACGTTGCTCCATGTCTTAGAGCAACCTTCCGCATCTCTTCGTCTGCCCAAACCAGACCCACTAGATTGGTATCTTAAGAAATTAGAGGCAACCGCCTACTTGGAAGCCACCAAAGCACGTTTAGAAGCCTCACAATTATCAGTAAGCACCTTGCTTTTAGAAGGCAATGCCACCGAGAAAATTGTAGAGCTGACACACGCCACCGCCGCCAGCCTGCTTGTGTTATGTGGTCATGGCGAGGCAAAAGAGAATAGCGAGGGACTAAGTAGCGTTGCCCAGCGTATTTTGCAAAAAGTACGCGCGTCCACCCTGATTGTGAGAAACAATCCTAATCTCTCACCGCCCACCAGTGACATTGGTTATAGAAAGCTACTGGTGCCTTTAGATGGCTCGCAAAGGTCGGGGTCTGTCCTCACTCTCGCTGCTGCCCTTGCAGAAAAGTATCAATCAGAACTGTTATTGGTGCATGTGGTGTGCAAGCCCGAAATGGCACGTCTGATGCCTCTTAGCCAAGATGATGCCGAGCTTTCTAACAAACTAATTGAGCGCAACACAGAAGAAGGACGTAAGTATTTAGAGTTGCTTAGCGACCAAATGCCGTCTCGCCCCCAAACCCGATTGCTGGTAAGTAACAACGTCGTTGACACGCTTCAAGAAGTAAGCCAACAAGAGCAAATTGACTTACTGGTGTTGAGCGCACACGGCTATTCGGGCGATGCACAGTACCCCTATGGTAGCGTCGCCCATCGGTTTATCAATAGCAGTGCGATTCCCCTCTTGATTGTGCAAGATTTGCGGTGGGAATCCCCAGAAGCTGCGCGTGCAGGAACAGTAACTCGTCAACCTATTGGCATGTATAATGGAAATTAACGAGTCTTTCAACACAACGTTAGAGTTAAATCTTGATGCGCCTCTAGCTTCTTTGCAGCGATTGGCGCATCGCTTGTCTGACGAGTATGTGCTGTCAAAAGACACCAAAGCCAAGCCCATACTCTTGGCAAATTTGCTTGAGGACGAGAAAATTATCATCAGTGCCTATCGCCAATTCAGCACAGACACACAAGACGAGGTGTTGCTTTCGTATTCGTCAGAATGGCTATTGGATAACTTTTTTGTGGTGCAAAGAGCGATAAGGCAAGTGCGCGAGGACTTGCCTTTGGGTTACTATAAAAACCTGCCCAAACTTCAAAATGAGGCGTGGGCGGGTATACCCCGAAGCTATGCCATAGCAAGCGAACTCATCAAACAGTGTAACTATCAGCTGGATATTGAACTTATTGTCGGCTTATTGTGGGCGTTTCAGGCAAACGTGCCGTTAACAACAGGCGAATTGTGGGCATTCCCCATCATGCTGCGGCTAGGGATTTTGAATGGGCTTGCCCAAATTCTTGATCAATCGCTTAAAGCACAATTACTTCCCACGCTGATGGTGGATGATACCGTTGTTCGATTTTGCATTACTAGCCTGCGAATGTTAGCCACACAAGATTGGAAGGTCTTTTTTGAGAGTGTAAGTCGTGTGGAAAAGCAACTAAGGCTTGACCCATCAGACGTTTACACAAGCATGGACTTTAGCACACGTAATCAGTATCGCTCGATTATTGAGCGTTTTGCCAAAGTTGCAAAGGTATCAGAGGAAGATGTCGCAAAGCAAGTGTTGTCGCTTGCCAATGAAGCCCCTGCATCTTCTCGTGAGAGGCATGTGGGCTACTATTTAATGGGGGACGGTTTTGCACAGCTAGAAGCGCAGTTTAAGTATCGTGCATCAGGCATAACCGCATTACGCCGTTGGTCATTGTCACAACCCACCAACACTTATTTCGTCAGCATGGCGTTATTTACGCTTTTCTTCATGGTGCTATTGGTAGGCGGTATGGCATCTATCAGCAGCAGCCCCCTCTCACTGCTATGGGTGGGCTTGCTGGCTATTTTGCCGTCTTCAGCCATCGCCAGCACCCTTCTCAATTGGGTTATTAGTAACAATGTCCAACCGCGCATCCTACCCCGCTTCGATTTTCCTGATGGTATTCCGTCTATCTATCAAACGATGGTGGTTATTCCCACACTCATTACCGATGCTGTCGAAATTGACTCATTGCTACAACAATTAGAGCTTCATTATTTGCGAAATGCTGACCCTTCGTTGTATTTTGCCCTGTTAACAGACTTTGCCGATGCCCCCACCCAGCAAACAGACACAGATGACACCCTCATTCAACGTATTAGTGCAGGAATTATTGCACTAAACGCCAAATATGGACGTGGGTTTTACTTGTTTCATCGTGAACGTCGTTGGAACGAAATGCAAGGCACTTGGATGGGATGGGAACGCAAACGGGGCAAACTGGTTGAATTTAATCACCTGTTACGGGGTGATAACGGCACGTCTTACCGTGTGCAAGGGGGTGATTTAAGCGTTTTGCCCCACATCAAGTATGTGATTACCTTAGACGCAGATACTATTTTGCCCGACAATGGGGCATGTCGTCTTATTGCTACCCTAGCACACCCACTTAATCGCGCCGAGTATGATGCCAAACTAGGTAAAGTGGTTTCGGGCTATTCTATTCTGCAACCTCGCGTTGAAATTAAGCCCACTAGTGCCAATCAAACGCGCTTTACACAAATTTTTGCCGGCGACATTGGCTTAGATTTGTATACTCACGCGGTCTCTGATGTGTATCAAGACCTATTTGCCGAAGGCAGTTATGTGGGTAAGGGCATTTATGATGTTGACGTAATGGAGATGTGTCTTGCCAACCGTATTCCTGACAACACGCTCTTAAGCCACGATTTATTTGAAGGGATTCATGCTCACGTTGCGCTCGTCAGCGACATTACAATGCTGGAAGAGTATCCATCGCGTTATCTGGCTTATACACGCCGTTTGCATCGTTGGATACGAGGCGATTGGCAATTACTCCCTTGGCTACTGCCTCGCATCCCCACAGGTCAAGATGGACAAACATTACCCAATACGTTCTCTTTACTAGACCGCTGGAAAATGTTTGACAATTTGCGCCGAAGTTTGGTGAACCCCACGTTGCTTTTGCTGTTAATTGTGGCGTGGCTAGGGGGCATTGTTTCGCCCTTATACTGGACGATGGTTACAGTGGCAACGCTGGGCTTGTCTCTTCTTCTTTCGTTGTTTAATGGGTTACGCTTCAAACAGCCCACAGAATCGCTGGTGCATGTAATACGTTCTCGCAACATTGATGCGCTTCGTTTGGTATTTGCGCTCATCTTTTTGCCCTATGAGGCACTTTTAGCACTAAGCGCAGTCATGACCACGCTTATGAGGTTGTTCGTCACCCGAACACGCCTGTTACAGTGGACAACGGCTGCTCAAACTGCACAGTTTTTTAAAACAGGGCGGGCTTCAGAATCGACATGGCGTGAAATGGCGATTGTCCCCATTATGGCAAGTGGGCTTGCCCTCTTAATAAATGCCCTTAACCCTTCTGCCTTGCCTTTTGCTTTGCCCATTTTGGGATTATGGTTTTTATCACCCCAAATTGCTTATTGGATTAGTCTGCCTCATGTTCATGCCGAACCCCCTCTCTCATCAGAGCAAAAATCAGCATTACGCCATCTGGCAAGGCAAACGTGGCTCTTCTTTGAACAATTAGTGGGTCCTCAAGATCATTGGTTGCCCCCTGACCACTTTCAACACGCGCCACGCCTTATTGCCCATCGCACCTCACCTACCAACATTGGTTTATTGCTCACGTCCACCCTTGCTGCCTATGATTTGGGCTACATTGGCTTGATGGATTTGGTAACGCGCTTAAAATCAACCTTTGAAACACTGCATCACCTTGAACACTATCGCGGTCATTTGCTTAATTGGTATGACACAGAAAGCCTATTACCGCTTGAACCCCGTTATGTTTCAACGGTAGATAGTGGCAATTTGGCGGGATGCTTAATTGTTGTAGAGCAGGCGTGCCGCGCTTTTCCCGAAGCCCTTGTTATTCGTCCACAACGCTGGCAAGGCTTATTGGATACGTTGGGGCTTTTGGAAGAATGTCTGGAATGCACTTATCACGATCGTATTGATGAATCGCTTGTTTTGCTACAAGACTTCGTAATTTCACTACGCGAAAAAATTCAGACCGCGCCAGAATTTCCTGAACAGTGGGCAACCCTCATTTTAGAGCTAAACGAAGAAAGCTGGCAAGAGCTCTCGCGCCGTATTGTTGCCGTGTTTGGGCTAGAAAATGTGACACTTACCTCTGAAATGCTAAGCGATTTACGCATTACTTCCGAGCGTGTGCGCCACAATTTAACCAGCATGCAACGCGATATTGAGTTATTGTTGCCGTGGCTCTTATTCGTTAGCCAGCCTCCCACGCTATTTGTTCAAGAAGACGCGCCTTCCCCGATAAAAACCGCGTGGCAGGCGTTTTTGCAAGCCCTTCCCAGTTCACCGCGCCTAGGCGAGCTAATCGCCATTTGTGAAAACATTGACCTTCACTTAATAGAGCTAGAAGCACAACTGCAAACGGTTCATCGCCCAGAGCAAGATATAAAAGAGGCACAAGCGTGGTGCGCTCAGCTTCGGGGTCGCCTCGCCATTACCCAAACAGAAGTTGACACGCTGTTAATGGGGTATCAATGGCTGGTGACTCAAGCCGAGACGAGCTTTCAAGAAATGGATTTTGAGTTTTTGTTTCACGAGCAACGCAAGCTCTTTCACATTGGCTACAGCGTGATGAACGACAAATTGGACGATAATTTTTACGATTTGTTGGCTTCTGAAGCGCGTCTTGCCAGCGTATTGGCAATTGCCAAGCGCGAAGTACCGCCTACGCATTGGGTTCAACTTGGCAGACCGATTACCCGTGTAAACGGCACGCTATCGCTTCTTTCGTGGAGTGGCACAATGTTTGAGTATCTGATGCCGACGCTCTTTCTTCACTTGTATGAGCAAACATTTCTGACTCAAAGTTGCTATTCTGCCGTTGATGAGCAAATTGCTTATGCTCGCACGAAAAAAGTACCATGGGGGATTTCAGAATCCTCTTACTATGCTTTCGACAATAACATGACCTATCAATATCACGCTTTTGGCTTGCCAAGTTTGGGGCTAAAGCGTGGTCTATCCGATGACTTGGTCATTTCGCCTTACGCCTCACTGTTGGCATTATCCCTGCGCCCCCAAGCTGTCTATAATAATATGACAGAACTTGATGCCATGGAGATGCGCGGGTTATACGGCTTTTATGAGGCAGTAGATTATACAGAATCGCGCCTGCCTCTGCGACAAACCTACGCCATTGTGCAATCGTATATGGCACATCATCAGGGCATGATTTTAGCGTCTATCACCAATTACTTGCTAGGTGATGTCATGAGTTATCGCTTTCACAATGACCCACGCATTAAAAGTTTTGATTTGCTACTGCAAGAAAAAATTCCTGCCCGAGTTCCCGTAGAAAAGCCCCACCCCGCCGAGATTCCCTCCGCAAGAATCTCATCGCATGTGACAATTGCGCCGTGGCGTGTGTCTGATGACACCTTCGTTCCTCAAGTCCATAGCCTGTCTAATGGGCGTTATAGCACCATCATTACCAATGCAGGCAGCGGGTATAGCCTGTGGAATGGCATTGCGCTTACTCGTTGGGAAGCCGACACTACCCTAGATAATTGTGGGCTGTGGATTTATGTGCAAGACCGCAAAAGGGGCAACCTTTGGTCGGCGGGATACCAACCGACAGCAATTCCACGTGATTATCAGCATGTGTCGTTCTATCCGCACCAAGCCGAATTTCAACGGCGCGACCATGATATTACCGTCAACATGCAAGTAACAGTTGCCACCAAAGATGATGTTGAGATTCGCCAAATTAACCTCATCAACCACAGTCACGAACCGCGCTCTTTAAGAGTAACAAGCTATGGCGAGGTATCGCTCGCCTCACTCTCAGAACGTCATCCCGCGTTCAATAAGCTATTTATTGAGAGTGAATACTTGCCCGAAAATAATATGTTGCTCTTTCATAGGCGGCTACGTGCGAATGAGGCATCTGTTTATTTAGGTCATTTGCTCATTACCCCTCCGCATATACCCACTACCGGCGCATACGAAGGCGATAGATACCCCTTTATCGGACGTGGACGCACCACGCGCTCACCGTTGATCTTTGAAAAAGCGGGCGAACTCTCTAAAACGATTGGCACCACGTTCGACCCAATTATGGCATTGGCACAAGATATTGAGCTCCCACCGTATGGCAGAGTGAGCATTGCCTATTTAACGCTGGTTACGCAAACGCGCGATGAAGCCATTATCTTGGCAGACCGATATAAGAGCTGGACGGTAACAGAAAGAGCCGTTGAAATGGCTCGCCGTCAAAATGAGCTTGCGCTACACCAGTATAAACTAGATACGCCTGAATTGGCGCAAATGCAACAAATACTATCCTTGCTCCTTTATCCCCACGCAGGCTTACGTGCTTCTGCCGATGTGATTAGCGCAAACACAAAAGGACAATCAGGCTTATGGGCTTATGGCATTTCTGGCGATTTACCCATCTTGCTGGTTCGTGTGGGTGAAATTGAAGAAATCCCATTAGTTTTAGAGGCATTACGCGCCCATCTTTATTGGCGTGAGCAAGAAGTGAGCGTAGACTTGGTGATTTTGAACTTACAAGACAGTGGCTATTCCCAAGAACTGCAATCACAGCTTCACCGTACCATAACACGCCTAAACAGCTCGCATTGGATAGGTAGGCGCGGGGGCATTTTTATGATAAACGCTGACCGAATGGATGTGACCGATAGCCGACTGTTGCACACTGTAGCGCGAGTGATACTTGAAGGTAAAAAAGGAACGCTTGCCAGCCAAATGCCGTCACTTTCGGCGGGGCGCGTGTCCTTGCCCGATTTTACGCCCCTATCGTCAAACTTAGAGCCAGAAGAAACACCCCCTCTGCTTCGTCCCACAGACTTAGCATTTGACAATGGGTGGGGAGGCTTTAGTGCGGATGGCAAAGCGTATGTGATTTATCTGGCACATAACCAATGGACACCCGCGCCGTGGGTGAATGTGATTGCCAACGAAAAATTTGGCTTTGTGGTTTCAGAATCGGGGGCGGGCTACACATGGGCAGAAAACAGCAGTGAAAATCGTCTCACTACATGGCGAAACGACCCCGTTTCTGATATGCCCAGTGAGGCAATGTACCTACGGGATGAACAAACGGCTGTTGTTTGGTCGCCCATGCCATCGCCAAGCCGTGATGAACACCCCTATCTCATACGGCATGGCGCGGGGTACTCACAATTTGAACACCACAGCCAAGGGTTAAAACAGACCACACAATTGTTCGTTGCGCCTGATGCACCTGTTAAAATTATTAGGCTACGGCTTGAAAACACGTGGAATCGCGCACGCCGTATTACCGTAACCTACTATGTGGAATGGGTGTTGGGTGTAAGCCGAAGTGCATCACAAACCACTATTGTGCCAGAATATGACCATGGCCGCGGGGCTTTACTGGCGCGTAACGCCTATAATGCCGAGTTTGGCGAGCGCGTTGCCTTTTTAGTAGCCAGCAAGTTACCCCATGGCATTACCACCGACAGAACAGAGTTTTTGGGGCGCATGGGTGGTTTTAGCCAACCTGCTGCCCTTAAGCGGATTGGCTTATCCAGTCGGGTAGAGGCGGGGGTTGACCCCTGCGGTGTCATTCAGATTCACATTGATTTGCCTGTTGGTGGAAGTGAGGACGTTTTCTTTTTGTTAGGCGAAGGCGCGAACAAAGAACACGCCCTGCAACTTATTCAAGACTATCAGAGCCTAGAAAAAGTGGAAGCAACTTGGCAAGCCGTAAATGTGTTTTGGGATGGCGTCTTAGGCACAATCGGCGTGAAAACGCCCGACCCTGCGATGGATATTCTGCTTAATCGGTGGTTGCTCTATCAAACACTATCATGCCGTATCTGGGGGCGTTCGGGGTTCTATCAATCCAGTGGGGCTTTTGGCTTTCGTGACCAGTTACAAGATGTGATGGCGTTGGTGTGGTCTGCCCCTAAAATTGCCCGTGAACACATTGTATATGCCGCAAGCCACCAGTTTAGTACGGGCGATGTGTTGCATTGGTGGCATCCCCCCAGTGGGCGCGGCGTAAAAACACGCTTTAGCGATGATTTATTGTGGTTGCCCTTTGTAGTGACACACTATATTGAAGCGACAGGCGACACCGCTATCTTGGATGAGCGCGTTACCTTCTTACAAGGTGAACCCTTAAAACAGGGCGAAGAAGAACGTTACGGTTACTATCCATCCACCACAGAAACCTTCTCACTGTATGAGCATTGCCTTCGCGCCATTAAAAAAGGCTCCACAGTGGGCGTTCACGGCTTGCCCTTGATGGGAACGGGGGACTGGAACGACGGCATGAGTAGTGTTGGCAGTGAAGGACGTGGCGAAAGTGTTTGGTTAGGCTGGTTTCTTTATAGTGTGCTGACGCGCTTTGCCCCGCTTAGCCATAACAGAGGGGACTTTGAGCAATCTGTAACATATCAACAGCACGCAACGCATCTCAAAACAAACATCGAGAAAGAAGGCTGGGATGGGCAATGGTATCGACGCGCCTATTATGATGACGGTTCGCCGTTAGGTTCGGAACAAAGTATAGAATGTCAAATTGATTCTATTGCACAGTCTTGGGCTGTGCTTTCCAATGGAGGCGACCCTTCGCGCTCATTACAAGCCATGTCGGCTGTCGTTGAACATTTGGTAAAGCCTGAAGAACAACTTTTGCTGTTGTTTAAGCCTCCCTTTGATAAAACACACCATAACCCCGGTTACGTCAAAAGCTATCCTAAAGGGGTACGTGAGAATGGTGGGCAATACACGCACGCCGCCCTTTGGGTGGTATGGGCGTTCGCACAACTAGGACAAGGCAACCTTGCAGGCGAGCTATTTCAGTTAATTAACCCCATTTTGCACAGTGACACACCCGAAAAAGCACCGATTTATCGTATTGAGCCGTATGTAGTGGCGGCGGATGTGTATAGCGTTGCACCCTATGTTGGGCGTGGTGGGTGGTCTTGGTATACGGGTTCGGCAAGCTGGATGTATCGCTTAGGCATAGAGGCTATTTTGGGCTTAAAGCGCACAGGCAATCAAATGACCATTAACCCATGTATTCCCGACCATTGGACAGGCTATGACATCACTTATCGGGAGGGTGAAACGGTGTATCACATTCATGTTGATAATTCGCAGGGCGTGTCGGGTGGCGTGGTTAATCTGCGATTTGACGGTGAAACGCTCTCTGAAACCTATTTTGTTTTAGAAAATGACGGCAAGACACACGAGGTACACATCACGCTAGGTCATAAAAGTTGACATTGCGTTGCCATAAATAGCACATATCTTATAGAGACAAAATAGCTCAGCACATGGCGTTGGTGCAAAAAAACAAAAAACCAACGAATGTGTTGCGCTATCTAATACTCCGTGTTATAGTCTTTTCAGTGGACTATGCCACACTATACCACCTTTCTGTTTTTTAAGATGCTGGAGTAAAAAAATGACAAAGAAATTTATTGCAGTTCTCGTTGTGGCTCTCACAACCTTGTTGACAGTCAACATGGGGGTGATGGCGCAAGAAGCCCCTTCAGGCACACTTTTAGGCACTTGGCCCTATGTGCTGCCCCCTGACCATCACTTAAATAGCTTTGCAAGCCAAGGTCTTAACGACAATTTGGGCATTCTTTATCGCCCAATGGTCGAACTCACCCCCGCCTATTACCTTTGGGCTTCTGCCACCTATGAAGGCTTCCTTGCCGAATCATGGGGTTTCTCTGAGGACAACACAGCGTTTTGGTTTACGCTAAAAGAAGGTCTCATGTGGAGCAATGGTGACTCGATCACCGCCGATGATGTGGTTAATACCTATGCCATTGGTCGCGTTTTGGGTTGGTCACAATTTACCTACATCAACGCCGTTGAAAAAGTAGACGAGCTTACCACCCGTTTTGTATTTAGCGCTGAACCTTCACTCTTAGCAGAACGCCTTATCCTTAAAGAACCTATTGTTGCTAGTGCGAACTATGGTGAACTTGCTGCCAAAGCCATCGAAGTGGTAGCCAGTGGCGTAACCCGTGATGACGACGCATGGAAAAACGTGGTTGCCGAAATCAACTCTTTCCGCCCCACAGAACTCATTGCCAGTGGACCCTACACCTATAGCTTGGCGGATGTAGGCGATGCCTTTATGACCTTGAAATGGCAACCCAACAGCATCTTCTCGGATAGTGTAAACTTTGGTGAAATCAAGATTTGGGCAGGCGAAACAGAAGTTACCGCCCCCCTAGTCCTTAGTAGTGAATTGGCACACTCTACCAATGTTTACCCCCCAGCAACCATCGATTCATTTGTAAATGCAGGAATTCGCATTACAGAATCACCACGTGGTTATGGGCCCGCCCTCTTGTTCCAACATGATGTTTACCCCTTCAACATCAAAGAAGTTCGTCAAGCTATGGCACACGCCATTGAACGTGGACAAAGCGCGTTCTTAACCAACGGCATTGGCGCAACGGGTACAATTTACATGAGCGGTATTTTGGACAGCATGGCAAGCAACATTTTGCCAGAAAACGTCCTTAACGAACTCAATCGCTATGACTTTAATCTTGATGGCGCATCCGCCCTGATGGAACAAGCAGGCTTTACACTTAATGCAGATGGCAAGTGGGCAGATGCCGATGGCAATACCATCAGCGTAGAATACACCTTCCCCGCTGACTTCGCAGACTTTAGTGCAGCCGCCCAAGATGCTACCCAACAACTAAACACCTTCGGTTTCGACATTACTCCACGCGCTCTCCCATGGCAAGAAGCCGCCGCCGCTATCCGCGCTGGTGACTTTGAACTTTCTGTATGGAGCTGGGGTTCTGGTAGCCCATTTGCCACCACGCAATTCTTTGGTCCCACACGCCGCTTTAACTATGTTGCTTTAGCAGATGGTCAAAAAGGTATGAACTTCCCCATGCAATTTGAATGGAATGGTGAAGAAGTTGACCTAAATGCCCTCATCCTAAACGTTAGCACAGGCATCGATGTTGAAGCCCAAAAAGAACGCGCTGGCACAGTAGCACGCATCCTCAACGATGTTATGCCCTTCATCCCATTAAACGAAATGGTCAGTGTAGAACCCATCAACGAAGACCTCATTGCGGGTATTCCTGCGGATGGTGACCCCATCTACACCAACCCTGGTGGTGACCACTTTATGATTTACTTGGTACTTAATGGCGTGGTATCGCCTAAATAGTGACTAAGCGATAGGCTACACACCCGACAAAAAGGGGCGGATACCCGCCCCTTTTTGATAAAAGAATTATTCTTGCGAGGTCTAATTATTATGGCAACAGCAGTTAAACCGTCTGTCAGCGCACCCGATTCCCCGTCATTATCGCTGTGGCAGCGCATCCGTGATTTGTGGCGCAATTACACAATAAGAACGCTCCTTCAGGGCTTGCTTACTATTTTTGCCGTCACCACATTTACGTTCTTTTTAGTACGACAAATGCCAGGCGATCCCGTTCAAATTAAGATAGACCAACTGATGAATACGCAAAACCTGACGTTTGAACAGGCGCGTAGTATTGCGACAGGCATCTTCTTATATGACCCTGATGCAACCGCCTTAGAGCAATACTTCACCTACATGACCCAATTACTACAGGGTAACTTAGGTCAATCGATTGTTTCGGCGGGAACACCCGTTTCTAGCCAAATTTTGCGCTATCTGCCGTGGACGCTCTTTAGTGTGGGGCTTGCCCTGACGGTTAGCTTTACGCTGGGGATATTAATTGGCTTGGCAATGGGCTATTGGCGCGGTAGCTGGTTTGACAACCTTATGACTGTGTTTGCCTCTACTGTGTCGGGTATTCCAGATTACATTATTGCTCTGCTCTTTATCCTCATTTTAGGGGTACAGTTTAAGCTTTTTAATGTGGGCGAATTTAGAGGAGGCGTTGACCACACGATTACAGTGGCTTTCTCATTAGAATATATCGCCAGCCTGCTAAAGTATGCCTTCTTCCCCGTTCTCATTTATGTGTTGTCTACTATTGGCACATGGATACTAGCCATGAAAAGCAGCACCATTAGCACACTGGGCGAGGACTATATTACTGTTGCCCAAGCCAGAGGATTATCCGAAACGCGCATTCTCACCGCCTATATTGGGCGCAATGCCATGTTGCCCTTAGTCACACGGCTTGCCATTAGCATTGGGTTTGTGGTGGGCGGAAGCATTATCATTGAAGAAATCTTTCAATATCCGGGCTTAGGGCGAGCATTGCTAAGAGCCATTAACGGGCGTGACTATACCACGATGCAGGGTATTTTCTTGGTTATCACGTCTACTGTTGTTTTCTCAAATATCTTCGCAGACCTTGCGCTAGGTTTCTTAGACCCACGAGTTAGGCTAGGAAAAGAGGGTAAAAACTCATGATAGGTCTTTCTACGGTCGCCTCTACAGAAGGGCTTATTATCGGGATACTGTGTGGGCTTGTCCCCCTGTTGGCGGGCATTTATTATCGCCAATGGCAAGCAGGCATTGGTGGCTTTATCGCGTGTGTAATGAGTGGCTTTGCTTGCGGTTTCTTGGGAGGCATCCCCATGATTCTGCTTACCTATGCGGTTCTTATCAGCAAGGTTTATGTTAATCGCCAAGACCCGTTTACCTCACTTGCCTCTTTAGATGAAGTCAACTTTGAGGAAACCCAAAACGAATTGTTCATGAGGCGCATGGCGAACTTAGGCAACACCATTCGCTCTGGCACCAGCGCATTGATTCGTAATAAGGCGGGTTTTCTGGGATTTTTGGGCATTATGTTCTTTGTGATTGTTACCGTGTTTGGGCCCCTTTTCATTGAATATGAAGGCACGGCGCGTTTAGACAGACGACAACCCGGCGCACGGTCTCTTTTAGCTCCTCCTAGTTATGAGCATCCGCTTGGGCTAGATTGGCAAGGGCGCGACGTGTTATCACACATGGTACACGGTGGGCAAAAGCTCATTGTCACATCTATTTTGGCGGGTCTTTTTGCCACGGTGATTGCTGTTGTAGTGGGTTCACTCGCAGCCCTATTGGGGGGCATAGTAGACCAAATTTTTAGCGCCATTGCAAACTTTATCCTGACTGTACCCACGTTCCGGTTATTGTTGGTTCTGGCGACTATCGTTAAGTTTGATAGTAACCTTGCGCTAGCGTTGCTGTTTGGGGTGCTTAATTGGCCCACCCTAATGCGTGCTATTCGAGCGCAAGTGCTAAGCCTGCGTGAGCGCGATTATGTAGAAGTGGCATTTGCCCTAGACTTAGGGTTATGGCACGTCATCACCCGTGAAGTTTTACCCAACATGATTAGCTATATCGCCGTCAACTTCATCTTTACCATTCGGGTTGCCATGTATAGCATCGTGGGCTTGGTGTTTTTAGGCTTAGTGCCACTTCAAGAACCCGATTGGGGCGTGATGATTTTCTTAGGCAGGCAACAGGGCGTACTATTTAACCCAACAGCTTCGGGTATGTTGCTCTCCCCCATCGTTGCCATTGCCCTCTTTCAATTGTCCTTGGTGATGTTTACGCGCTCCCTTGAAGAAGTTTTCAACCCGCGCCTACGGAGTGGACTATGAGCATTAAACGGATTCCGAGTAACGTGGTTTTAAGCGTGCGTGATTTGTCGGTAAGTTATCTGGCAAGGCGTGGGCGGGTGCGTGCCGTTAGCAACGTCTCTTTTGATTTATACGCGGGCGAAACGCTGGCGTTCATTGGCGAAAGTGGCTCGGGCAAGTCTACGCTTAACCTTGCCCTCATTCGCACCCTGCCAAAAGCTGCCCAGATTGACAGTGGCAGTGTGGTTTACACACGGCTCGATGGCACAAAGATGGACATTTTGCAATTAGGCAAAAACCACATGCAGCGTTATTTGTGGGCAGAGTGTTCAATGGTGTTTCAGGGGGCGTTAAACTCGCTGAACCCCGTGTTACGCATTAGCGACATGGTGTACGAAACAGCACAAGCTCACAATATGGAGCGCAAAGAAGCCGAAAAGCAAGCGATGGAACTTTTAGAAAAAGTGCGGCTAGATGCCAGGCGCGTCTTTCGCTCTTATCCTCATGAACTTAGTGGGGGGATGCGCCAACGTGCGCTTTTAGCCATAAGTTTGCTGTTGCGTCCGCGCATTGTCATTATGGATGAACCTACCACCGCTGTGGACATTTTAACGCAACGGTCTATTTTAGAAGTGCTTAAAGAACTCCGTGCAGAATACAACTTTAGTACTATCTTCATTAGCCATGATTTGGCGGTTGCCGCCGAAATTGCAGATACCATTGCCACCATGTACGCCGGCGAAGTCGTCGAAATGGGACCCGTTGAGGATGTGTTTTATCGCCCACGCCATGCTTATACATTTAGCTTGTTAGATGCCGCCCCACGTTTAAGCGCAGGCGAAGAAGAGCTTCATAGCATCCCCGGTAGCCCACCTGACCTCATTAACCTTCCCAATGGGTGCAAGTTTCATGAGCGTTGTCGCTTTGCAACAGATATTTGCAGTCTTAAAAGCCCCAAGCTCGAAATTTTATCGACTGATGAAGACACCCAACAAGACCATGCCGTTGCTTGTTATGAGCATCGGCGCGTTCTAGCAACTCGCCGAAAGGTTTTAGGATGACAACCACGCCCCTACTTGAGCTAAAAAACGTTTATCGCACGTTTGAAAAAGACCGCCAACCCATCCCTGTTTTGCAGGATGTTAGCTTGGCTATCCAGCCCAACGAGATTTTGTGCTTGGTGGGCGAAAGTGGTTGCGGAAAGACCACCACAGGTAAAATTATCGCGGGGTTACAAACGCCCTCTCAAGGGCAAATGCTGGTGAATGGCAAACCCCTTAGTGAGCTAAGCCATCATGAGCAAAAAGACTTTCGCCGTGCGTTTCAAATTGTCCACCAAGACCCATTTGCCTCACTCAATCCCGCTCACACCGTAGAGCAAATTTTGTCCTTTCCGTTGCTACGGCATGGCATGGTAGCCAGTCGCCCCATGCTAAGGCGCAGGATATGGGAATTGCTTACCCAAGTAGACCTTACGCCCCCCGGTGACATTGTCAACAAATACCCTCATCAATTGAGTGGTGGGCAACGCCAACGAGTGGTAATTGCGCGTGCGCTCACCGTACAGCCCAAACTGATTGTGGCGGACGAAGCCGTCAGCATGGTGGATGTCAGTATTCGCATTGGCATCTTAAAAATGCTTCATCGCCTAAGAGAGCAATTTGGCATGGCAATTGTGTTCATCACTCATGATTTAGCTATCGCCAAGTATTTTGCGTGGCAAGGGCGCATCGCTGTAATGTACTTGGGACGCATTGTAGAAATTGGGCGCACACCTGATGTCATTGCTAATCCACAACACCCCTATACACGCGCCCTTTTAGCCGCCGTTCCCGAAGCCGATCCCGACATTACACGACGCAAACGGCCCATGAAGCTACGCTCGGAAGACATTCCTAGCCTAATGAGTGTGCCTAGCGGTTGTGCTTTTCATCCGCGTTGCCCTTTCTTTATGGAGGGCGTGTGTGACCATGACGTGCCACAACTCGCCACCCTATCGGATGGAGCGCAGTCTGTCGCTTGCATTCCCCTAGCACAAGACGGGAAGCTAACTTTGTATGGATGATTCATCAAGTGGTGCAATTAAGGGGTTTCTTCAGCTTGGGTTTTTTATTGGGGGAACGGGCTTTGTGATGCTATTTTTCCAGCCTCCCAATACACCTGAATTTGTTCTTAGCCTGTGTAGCACGATGATGGGTATTTTCTTAGTGGGAGGGAGTATAGCTCTCTTGCGTTGGATAAACCGCAACGCAAAAGGTTAAAATAATGGGCGACTTAATGCTAGACATGGCTTCATCAAAGCCGCTTTATGAGCAAATTAAACGGTATATTGTTTCCAACATTCAAGCAGGCTTGTTTAGACCGCACACGCGCATCCCTTCTGAACGGGAGCTGGCGAAAAAGTTTGGTGTCAGTCGTCTAACCGTTACCAAAGCCCTTAAGGAGCTAGAACAGGCAGGCATTGTGTATGTACGAATTGGCAAAGGAACGTTTATTGCCCCCGAGACCATTAGCTTACAGCTAGATACGCTAATGAGCTTTACCGAAGAAATAACTAATCGTGGGCAATCTGTTTCTAGCCAAGTGCTATTGGCGCAGATGATGCCCGCGACAATTGACATTTCGCAAAAGCTAAACGTTCTCATTGGCACACCTGTGGCAGTGCTAAAGCGCGTCCGTTCTGCAAATGAACTGCCTATTGCCATAGAAACAGCCACATTATTGGCTTCTGTGTGTGAGGGCATTTTTGAAAAACACGACTTCTCTAAAGAGTCTTTATACAACGTGCTTAAAAAGCGTTATGGCATCACATTAAAGTATGCCGAACAAACCATAGAGGCACGTCAAGCAAGCCGTGAGGAAGCACGCACCCTTCAAATTGATGCAGGGAGTCCCATTTTAGCGATTTACCGCATTACTTATAACGACTACGACCAGCCCATAGAGTACGCCATTTCGGCATATCGTGGGGACAGCTACAAATTCAAAGCGATTTTACGCAATATCTAACTTTTAGCGAAAGCACATAGTTTATGAGTACCGTTAATCCGCTAGTAGGACAACTTTTCTCGGTAGGGTTTGAAGGATTAGTTGCCCCTGATTACATTTTAGAATGGCTACAACAAGGTAAAATCGGGGGTATTATCCTGTTTAGCCGTAACGTGGCAAACCCCGAACAATTGGCACGCCTCACCCAAAGCCTACACGAAGCCGCCTCCCGTCCCATCTTTATTGCCATCGACCAAGAGGGCGGTACAGTAGCACGCCTACGAGACGGCTTTACCGAAGCCCCTAGCGCATTGGGGCTGTCTAATAGCAATAACCCCGACCATGTTGCCACATCTTATCGCATTTTGGCACAAGAACTCCGTCAATTAGGCATCAATTGGAACTATGCGCCTGTGGTAGACATTACGTACAACCGCGAAAATCCAACGGTTGGCACGCGCTCTTTTGGCACAACCGCCAGTCGGGTTGCGCGATTTGCTCGTGAGGTGGTGCGTGGTTTACAAGATAACGGCGTGATTGCGTGCGCTAAGCACTTTCCTGGCTTAGGCAATACCGCCGTTGACACGCATGTGGCATTGGCAACACTCGATGTATCGTATGAACACCTTCTTGAGAACGATTTGGTGCCATATCGTGCGCTAATTGAGGCAGGCGTTGCCAGCATCATGACCACCCACACGCGGTTTACGGTGCTAGATGACACCCACCCTGCCACCTTGTCACCCTTTATTGTGCCGCGCCTTTTGCGTCAAGAACTGGGCTATGATGGCTATATCACCACCGATTGCCTAGAAATGAAAGCCATTAGTAACAACTATGGGGCGGGCGAATCGGCGGTTTTGGCTGTGCTTGCGAGCATTGATAACCTACTCGTTAGCCACACGCGCCCCGCCCAAGAACAAGCCTATGAAGCGGTGTTAGAGGCATTAAATAGTGGGCGCATTACAGAAGCAATGCTTTCAGAAAGCCTACGCCGTCGCCAATACCTGCTGGCACAGTTTGCCATTACACACACGCCCAGCACAGAGGGCATTCGCCAACCCGAAAACCTAGCCACCATGCGCCTTATTGCCCGCGATAGCATCAGCCTTATTGGTGAACATACAAAGATAGACCTTCATCAGCCTCATGTCGCGTTTATTGAGTTTGTGTCTGCGCTGGATAGCGAAGTGATGGAGCAAGGTGGACAAAGTGGGATTCGCAAATGTTTCTTTAATGAGGGGTATTCTAGCCCTATGGTATCGCTAAAACCCTATGGGCAAGACCCTCAATTTGAAAACGCCCTAATGCTGGCAAAACGCGCCCAAACTACCGTGATTGCCACACGCAACGCCCACCTATTGCCCGAACAAGCCCAGCGTGCCAGTCAATTAGCAGAAGCGTCGCAAACCGTCATTCATTTGTGCTTGCGTAATCCCTACGACGACACCCTCTTAAATGTGGATAGCGTGCTGTGTTCATTTGGGGATAGTGAACCGTCACTGTTAGCGATACTGGATGCACTCACGGGCATTTTCGTTCCTCAGGCGGGCTTCAGTTTTGAGGGGGAATAATGACAGTTTCTTTGGGCGTTGACGTGCTTATCGCTCAAGCGTATGCCCCTCTTAAAGGCAAGCGCGTGGGCTTATACACTAATTTAAGCGCAACAGATAGCGAACTTATCCCCACTTATGAACGCTTTGTGCAAGCCCCACAAGTAAATCTTGTGGCACTATTTGCCCCCGAACACGGCATTTGGGGCGCAGAAGCCGATGGTGTTCATATCCATAGCATGACAGACTCCCGTACAGGCATTATGGTTCATAGCCTGTACGGGGAAGCGTTTCGCCCTACTTCCCAAATGTTGGGCGAAATTGATGTGATGGTGTGTGATATTCAAGATGTGGGCGTGCGCTACTATACGTTTTTGTGGTCACTGATGGAAGTAATTGATGCGTGTGGCGCACATGCCATCCCTGTTCTTATCTTGGACCGACCCAATCCTTTAGGTGGGCGTGTATGGGGCGCACCCCTTAACCCCATGTTCTCGTCTATTGTGGGCAGATACAATATCCCCACAGTACACGGCATGACATTGGGCGAAATAACACGCTATTTGCAGCACACTTTTCAAAAAGGCGTTGCCAGCATCACAGTGATTCAGTGTGAAGGGTGGCAACGTCACATGCGCTTTAGCGACACGGGGTTGTCGTGGGTGTGTCCTTCTCCTGCTATGGCAAGTCCAACGACTGCCCTTCATTATGGGGGGTCTTGCCTATTAGAAGGCACAAACATCAGTGAGGGACGCGGAACAAGCCTACCCTTTGAAGCATTAGGCGCACCCTTTATTAAAGACCCTTTTGCATTGGCAACACAATTAAACGCCTTAGACAGTGTACAAGATAGCTTGCGCTTTCGTCCGCACGTTTTTAAGCCCACATCCAGTAAATTCGCGGGGCAAATATGCTACGGCGTACAAGCGCACATCTTGAACGCCGATAGCTATCAGCCACTTTATACGTGGTTAGAAGTTATCCGATTGCTTCGCCATACTTATGACGAATTTGCATGGCTACCCCCTTATAAAGATATTCTCCACTTCGATTTGCTGATAGGAACAGACAAAGTGCGCCAGCAAATTGATGAGGCAATACCCGTTGCTTACATTACAGAGGGCTGGCAAGCCTACTGTGAGGCATTTACACGGCAACGCGAGCCATTTCTTTTATATGCCGATGAGGTGCAATGATGACCGCCAGTGTAGCATTAGACGCGCTCATTCAGTCCTTTACACCTGCTCAAATTCCTGCGGTGAGTTTGGTCGTTTATCATCATGGGCAAAAGTATCTTGAGCAGACATGGGGCTATATTGACCCCGAAACACAAAACTTACCTGTGCAAACCAGCACACGCTTTGATATTGCATCCCTCACTAAGCTCTATACCATCACGGCTTTTCTTGCGTTGGTTAGTGAAGGCAAGGTGACATTAGAAACACCGCTTGTTGATATTATCCCAGAGTTTGGACGTATTTCACCACGCCCATTAGACGGCGGACAAGACCCCCATAGCAAGCAAGCCTTACCCACCCCCACTGACAAACAGGGCAAATTCGCCAACCCCGCCGAGATTACGTTTTGGCACTTGCTCACGCATACTTCGGGGTTTTCGGCGTGGCGCGATGTATATAACAAAGCTGGCAACGCACCCCCGCCCCCCACAACATCCAACCCCGAAGAAAAAGACCGCTGGCAACACGCCTTACAAGCCCTATATGAGTATCCGTTTGTGTCGTCTTGTGATGGCATCGTGCGCTATAGTGACATTGGATTAATGCTCTTGGGCGAAGCCACCGCGCGCTTAAGTGGCGTAAGTACGCTTGAAGAAGTTATCAATGCGCGGTCTAGTCCACCCTATACGCCCATTTTTAACCCTGTTCGATCACATGGCATTGCGCTCTCACAGCTTGTCCCCACAGAAAATGACCCCACATGGCGCAAACGGCGCGTTTGGGGTGAAGTGCATGATGAAAATGCTTGTGGTTTGGGGGGCATCGCAGGACACGCAGGGCTTTTTGCCACCGCCGACCAAATTGCATGGCTGGGGCAAGCGTGGCTTAATCAAAATCCCCTATTGGGCATAGACCCCGTACTAATGCACAAAGCCACCCAAGTACATGCTCAAACAGGCAATGAACGGCGCGGTTTGGGCTGGATGATTCGCTCCTTACAAGGCTCATCCGCAGGCGATTTATTTAGCGAAGCCACTTATGGTCATACAGGTTTTACAGGCACATCGCTTTATATTGACCCCGTGAATGAGATTGTGGTGGCATTGCTGACGAATGGTGTTTACTATGGGCGCGAAGTGATGCCCACCTACGAGTTTAGGCGTGCCGTCCACCATCAGTTAGCAAAGGAACTGCTCTCATGAAGGTGTTGGGGATTATGAGTGGCACATCAGGTGATGGCGTAGATGTCGCTTTATGCGATATTACGGGCGCACCCCCGCGCTTAGAAGCACACATCCTACACGGGCAAACCGTCCCTTATGCACCTACCATGCGTCAGCGTATTTTAAGCGCGTGTAACCCCCAAACCAGCGATGTAAGAGCGTTATGCTTGCTGAATTTTGACCTTGCCGATGCCTTTACAGAAGCTATCACTAGCTTGCTTAAACAACATCATATTGCCCCTGAGGATGTAGACCTCATTGCTTCGCATGGGCAAACTGTGTGGCACGAAGTGCGTGAGGGCGCGGTATTTGCAACGCTTCAATTAGGCACATCCGCCCTTCTTGCCGAGCGCACAGGCATTACCACGCTTGCCGATTTTCGCGTGCGTGATGTAGCGGCAGGCGGACAAGGCGCACCCCTTACGGGCTACGTAGACTGGTTATTATTACGCCATGAAACGCGCTGGCGTGCTGTGCAAAACATCGGTGGTATGGGCAATGTCACGTTCTTGCCTCCCCTTTCGCACACAGCCACCGACTTTATCGCCTTTGATACGGGGGCAGGCAACGCTCTGATTGATGCGGCTGTTTATGAACTCACAGGGGGCAAACTGACCTATGATGAAGACGGGCGCATGGCACAATCAGGAGACGTTAAAACCGAGTGGGTGCAATGGCTACTCAATGACGAGTTCTTTAAGCAACCTCCCCCTAAAACAACGGGCAGAGAAAAATTCGGCTCTGCGAGGGCGCAGGAAATTATTAAAGAAGGCAAGGAACACGGCTTTAGCGACAACGACATTATCGCCAGCCTAACTGCCTTTACCACAGAAAGCATTGCTATGGCATATGGGCAATTTTCACCCTCACCCATCCAAGAAGTCATTGTGGGCGGCGGGGGCAAGCACAATATCACTCTGATGAATTGGCTATCCCAACGACTGAACACGCCCGTTCTTACCCATGAGGACATTGGCATTGATAGTGACTACAAAGAAGCGTTAGTGTTTGCGGTGCTGGCTTATGAAACGTGGCACAATCGTCCGTCTACGCTTCCAAGCCAAACAGGGGCGCGTCATGCGTCTGTGTTGGGGCATATTGTTCCATCGGGCAATTACAGCAAGCTGATAAGGGAGACATGGGGATGACCTACTTTATGGGCATTGATGGGGGCGGAAGTACCGTTAGGGTTGCCATCACATCATCGGATATGACCGTCATTCACCAAAGTGAAGGCTTAACCGTAAATCCCTCTGTAGTAGGACATGAAATGGCTAGTGAGCGCGTTCAAACCGCCATCCGCGAGGCGATGATGGGCGCAAACATCCGCATAGATGACGTTAAAGTCTGCGGTGTAGGCATCGCAGGCGCGTCTGTTGCACAT
>Ga0163144_10008347_pt1 | contig 22421 bp, 19 predicted proteins | sample OliLak19BULKMAT1_FD_123175 | JGI IMG/M metagenome (GOLD analysis project Ga0163144, IMG submission 123175) | Freshwater microbial mat bacterial communities from Lake Vanda, McMurdo Dry Valleys, Antarctica - Oligotrophic Lake LV.19.BULKMAT1 | ecosystem: Environmental > Aquatic > Freshwater >...
ATGACTTTTAAACTGTGTTTTGTCCCGATTTTTTAGCTCGTTTGCTAAAGGGAGTGCAAAGGTAATACTACTTTCCATGTTAGCAACATATGAAACGAAAATATTTAAAGTATTTTTAATTAAATGAAGATGAGAGAGAAATAAATTGTGTAATAGGTTGACTTTCAAATGATTGTATTCATTTGGCAGAACATAGAATTTGAATCGCATTGCTTTAATCTTTAGTGTTGCTGTCAAAATAAAAGGGAAAACGTTGATCTGAATGTGAAAGTTATTTATTGTTTCATCCCTAGTTTCGTTTGAAAGATGACAATAAATGAGTGAGAAATTTTTTGAGATATGGAGGAGTCGGATCTGGACAAATTTAGTAACACCACATATTTACTATTTTTCAATCTAGTACACCAATTTTGGTGTTAAAACTGGTAAGGCTGATTGCCTACGATTTGCAGCAGTGCTGGTTCGAAATTCATTTTTGGGTGTTAAGACGGAAAGGGCTGCTGTCAGAGAATGACCTCAACAACGTTTGCCGCTGATACGAAAAAGCCATCGGCAGCATTGCTATCATTGTTTGTTTCAAATTTAAGTGGCAGTGCAGCCTATAGAGGCGGCAAATCAGTATTTAAGCCTGATGCTGGCAATTCGCAGCTTCCGAGCCATGTGTCATCTTTTTTTGTACTGCCTGGTACTGTTACCGCAGCTTTGGTTTGATATAAATGATGGTCGATGCAAATCTTGAACCATTTGCATTTTCGGCAAACATAAATTAAAACAAGGCCTGCGATGGTTTTTTTAGACTAAGTCTTAGTATAACTACGGCAAATGAAGACATTGTTTAAGTATCTGTTTGACCTATTCTTTGTTCTTAACAAGCAATACTTCGATGGCTTTTGCCGCTAGTTGGTCGGAAATGTGAAGGCCTAGTTTTAATTTCTCAATCAGTTTCTTTTCTTTTTGAGCTATAATACCGTCTGAAAGGATAATGTCGATCACGGTCACAAACAATTTTTCTTTATTGGCTTCCGAAATTTTAGGAATGGCTACTTCTACCATTTTCTCAAAACTTCCAGCCGCTTTGTAGTTTGAAGCTATGGTTTTAAAAATCTCATTTATGTTGGCTCCTTTGAACATTTTATTGTGGGCCACCATTTCTATCAAATCGTGTACTTCTTCTTCTGAAATTTCTCCATCAATGGCCATTGAAGAGTAAATAATTGCAGCATAAGCTTCTTTTTCTGTTTTGATTTCTGGGGTGGATACCTTTAGAAGTGAATCGAAGAATCCCATGTGCTTTTTCCGTTACGTTTAAATTTTGAATACTTGCCTGAATGATTGCAAATATGAAAAGGTAACTACACTGAAGTAACTTTATCACCTAAATTTTTACGTAATTATATTATTTTTGAGCCTGATTAGGGTTGGCCACGCCTTGCTCACCCACCCTTATGGTCAGTATCGAAAGCAAACAATCGATCGTTTGCTAGGCTGTAAGAGATGTTAGTTTCCTGATTTTACAGAAACGCAACCTGAAAATTGCTATAAACTGATACTCTTTACTTTCGCGTTAGTAATTTGTCAAAGTGCTGGTTCACATTTACCTCAGCCATCAAATTGCTATTTCCGAGTAAAAATTCACAAAAATGAATAGCAAAATACGGAGCCATAGATACTGTTTTCGATCCAAATCCATTGAAAATATATTCATTTGGATAGCTTGGATGGTTACCCAAAAATGGTTTTCTGTTTTTGACGGTAGGTCTCACTTCCGCCTCGGTTTTTATGATATCAAATTTAACTCTAAAAAAAGAAGTAAGCTTTTGTGTCAATTCGTCAGTTCCATTTTGTGAAGCAGCATTATCAATAGTATTCCAGATATAGGTAGCACCGCACTTATATTCATTTGCAATGGGTGTTGGGCATAAAAACACAGTTTTGTTGATGACATTATGCAGCTTTACTTGTGATTTAACGGTTACTATTTCACCTTTCGCTAATTGCCAGGGCAAGTTAGCCCAAACTGGGTGCAGTGACGCCTGAAACCCTGCGCAGTTTACAATTTTGCTATTTAATGGGATTTTAATTAAATTTCCTTCCTTAACTATTTCATTGGAGTCAAACACATATTTGCCCTCTTGGTATTGATTCTTATTCACGAAATACGATTTTACCGCTTGCATAAATGAATTGCAGTCCAACCAACCAGAATTATCAACCGTAATTCCTCCTAAAGGGTAATCTACAACACCAGCTAAATCAAGGTATTCTGTAGCCAACCGAATATAATCTTTATATTCAGTGTCTGCAGTTTTGGCAATCCCTTCATTTTGCTCCTTTATAGTATCAAAGGGCTTCACAACTGAATGCTGATATATGAATTTTTTGTGTAATACTTGTTCAGCTCTTTTGTAGAAGGTAAACATGGCTGGGAAAATAGCATCCGCGAGCCAGGTTTTGGCCATTCGTTTGCCAGTAATGGGATTGAAAATTCCAGCAGCCACGGCTGATGCACACCTTTGGTGGTTATCATCTATGAGCAAAACTTTTTGCTCGTACTTTTCGGAAAGCGTAAATCCCAGAATACACCCTGCCAATCCACCTCCAACGATTACAATGGTATTTTCCATAAAATAGAAAAAGAGAATCCTTGTAAAGGACTCTCTCCAGAATATTATTCAAAAAATTGATCGCTTCATCTACGCCTCTTCCAACACCTTACCGGCCACCGCATCTGTCTGTGCATTTTTTCGGATTTCGAAAGCCAATGACAGAAAGTTTTTTGCGTGTGACAAGTAGCTTTCTGCAAATGCCTTGGTTGGCTCATTTTTGTTGATACTCATTACCATATTTTTAAAACTATCGGTGAAGTTTATCTCTCCTGTTTCTACAAAATTCCTATCAAAATCGCCTACAATTCCGTGTTGAGAGTTTGTAGCAATATCTTTGGCAGTTAATAAAGCTTTTGCAGTACTAATAAACACGGCATAACTATGGTAAATACTATCGGCATAGTTGTCTTGAGTGAAAGTATCGCTTGCCTTGGCTAGTTTGTCTTCTGTTTCCAACAGCAGCGTATGCACCAAATCTATCATCACTCCGGCACATTCTCCTACGCCAACTTCTGTAATGAAATATTCGTTATGTCCCCAATCGATGAATAAGTCTTGGGTGGCAACTTTCACTTCTGCCAAAGGCTTTAGCAACTGATAGAAGTAGTTTTTGGTTTGACGGATATAATAATCATTGAAATACTCGCCTTCAATCGCGTTGTTTTCATAATCGTTAAAGAGTGCACGAAAAGCATCAGGCATACGTTTAGTAGGCAATTTAATTACTTTTTCACCTACGGTTCCCATTCCGTTTCCCAAAGTACCGCCCCCTAGCAAAACTTGCATTGCTGGCATTACCAATTCCCCACTTTTGATAGAGCTACCGTGCAGCCCAATATTCGCCATTCCATGTTGGCCGCAGGAATTCATGCAACCACTGATTTTGATTTTAATATCGTTGTTGTAAATCAGCTCATGAAACTCAGTTTTCATCATTTCTTCCAGCACCTTCGTGATGCCGTAGCTTGAGGCAATGCCCAAGTTGCAAGTGTCAGTACCTGGACAAGTGGTAATGTCGGTTGTGCTGTCAAAACCTGGCTCTGCAAAGCCTATTTCGTCTAGTTTATTGAACACATAAGCCAGTCCATTTTCAGGAATGAACTTTATCATCAAACCTTGATTTATAGAGATACGAATATCGTCAGCAGCTACTTCTTTTACTATATTGGCAAATTTGCGAGCTGTATCGCTTGAAAAATTCCCCAGCAAAATGCGAATATTGATTGCGAAATTTCCTTTTTGCTTTTGCTCATACGTGTTGGTTTGCTTCCATTGTTCAAATTTCACTCGGTCAATGGGTTCAACGCCTGTCAGTTGCTTGGCAGTAAAACTATCGCCACTGGGTAGTGCGTCAACATCAATTTCGTAGGCTTTATTTTTCAAAGCTAATCTTTCTTCTTCCACCAATTTTAAAAACTCATCTAAGCCCACTTCGGAAATGAGATACTTCATACGGGCTTTGTGCCTACGCGTGCGTTCGCCATAGCGGTCAAATACACGAATTACGCCTTCTGAAAACGGAATAATTTCATTGGCTGGTAAAAATTCAAACGCCACTTGAGCCAAAAACGGTTGTGCACCTAAGCCACCGCCTATCATTACCTTGAAGCCTTTTACTCCATCTTGAATTTTAGGAATAAAGCCCAAATCATGGATGTAACTCAAGGCAGTATCTTTATCGGATGAAGAAAAAGAAGCTTTGAACTTGCGCCCCATTTCTTGGCAAATTGGGTTTCTGAGGAAATACTCGAAAAATGCATGCGTAAAGGGAGTAATGTCGAATGGTTCATCGCGATCGATTCCTGCTGTAATGGAGGCCGTTACGTTACGAACAGTGTTTCCACAAGCTTCCCTTAAAGTGATGTTGGCCTCTTCTAAGTCGTTCCACACTGAAGGGGTTTCTTCTAATTTCACATAGTGAATTTGAATATCTTGTCTGGTAGTCAAGTGCAGATTGCCAGTAGAATACTTATCTGATACATCGGCAATTTTGAGTAATTGCAGGGTTGTAATTTTGCCATAGGGCAATTTTATGCGGATCATTTGCACGCCTTGCTGACGTTGGCCATATACACCACGAGCTAGGCGAAAGGCACGAAAACGCTCATCTGCAATTTCTCCTGCACGGAATTTGGCTATTTTCTGATCTAATTCTATGATGTCTGTCTGAGCCTTGGGGTCGATGTTGGGGTTAATTTGCATATTGTTGAATATAAAATCTGCGGTAAATATAATGAATAAGCAAAGAAGCAAAAAGGGTTTGGCATAAAATGCGGTATGCCTTCGTTTGATATTTGCAGTACAATTTTTTCTTTTGAAAAATTCCAGATTGCCGAACAACAGATTTAAGCTGCTGTTGTGGGGCATACTAACTTCTCATTTCATGTAGAGGCACTATTAGAGCAGAGTCGTTTGGATACAATTATAAAATGAAATTGTTTGTGTGACTGGCACGATCGCGTCAAAAATGTTATATTTTTTAGCGGCCTTTGGTTCCTTTTTGGCTGTTAGCACGGGTGAGGAGACCCAAAATATTCACCTTGTGCTCAAGATAATATTGGCATGACTTTCAGCCACAAAACAATATAAAACCATGCATGAATCACCAAACGATATTACTCCAAAAACTTGCCGATCGTAGCCAGAAACTGAAGATTTAACGTGAATAATGCCATCTGCTTGCATTGGTTTAGACACAACTAGTTCTTTTCGCCACTTGCCAGTATACGTAGATTGGCGTTGCGCAGAAGTACGTCTTGTTCCTTGATAATAAGTTTTGCCATTGGTCGAGTTAGCTTTATCACCTGAATTTTAAATTCGTTTACCATCTTCATCAATGGTTTACAAAAACTAAACTTGCATTTTCGAAACTAATCGCTGTATTTTTGTTGTAAATTTTCTCCCTTGAGTTCGATACCCTTTCACACCATCCCATCGCCTTGCTTTTTGCTTGACGAAAAATTACTCCGCAAAAATCTGGAACTAATCCAATCTGTGGCACTGCGCTCAGGAGCGAAGCTTATTTTGGCCTTAAAAGGCTTTTCAATGTATAGTGCTTTCCCTTTGGTACGTCAATTTATTCCTGGCACTACCGCAAGTTCGCTCAACGAAGCCAGATTGGCCTCTATTGAATTCGGGGGCGAAGTACACGCTTATTGTGTGGCATATCTACCGCAGGAATTTGATGAGATGATGACTTGTGCTACCCATATTACTTTTAACTCTATTCGCCAGTACGAACAATTTAAACCCCGGCTTCAGGCCAACCCCAAGAAAATATCGGCTGCCATCAGAATAAATCCCGAATTTTCTGAAGTGGAAACCGATTTGTACAATCCATGTATTCCAGGTTCGAGGCTAGGCATGACAGCCGACAAATTTGGGGCTACTTTACCCGAAGGCATCGAAGGCTTACATTCACACACCCTCTGTGAAAAAGACAGCTACGCACTTGAACGTACTTTTGAGGCTATTGAACAAAACTTTAGTCATTTATTAAAGCAAATAAAATGGCTCAACTTGGGTGGTGGGCATTTGTTGACTAAAATAGGCTACGACCACGACCATCTCATCGGCATGATCAAAAATATTTATGACAAGTACCCAAATATAGAGGAAATAATCTTAGAGCCAGGCTCCGCATTTGCTTGGCAAACTGGCTATTTGGTTTCTACCGTGCTGGACATTATAGAAAGTGGAGGCAAGGAAATTGCGGTGCTGGATAGCTCCATTTCCGCCCACATGCCCGATTGCATCGAAATGCCCTACATAGCAAGCATTATCGGAGCAAAAATTTCGGATGAAGGCAACTACACATATAAAGTAGGAGGCCTTACTTGTTTGGCAGGCGACCAGATGGGGCCTTATGTATTTGAAAAACCGCTTCTAATGGGAGACACCATAGTTTTTGAAGATATGATGCATTACACCATGGTTAAAACTACTACTTTCAATGGTGTAAACCTGCCTAATATTGGTATTTGGAAAGAAGATAACACCTTCCAACTGGTAAAATCTTTCGGCTATGAAGAGTACAAAAGTAGGTTGTAATAAAGAAATGGCCTTAGCAAAGCACTGTTTTCTCCATAAATATGCAATTGAGTTTTACATAATATCTTCTTTATTAAGGCGTTGTAGATGTAGAATGCAAATAAAAGAAACAAAGTTAAATGCTAATAAATTCTCAATTTGATTTTTGTATTTGAATACTAACAATATCTTTGCACGACTTTAGCGACTAATTAAAAAATTAACATTGTATTAATATTTAATCACTTCTTTTGTAACTAGTTCACTTAATAAATTTCTAATTCCAACTTCGACAATGGCAGAAAAAAAACAAGAATCTAAAGCAGGTTCTATCTTCGCAGGAGCAACCATCATCATTTGTATTATTGTAGCTCAAATTATTTTCCGTACCGTGATGGGCAATGGAGCCAATTTTGAGGGTGGCGATAGTAACAACCACCCAATTCCGGGCAATTATTTAGGCATAGTATTCAAAGGCGGTGAAATTGTTCCTTTTCTAATGGCGTTTTTCTTGATCGTTTTCACAGTTTCTGTAGAGCGCTTGCTCACATTAGGAAAGGCCAATGGAACTGGCTCTGTAGAAACATTTGTACTGAAAGTAAAAAACCTACTTTCTACTGGTCAGATAGATGAAGCGATTGCCGATTGCGACAAACAAAAAGGTTCGGTAGCCAATGTAATTCGTGCTACACTATACACCTACAAAGATATGGTAACCGAAACTGCTTTTGATAAAGAACAAAAAGTAGCTGCCATCCAAAAAACCACCGAAGAATCCACATCTTTGGAATTGCCCATGTTGGAAAAGAATCTTGCCATTTTATCTACTTTGGGTTCTGTAGCTACACTTGTAGCGCTTTTAGGAACTGTAATCGGTATGATAAAAGCCTTCGCAGGTATGTCGCAGGCTGGTGCACCTGATTCCACGGCATTAGCCAATGGTATTTCAGAAGCTTTAATAAACACTGCAATTGGTATCGGCACTTCTGCCGTTGCGATAATTTGCTATAATTATTTTACCAGCAAAATCGATACTCTTTCCTACAGCATTGACGAAGCAGGTATGTCGATAGCACAAACTTTTGCTGCAAAACACAAATAGTTTTTAGGCTGTTTCTATGGGTGTTTTTTACACTGCCCTTTTTTAAATCCGTCTAAAATTTTAAATACTATCATTTATGCCAAAAGTTAAAGTAAAAAGAAAAGGTGTAGCACTCGATATGACTGCCATGTGCGATGTGGCCTTCTTGTTACTGACATTCTTTATCTTGGCCACCACATCCAAGCCTGCTGAGGCTGTAGTGGTAGATACTCCCACATCAATATCTCAAACCAAACTTCCCGAATCAGACATAATTTTAATTTCTGTGAGTCAAGATGGAAAGGTTTTTTTTGGAATAGATGGGCAGGCTACACGAATAGATGTACTGGAAAGAATTGGCAAGCAAAAAAGCATGCCATTTACTGACAAACAAAAGATAGCTTTTTCTTTGATGGATAGCTTTGGATTGCCACTCAATCAGTTACAATCATTTCTTAGTAAAGATGTCAACTTGAGAAATAAGATAGAGCAACCTGGAATTCCTGTAGATTCTGCAGCTAATGAGTTGCAGGACTGGCTGCTGAATGGGCGTTACTCTAACACAAGGGTTCGTATTGCCATCAAAGGCGATAGAGGAGCAGATTATAAAGTGATGAAAAGAGTAATTGCAACGCTGCAAGATCAAAATATCAATAGGTTCAATTTGGTAACCGGATTGGAAGCAAAACCAGAAGGAACAGTTGAATAAAATACTTTTAACCATAAATAAATACTAATATACTATGGCAGATATGGGTGATGGTGGCGGTGGCCACGACAAAAAAGGAAAAAAGAAAAAAGGTTCTCCAAGGGTAGATATGACCCCAATGGTAGATTTAGGTTTTTTGTTGATTACGTTTTTCATGTTAACTACCACGTTGAGCAAACCTCAATCAATGGAGCTGAACATGCCTGACAAGACAGACACCAAGGAGCAAACACCAACCAAGGCAACACACTCATTGACAGTAATTTTGGGCAAAGAAGATAAGGTTTTTTATTTTATTGGCACCCCCAAAGATGCAAAAGAAGGCGATTTGATGCAGCAAACTGATTTTTCGTCTGCTGGAATTAGAAAAATAATTCTGGACAAAACAAAAGAAATTGGGGGCGATGATAAAGGCGTACCTATGATAGTGGTAGTGATTAAAGCCATGGACGATTCAAAGTATAAAAATATGGTAGATATACTGGATGAAATGCACATTACCAATTCGAAAAGGTATGCAATTGTAGACTTATTGCCTGAGGAAATCGAACTAACCAAAAAGTTTGACATTTAATAAAATTAAAAAATGGCTGATTTATTATTTAAAAGATCATGGACAGATGTTATATTCTTGGGTAAAAATCAGGAATACGGTGCTTATGAGCTTAGAAAAGATTATAACAAAAATATAAACAAGGCCTTGATTATTGCAGTGGTTGTTTTTTCTACGCTAATATCAATTCCTGTAATTTTGACGATCATAAATGCAGGTAAAGTAGAGGAAGAGGAAAACGTGACTGTGAATCTCGAGTTACTACCTCCCCCTCCAGTAGACCCCAATACACCCCCACCACCACCTCCGCCTAAGATCGAACTCCCCAAATTAGCGGCAGCAATTAAGTTTTTGCCTCCAAAAGTAGAAGACGATGAAAAGGTGCAAGAAGATCCGCCTACAATCGATGACATGAAAGACAAGGTGATTTCAACTGAAAACATAAAGGGAGAGGAAGGAATTGACAATATGATAGAGGAACCGGCACCTGCGCAAGTAATTGAGGATGCTAGAGAGGAGGTTTTTTTGGTCGTGGAAGAAATGCCTGAGTTTCCTGGTGGAAACGGAGCCATGATGAAATACATAGCAAGCAATATTAAATATCCAAGAATTGCATCACAACAAGGCTTGGAAGGTCGTGTGATTGTTACATTTGTGATCAATGGCCAAGGAGAAGTATCGAACGTGGATGTAATAAAGGGCATTGGAGGTGGCTGCGATGAAGAAGCCTTAAGAGTAATAAAATCGCTTCCCAAATGGAAAGCAGGCAGGCAAAATGGACGCCCTGTGTCTGTTAAGTTTACTGTACCTATTAAATTTGCACTTAATTAATTTGCACTGTATCAGTTCAAATAGCTCGCCTTGCGGGCTATTTTAGTTTAGAAGGCTTATCAATTGTTAAGAATCGTAATCAACTTTTAATGAAATGCAGAAGTACATGCTTTATTTTGGATTGTTTATGTCGGTAATTTATGTAGGGGTTGGGCTGTACTTTCTGCTAGGCTCAATTTTGGGCTGGACACCTGCCCCTTTCCCTTACCAAAATATAATTGGCGGATTATTGATTGGCTACGGTATATTTAGGATTATTAGGGGCGTGAAACAATACAAAGCAATAAATACTACGCAATGAGCAAGTTGCATGCGATATATTTTATTTTTATTGTGTTTGTTACAGGTTGTGAAAACGATATAAATAAGAAAGGGGCTGATACAGCTACTTACGGCACCATCAAGATAGCTTCGGATGAATCTTTTGAGCCAATAGTAAATGCAGAACTCGATGTTTTTCGCGCATTTTATAAATATGCCAATATAAATATAGAATACTTGCCAGAGGAAGGTGCGTTTGCGGCACTTTTGCAAGATAGTGTACGACTCATATTTGCTTCAAGAGAACTAAACGACTACGAGAAAGCGGCATTTGAGAAAGCTAAGATTATTCCAAGAATAAACAAGGTGGCAAAAGATGGGGTGGCATTGATAGTTAATAATGCAAACCCTGATTCATTGCTCAATATGACACAATTAAAGTATCTTTTTAACGGAAACACTACCAATTGGAAGGATTTAACTAAAAATAATAACTCAGGAGACATTCAAATTGTGTTTGACAATGGTAGTTCGAGCAATTTGCGATACATTGTTTCCAAATTTGGTTGTGATAGCATTGCTAGAAAACGTTTTTTTTCTGCCAATGGCAATAAAGAAGTAGTGAAATATGTACAAAAAAACAAAGGAGCTATTGGGGTAATAGGAGTAAACTGGATAAGTGATGGGGATGATTCAACTTCCAAATCTTTTATCAAAAATGTAAAGATAGTGGCGATTGCAGAAAAAGAGGGTGCAAATAAAAGTGAGTATTACCAGCCTTATCAAGCATACTTGGCACAGAATTGGTATCCATTAAGCAGAGATTTATTTATTATAAGCAGAGAAGCCAGAGTGGGGCTAGGAACGGGTTTTTCAGCCTTTGTATTGAGCGAACGGGGTCAAAGAATCGTATTGAAATCTGGCCTTGTACCAGCCAATGCCCCTTTACGGATTATTCAGGTGAGGAACAAAAACCCCTAGTTGCAGTGGAGAAAAGGCTTGAAATTACAAGGTTATAAAAGACTTGTTTTGCAATAATTAACAGGCACAAAATCTAATTTATTAATCAAAAAATTCCTTTCTTAACATTCTGGTACCGGCAATTAATAGGAAAAGGAGCAAAACCAATTACCAAAAATGACTAAAAGATTTCTGAAAGCGAGCTTACTTGCCATCGTATCATTTCAATTCAGCTTAGCACAATCGATACAACAAGGTGTAAAATTGATAGACATGGAGCAGTATGGAAATGCTGAAAAATTATTTAAGAGTCTTGTAGAAAACAACCCTCAAAGTGCCGAAAATCAATACTATTTGGGTGATTATTATTTGAAAATTGCACAGTTAGATACCACCAATACTGATGAATCGATTGCCACGGCTTACGCTGCATTTACGAAAGGCAAACAGTTAGACCCCAAATTTGCTCTCAATTACGTAGGTCTTGGTGCTGTTAAATACCTGACCAATAACTGGGATTCTTCCAAGGTGTTTTTTGACATGGCTGTGAAAATGACCAAGATGAAAAACGCAATTGTATTTTACAAGATTGGAGAGGCATATTTATATAAGGGAGCGAAAGACGCCAGTGTGGCAGTGCCCCAGTTAGAAAAAGCACAGTCGCTTGATGCCAAAAATACTGACATAATCTTAGCACTAGGAGATGCTTATTTGCTGGTTGATCGAGGCGCGGGCAGCAGGGCAGTTCGACAGTATAATCAAGCGCTTTCTGTAAACCCTAAATTGGCGAAAGCACATATTAAGGGTGGTAAAATTTATTTACAGGCCAGAAACTTTCAAGAAGCATTATCATACTATGACAAAGGTATAGAAGCTGATCCTTCATATTCTCCAGCCTATAGAGAAAGGGCTGAGTTGTACTTCAAATTTCCCAAGTTTAGAGACAGAGCTGCCGATGAATATAAAAAGTATCTAAGTATGACCGATGGCAACTATAAAACTAAATTCAGATTTGCCTATTTTGCATTTACGGTCGGAGATTATGAAGAGGCGGTAGCCCAATTGCAAGAGCTTTTCATTCTTAACCCCAACGACAGAATACTTTTCCGTTTGGATGCCTACTGTAATTACGAAGTGGGGAAAGCAGAAAAGGATTCTTTGAAAGCGAAGGAAAATTATAAAAACGGCTTGACTAGCATTACTAAGTTTATACAAATGACAGGTGATAGCAATAAATTGATAGTGATGGATTATGAATATTATGGAAAACTATTGATCAAAAACGGCAACGATACTTTGGGGGGTCAATACATACTCAAAACAATAACCAAAGACTCGACTAAATTTGAATTGTTGAACGAAGTAGCTAAGGGATTTATTGACAAGAAGAAATATGCAAATGCTGCATTTTACTTGACCCAATATTACAGGTACAAAACACCTGGCGCCAACGACTATTTAAATTGGGGAAGAACCTATTTCAATGCTGAAGATTACGTGCAAGCCGATACCGTATTTAGTGCATTGGTGAGGTTCAAACCTGAAGAGCCGCTGGGTTACAAATGGAAAGCTTTGGCAAATTCAAGGCAAGACCAAGATGCTAAAACGGGAATAGCCGTGCCTCATTATGAGAAATTTATAGAAGTGGCAACTGCAAAAGATGCTACCAAATACAAGAATGATATTGTTTCTGGCTATACTTATATTGGTAAATATTATCTTAATATCAAGAATATTCCAAAAGCGAAAGAGCAGTTTAAGAAAATATTAGCAATAGATCCTACCGATAAGAACTCAAATAATATAATTAAAGCACTAGAACCGAAGAAGTAAATATAAAACCAGAAGTATTTAAGTACAAATGCGTAATGCTGAGATGTGCAGCACTACGCATTTTTTATTTTAGACTTTATGACCGAATACTGTTTCGAACAAAAGCGTATTTCTGCGACTATGGCAGTATGTCACTTTAGCGAAGCCTTAAGGGCAGGCTGCAAACTGATGAGCATTGTTACAGAAAAAATAATAACTCCAGTAAATACAAAATCTAACAGCCGCATTTGTACTGGGTAGTTGTTGACCAATGAAGTTTCGGTGCCCATGGATATGAATCCATATTGCTGCTGCAAGAAACACAAAATGCCACCCAAAACCAAACCAGAAATGGCACCAATAGACCCTATGATCAATCCTTCATAAAGGAAAATATTCCTCACAAGTTTAGAGTCGGCACCTAGGTTGTACAGCATGTCCATGTCTTTTTTCTTTTCAATGGCAAGCATCGTGAGGGTAAAAAATATATTGAGAGAACTTACAGCCATAATGAAACTGAAAGTAATGTATACAAATAATTTTTCAATTTTTATAGCTCTGAGCATCCCAGCGTGCTGCTCATCGGCTGTTTTCACTTCAAATTTCGAACCCAGCATTTCAAGGATCTCATTTTTCACTTCCTTAGACTTGGAAGCATCTGTCAGGTTTATCTCCAATGACGTGCGTCTGTTTCCATAATCCATAATGTCTTTCGCAAAAGCGAGAGATACAAATATGTAATAGTCATCGTATTGTTTCTCTAAAGCGAAAATACCTCCAGGGTACAAATTGGCTGAGTTGAAGGCTTTATCGGGATTAGTTTGCATTTTCTTCAGGTTCTTGGGATACCAAAATTGCAGTTGATAAAAGCGGTTTTCCATATCTATCCCCAACTTGTATTGCACTCCCCGTCCGATCAAAGCAGTGGGAATACCTTGGTCAATAAAGCCCGATTTGCCTTCAACAATATACTTATTAAGCCCAAATTGTCTGCTGAAGATGTCGGAAACACCTTTCATTTTCACAATGGTTTGTTTATCGGCATACTTCACCAAAGCGTTGTCTTCGATGACCTCGTTGATATACTTTACATACTTCACCTTACACAACCTATCTGGATCTGCGGTGGCGAGTTCAAATGATTTCCCTTCTACTGCGGTAATTTTCACATGCGGGTCGAATGAACCGTAAATACTCCTAATTAAATCTTCTAGTCCGTTAAAAACAGACAAAACTACGATCAAGGCCATTGAACCCAACATAACCCCCAAAACTGACATAATGGTGATTATATTAATAAAATTTCTTTTTTTATTGGACAAGAAATACCTTTTGGCAACAAAGAATGAAGTGTTCATCTAGCTATCTGCTTTGGGAATATTCAACCCGGAAATGAGATTATCCATTTTGATTGCGTATTCAGCACTATCGTCCAAAAAAAAGGCCAGTTCTGGCACTATTCTGGCTACATTTCTTATTTTAGCACCCAATTCTTGGCGAAAAACTTTGGAATTTTCTTGTGTAATTTGCATCATGGTTACTTTATCATCTACCAACATAAAGCTCAGGTGTATCTTAGCCAAAGCCAAATCTGGACTAACTTCTACTCTTGTGATGGTGACAAATGCATTGCCAAATAAACTTTTTTTATCTCTTTGAAAAATTTCGCTCAATTCCTTTTGAATGAGTTTAGCATATTTGAGTTGCCGTCTGGTATCCATATACCCACAAATTTCTGCAATTTTGCATTCGAAACAAAGTATCGGACTGTTTAAAAAACTAAATTATAAGATCCAGATTAGTATAGGTTAATGTAAAATTAGCCATATTTTCGCCACACTAAATTTGATTGTTGATTTTATCGCAAATTGAAAACAACGGAACTTCGCTTTTATACACTTAGCTTTATACCTTAGCCATCGCTAGGTACGCTAAATGAGGCCTGAAAAATCTGCAAAATTTATGCTTCGGAAAACGAACTAATTTATGTCTGAAAAGAAGAATATATCACGGTTCTATATTATTGTAGCAATTTTGAGTTGGCTGGGACTTACCATTATCGACTCACCCGATCTCTTCCATTCTCTAATACAGGGTTCATCTTTTTGGGCTATTCTTGCAAAAAACACCTTTTTGGCTTCACTCACTTTATCAATTGTGCTTTTTTATAAGCTTGAACTAGATAGTAAAGAGAGCGGAAGTATAAACGACATGTTCTGGAAACTATCTGTTACGGGGCTTGTGATCGTAATTCTACTTACGGGGCATAATTTGACATCCACTTATTTGAGACTGATTTTGCCCATTCAGGCCAAGAATATAGATTCGGTAATCGAACAAGTGATTATTGCCTTCACGCTTGTATTTCTAGTCAGTTGTCTTTTTGTTTTTAAGCGAATGATTATGTATCAAAAAAATAAGGAGGTAATTACTCTTTGGAGACTTTTTGAATACCTTATATTTTTCAGTCCTTTGCTAAATTTTTTCAATCTGCTACATACAGATGTACTTTTTCAGTTGCTTGTAGTGCCATACACCCTGCTGGCAATATTGCTTAGCACTAATTTCAGGTGGATCGCCTACCTCAATGTAAAGCAAAAGTGGAATAACATAATTTATATATGTTTCATCTTATTCTTGACCTTGGTTTTGGCATGGAACATAATTAATTTCTCGATTGAACGTCTTCTTGATACCGACCTGACCGATAATGTGTTGGTAGTAACACTTTTTGTATTTATTGTTGGCTATTCCTTGCTTTCGGTTTTGGTTTTAGTGTTCAATTTGCCTACTTCCTCAGTTTTTGAGAAAAAATTCAGTGAAGTTATGAATTTCCAGAAGCTCAGCAAATCGGTTCAAGTGGGCAAAACAGAAGCCGAGGTGTATCATTTGCTGATAGAAAGTAGTGTAACCACTTTACTTGCAGCAGGTGCAGCACTTGAGATTCTAGATGAAAACTTAGCCGCAAAACAAATTTTGTTTAAGAACTGTAATTTAGAACAACTAAATGAAATAAAAACTTTTATTACTAAAAATGGTATTGCATTGGCAGATGAGTATAGCCTAGTTGATGACCTCACGGCATTAAAACAATACAGCGAAATAGGATATTTGGGATTCATATCTATGGTTATATTGCCGCTAAGCAGCTACAATGAAAAAATAGGCTATCTGTATTTATTCTCTGAAATCAAGCATGGTTTTGAAAAAGAGATGATCGAGATTGTCAATACTTATGTTTCTCAAGCTTGCAATTCGGTTACAAATTTCCGACTTATTAATCAAGCGGTTTCTCAAGCCCGCTACATGCGCGACAAAGAAATAGCCAAGCGGGTGCAGCAAGGGCTACTGCCAGTTCTACTACTTAATAATGACTACATCGAAATGTCGGCACTATCTATTTCTGCAGATGAGGCTGGGGGCGATTATTATGATTTTATATCGCTTTCTGAAACCAGGTTTGTAATAGTGATTGGCGATGTTTCGGGCAAGGGCACTTCGGCTGCATTTCACATGGCCAAGTTGAAGGGTGTTTTTCATAGCCTTGCGCTGCTAGATCTGCCAGCAGACACTTTTATGAAACATACGAACGCAGCTCTCTCTGCTTGTATGGAAAAATCTTCATTCGTAACCCTTACATTATTGGTTCTTGATTTTAGCAAACGAATAATGACAACAACTCGTGCTGGTCACTGCCCTACTTTATATTTTCATGCCCCAACAAAGCAATCTGAGTTCATTAAGCAGAATGGAACAGGACTTGGTATTATACGCAATGATCCTTATTCCATAGATTTTGAAGTAGCCGAATTACTCTTAGAAAAAGACGATATTATCTTCCTTTATACCGATGGCATAGTTGAAGCCACCAATCCCGAAGGGGAGGATTTTGGATATGAGCGATTGGCTACCTTCTTGGAGGAAAACCATCATTTTGATCTTGACGACATTAAATTAAATTTTATTCGAAGCCTTGAAATATTCTGCAAAAGCAAGGTAATATTAGACGATTATAGCCTGATGTTGATTAAAATTAAATAGAAAAAAATAAAAGGATGGCAAAAAATGAGAGGTATGTGCTTATTTATCCTCTTCTTTCTCATATTGATTGGAAGATTTAAAATATTCTTTCATTGTGATAACGTACCCTAGTAGCTGAAGCTTTACTTTTATTTCATTAGCCAGCAGTGCGTCTTTGGTTTCAAAAACAATAATTCTATGAAGCCTATAATTGGTGGAGGATTTGAATTTGGAAGCCAATTCGTTTGACATTACGGGTTGCACAAATGAGTCGAACCCCTCCGTTTTTAACTTATCCATCAAGTTGTACACATTTTCTAAATTTCGAAATGCTCCCAATTGATATCCAAATCCAACCAGTGTAGTAACCTCACCCGCTCTTGTGTAGCGTTTGTACATTTCCATCTGAGCCCTGAAAGCAATGGGCATTGCATTGGGGGCTGTTGCCTTTCCTACAGATGCAAGTAGGGCATCCACTTGGGCTTTATCCTCAATTCTGGGCTGGTAATTGATGGATCTTACCAAGGCATTGGGCTTTCCGGAAGCCTCAGCAGCAGCAAGCTCCTGCTGCAGTTTTTTATCTTCGATTTCATAAATCACATCACTATTGTCGGACTTTCTATCAATGAAGCGAAAGGAACCATCTTGATTTGGGATAGAATGATCTATTATGCGGTTAAATCTATCAACCAAATCTAGATTCACTTTGTAGGCGGCAACGGTTGGGTCGTTGAGTTCGATCTTTCCTGCCATCAACCTAGTGCCTTCTTTAGATCGGTTTACGAATTCATTGTAGGGAATATCTTCATGTTTGATGATTTGATTTTTGGTGTCCACCACGCTGTAATTTATTCTTGACTGTACTTTAGATGAACCCACTTCGTAAACAACTTTATAGTTGCCCGGTTTCAGGTTTTTAAATGTAAATTGGCCATCTTTACTAGTGCTGATTCTTGATTTCACCATCTTGCTATCCTGATCTACAAGCATTACTTGAATATTTTCCTTACTCTCTTGTGGGTCTTTAAGATCAACAAACCCTTCGACATTGTAGGCTAAACTATCTGAGATGGGCGTGTATTCTTCATTACCTTGCGACAATACCTCAATTCCGGGACTATTAATCTTGTAAGAAACTCCTGCTGTTTGCGGGCATGGTGGCTGAACTTCAAAAACTACATTGTAAATTCCCTTGGCCAAATTGGAAAAATTTACATTGCCACTTGCATCGGCAGCAGCTGTTGCTACTTTGTTGCCAAATTGATCGTACAAAGTAGCTAGCGTTTTACATGGACCACCATCGCTGTCCATCAGAATATTCAGTTCACCGTCATTGATACTCACTTTGAGGTTGTGCCTGAGGCCTTCGCGCAAGTTTACATCAAAGTTTGCCTCCCTACTTAGCATTTGTTGGGGCTCAGCCAAGAGCTCTTTCGGATACAAGAGCACAATTGGGTCGACAATCTTCACAGCTTCAGTGTCGATCTCGAATTTCATTCGTTTAAATAGCTTCATTGTAACTCCACCACGGAAAGAGACATATTGCATCACGGATGAATTGTCGGGAAATGCATCCTGCACGAGTGAATTAGTGCCGAAGCTCGTTTGAATAACTGCCTGCAGATAAATGGAAATCTTGCGGGAAACTTTTGCTTCTAATCCAGCACCTGCAATTGGACCAAACATGGGAATCATATATAGATCAACCTTATTTAGGCCTTGCTCATTTTTAATTACCTGAAAGCTACCTGCAGAATCAGGAAATGTTTCAATAACCTGAGCACTCCTGTTCATGTTGACAAAAGAAACATTGAGGCCTGCAACAATGAAAGGGTTGATTTTTGCTTTCGGATTAAAGGCATACATCTTTCCAACTAAACTCAAACCCAAAACATTTAAAGAATTGATGCTGCGTGATGCAAAAAGGAAATTGACATCTGAGCCGAAATAGACGCGCTTTCTATATTTATACCAACCAGCTATACCAACTACGGGTGCAGGGGCATACCCTTCAAAAAGATTTTTTGGGACACCAAGACTATTAAAATTAACTTGCTGTGGAAATACGCCTATGCCAACGTAAGGGCTTATTGCAATCTTTCTCTCTATTTTTTCCGTAATAATGGTTTGGGCTAGGCCTTCACTCACTTGTACAAAAAGTACAATAGCGATTTTAATGGACCATATTTTAAAATTATTAACCAATGATTTTACTTTACTGCCATATTGCTAGATACTACCACAAAAAATGTAACCAAAGTAAATAATAACAACTAATATATTCACGGTTTGTCTACAGTTTTACTCACAAACTTCTATCGGCACTACCACGCAAGCATCCGCAGTCAAAGACACAGTGCCTGTCCATACACATCTTCCTGATCTTGACTTTATAAAATAGTTGTACAAGCCTTTGTAACGAACTACAGTAAGGGCAGAATTATTAAGGTTGGCACAAGTATAAGCCGCAAGCGAATTGCTAATACTGCCAATAGAATCGACCGTATTTATCCTGACAGAGATCGGCATCAAAGTATCATTTACTGCCGAGGAATAAAAGGAAATTGTACCGCTTTCGCATTTGCTCAAGTTTACAAGCTTTATTTCTCCCTTGATTACGGTTAAGGTATCGACCCAAATGCAACCGTCTGCGCTCTTTGCAAAGTAGCGATAGGTTCCTTGGTCTCTATATAAGCTAACTGTATTTAAGTTCTTCACTGTGGGCACATCGGTAAAGCCATAAACCCCGGTGAGTGTATGCTGCGTGGCATTGCTACTAATAGTATTAGATAAATTAATAATAATTGGCAGCTTGTTGGTAGCGGTAGTGTAAAATATAATATTACCATCGTCAGGGGTAACGCTTACTCTAAGAAACAAGGTCTGTCTTTGTTTTAAATCATTGCCACTGATGTACCCGCCAAGGGAAATATTGCTAAGATTTAGAAATCGCACATTATCAAAGGTAGTTACGAGTATATAAAACTCCTTCCCTGCTATCAATTGGACATTTGCCTTCCCATTTGCATCGCTGATAGCACTGGTAAATCTGCTCGCAGAAAAATTTCTAGTGAGAATAGCGGTGGCGTAATCTATGTCGTTCTCATACACAGAGATGGTAGCCCCACTGACGGTAGTCCCCTGCTCATCAACCACCGTAATATTGATGATTGGGTTGACATTAAAGTTGTTTTCCTCTTTCTTACAAGCAATTAATGCCAGCACAATGGCAACAAATATAGAAAGTATGTAGTAAAATGTTTTCAAATTATACTATTCAAATATTAAACCTTTATCGGATTCCCTATCTCCATCAAAAACTTTTAGCAAATACCTACCGGTGGGTAAGCCAATGCTTTCATATACGTAATTGAATCTACCGTCTGCATCTGAAAGCCGTCTGGTATCGACCAAAATGCCTTTCGAATCATAAATATTAAACATAACCGTATTTCGGCTGGCAGATTCGTACACAACATTTATTTTGTCTTTACTTGGTATAGGAAAAACAGTCAATCTATTGACCAATAAATTACTCTTTTTTATCAAGTTGATGCTTGTATCTGACTGCTCAAAATCATATTTACTGATAGGATCAAAACTAGCATTATTTACCACATAATAGGAAGAATAAGCTAAGCAATGTTCTTCAGTGTTTGTTCGTACATAGTAAATGCCATTATAAATGGGCTTGTAGTTTCTATTGATTTGCCCTATAATTGCCCTATGCAGATTGTCTGATGGAGTAATTACGTACCATTGGTAGGTAACCGCAATGGTGCTCTCCAACAAAGTATCTTTATCTGCGCTGCCATAAGCTGTGACTCCAGGAATTATATTTTTGCTGCTTAGATCTACAGCAATAGAGGCTGCTGTCAAAACGCAACCTGTACTGTCGCCTACGGTGGCAGTATATATGCCATCGGCAATAGGGAAATAGGCATCTCCGCTTGCATTGGCAATGGTACTTTTGCCCCACTTCCAAGTGTATTTATCGAACCCAGCGGTAGCGTTTAAAGTGTAGGGTAGTAAACATGAGGTTTGGTTGAGGGCGACCACGGTAGGAAAAGCTTTGCATATCATGGGCTGATGAAAACCTTGCGTAACGAAGCCAGGTTGATTAAGACCTGTAAACACAATGGCTTCACCCACAGTCCACATGTAAGTAACATTGCTTACAGTGGCCTGATTCCCTGCCGAACCAATCGCATTAGGTGCTGATTTGGTTGTTTTATTGGGTTGCGCAAAAGCTACACCGCTGCAAAAAAACACAAAAAAATAAAAAGTCTTTAAAAGCAAATGAATCTTTCTTGGGTTTACAGGCGCTTCAAACCAACTTGCTAAATAGTTAACACAGGTATGTTGCTTAACTAGATTAGTAATGTCATAATTTAACACTTTCTCATCCATGGTCACTCTGCTATTTTATTGATAAATATTTCCGTTTCACAGCTGTTTTAACCTTCACTATTTCAATTTAGTGAGCACCATAGTAGGATGCTCTGGATTTACCATCAATTCTTGTCTCAATGGATGAATAATCACATCCATATCTTCCATCGGAATAGCCCCAAGCAATACTTCTGCATCGCCCGGCAGTACCATTGCCTGACAAATCGTTCTTCTATTTTTAAATCTGAGCTCTACTGGGCCTACCACATCATACATGGCTATTCTTCCGTCTGCTAATTCTGCTCTTCTTTGCTCTACCACGGGCAAATCAAGGTATTCTTGAATGTTTTCATTTATAGCCAACATATAACTGCCCGCATCTACTAGAGATTGAACGGTGATTCGCTTTACACCTTCTTTGTCGATTAAAAGTTTGCGTGCCGATTCTAAATCATAACTATTAATTAGCTCTATTTCTGCATGTATTAGACCCATAATGATGTTTTTACGATGGTATTAATTTATTTTGTTTCCGAATAAATATTTTTAAAACATTAAATATTTTGAGGTTTAGGCTTCGACAAGCTCAGCCTGACAGTAACCAAGTCCTTTTTGACAAGCCTCAAATTGTCATATTGAGCTTGTCGAAACATACAAATTTACCTCAACAATACCCTAGCGGTGCCATTATTAGGACCATTACTTATAAATACACCTATACTAGCCCCCGCATTTGGAACAGCTACTGAACCCGCTTTTGCTGCAATATTTGAAGTAACACAATGCTGCCCTCTTATAGCACCACCTGTATCTAAATTTACAGTCACTACGCCCGCTACTGCTATTTTGCAAAGAGTTGTAGTCGGACATGTTTCTGTGACAACACCTATAGCAGAATTATTATTAAAATTAGTAGTGGTAGTGAAACTATCGTCATTAAGTGATGCAACTACAACTATGTCGCCAGGTGAAAGAAGAATACCACTATTATTAGTCAACCATACCACAACTGGTCTGTTACCATTATTAGTACCGTTTCCTAAACCTACATCGCCATTTACTTGAAGAGTGGACAATGGCTGAGCATTGTTTGTATTTATCCCTACCCCACCAGTTGTACTCACAAATATTCGAGGTTGATTGCCAGTAACTATGGCAACAGGATAA
>Ga0163144_10008348_pt1 | contig 22421 bp, 22 predicted proteins | sample OliLak19BULKMAT1_FD_123175 | JGI IMG/M metagenome (GOLD analysis project Ga0163144, IMG submission 123175) | Freshwater microbial mat bacterial communities from Lake Vanda, McMurdo Dry Valleys, Antarctica - Oligotrophic Lake LV.19.BULKMAT1 | ecosystem: Environmental > Aquatic > Freshwater >...
ACGCGCGTGGATGTACGCGATCTTTTCTATGCGACGCCGGCGCGGCTGAAATTCATGAAGACGGAACGTTCCGAGGCGCAGGCGATTGCGGACACGGTGCGACGCCTCGCGCTGGCCCGGCCGGATGTGGCCTTCCATCTCGAGACGGACGAGCGGACCGTCATCAAGCTGCAGGCGGAGCAGGGCGAGGCGAGCGAGGCTCGGCTGAGACGCCTGGGCGCCGTGCTGGGCAAGGAGTTTCGCGAGAACGCCGTCGAGATCGGCGCAGAGCGCGAGGGCGTGCGTGTATCTGGCTTTGCCGGCTTGCCGACGTTCAATCGCGGCAGCGCGCAGCACCAGTACCTGTTCGTCAACGGCCGGCCGGTGAAGGATCGCTTGATGGTCGGCGTGATCCGCGCGGCCTATCAGGATTTTCTCGCGCGCGACCGGCATCCTATGGCGGTGCTGTTTCTCGACCTTGATCCGATGCAGGTGGATGTGAATGTGCATCCGGCCAAGACGGAAGTGCGCTTTCGGGACTCAGGGAATGTACGCGGGCTGATGATCGGCGCGCTTCGGCATGCGTTGGCGGCTGCGGGGCATCGGGCCAGTACGACTGTGGCTGGCGCAGCGCTGGGCGCGGCGACGAGCCATGTGACGCCATCTCTACCGTGGAACTCAGGACAGATGCGGTGGTCGCCGGCGCGGCCGATGGTGGATACTCAAGGCTATGCCGGTATGTCGGATAACCGGCCCGCAACATTCGAAGCGTTTGGCGGCGCGCCAAGTGCGCGCGTGGAGCCGGCTCCGGACTCTCCTGTTGACACGCCTCCGCTGGGCGTGGCGCGCGCGCAAATGCATGAAACTTACATCATCGCCCAGACGGCCGATGGGATGGTGATCGTCGATCAGCACGCGGCGCACGAGCGGCTCGTCTATGAGCGCATGAAGGCGCAGATGGCCGGAGAGGGCGTGCGGCGGCAGGCGCTGCTGATCCCGGAGATCGTCGAGTTGTCCGAGGAAGAGGCGCTGCGTCTGCTCGATCGCGCAGAGGAGTTGCTGGTCATGGGGCTTGAACTCGAGCCGTTCGGGCGCGGGGCCGTGGCCGTGCGTGCGACGCCGGCGATCTTCGGCGAGATGGATGTGAAGGGCCTGATCCGCGATCTTGCGGACGACTTCGCGCAGTATGAGGCGGGGCTCGCGCTGAAAGAACGCATGGAAGAGGTCTTGGGCAACATGGCTTGCCGCGGCTCGGTGCGCGCGGGGCGCAGGCTCACGGCGGACGAGATGAACGCGCTGCTGAGGCAGATGGAAGTCACGCCGCATTCCGGCCAGTGCAATCACGGGCGGCCGACTTACGTCGAGCTGAAGCTGGCGGATATCGAGAGGCTGTTCGGGCGGCGTTAGCCATCCAAAACACCAGGCAGCGGCAGCTGTCGCGCGACGATCACCTTGTTCACGATCTCCAATGCCTCGCGCACCGGGCGGAAGCTGCGGCGATGAACCGGGCACGGTCCGAGACGCCTGAGCGCCTCAAGGTGGGCGGCGACGCCGTAGCCCTTGTGCTGCGAGAAGCCGTAGCCGGGATAGCGCGCGCACAGAGCCACCATCATCGCGTCGCGCGTCGTCTTGGCGAGGATGGAGGCGGCGGAGATGGCAGTTTCAAGCGCGTCGCCGCCGATGATGCAGGTGACCCTGCAGGGGATGGGCGGGGGGTCGTTGCCGTCGACCAGCACATGGGTGGGTGTCATGCCAAGCTGGTCGAAGGCGCGGCGCATCGCGAGGAAGTTGGCCTGACGGATGTTGACGGTGTCGATCTCCTCGACCGTGGCGACGCCGACGCCCCAGGCGATGGCGCGCTCCTTGATGCGGGCGGCGAGGATGTCACGGCGTTCTTTGGTCAGCAGCTTGGAATCGTTGAGGCCGTTTATGCGGCGTTTCCTGTCGAGCACCACGGCTGCCGCGACAACGGGGCCGGCGAGAGGGCCTCGGCCGGCTTCGTCGATGCCACAGATAATCTCCACGATGTCCATGCTCGTTTCCGGACCACGAACGGGTTAGACATGAGTCCGACGCCACATCGCAACCCCACGGATAAGCCATGGCCGCATCCTCCACAGCCGACGTCATCCGCATCCACAGCCACGGCGGGCCGGACCAGATGAAGTTCGAAACAATCGACTTGCCGCCGCCCGACGCGGGGCATGTCCAGCTGCGCCAGACCGCGATCGGGCTCAACTTCATCGATGTGTACACGCGGACGGGGCTCTATCCCGGGCCGACGCCGGCCGTGCTGGGGGTCGAGGCGGCGGGGGTGATCGAGGCGGTCGGCGATGGCGTGCAGGCTCTCAAGGTCGGCGATCGCGTTGTGTACAACGGGCTGCCCGGATCCTACGCGTCGCGCCGGAATGCGCCCGCCGACAAGATGGTGCTCATCCCCGACGCCGTGAGTGACGAAGAGGCGGCGGCGGTATTTTTGAAAGGGCTAACAGTCTGGATGCTCACTTTCGAGATCCGGCGCATCCAGCCCGGCGAGACGATCCTCGTATGGGCGGCGGCGGGCGGCGTCGGGTCAATCCTCGTGCCTTGGGCCAATGCGCAAGGCGCGCGTGTCATCGGCGTGGTTTCGACGCCGGAGAAGACGGAGCTGGCCAGGGCGTATGGCTGCTGGGAGACGATCCTTTCGAGCGAGGATGTCGCGGCGCGCGTGAAGCAGCTGAATGGCGGCAAAGGCGTGCCTGTTGTCTATGACAGCGTCGGCAAGACTTCGGCCGAAGCGAGTCTGAAGTCGCTGGCGCCGCGCGGCTGGTTCATCACTTATGGCAATGCGTCGGGACCGGTTGACCCCATCGCGCCGGCGCGGCTCAACCAGGGCGGCTCCCTGATCATGACGCGGCCGGGCCTGTTCCATTTCACCCACCATCGCGCCGACCTTGAACGCGGCGCAGCGGCGCTGTGGGGCGCAATGCGTTCCGGCGCTGTGAAGGCGGATGTGCGCCAGCGCTTTGCGCTAAAGGATGCGGCCGAAGCACACCGCGCGCTCGAGGGGCGCAAGACCATCGGCACCACCATCTTCAAACCCTGAGGCGAACGACGTGGAGCATCCTTTTCAGCGATGGATCGATCTTGCGCGGCCGCGCGCGCAGCTGTGGCGCACTGCCGTCGGTGGCGTGCTCGTTGTTGCTGCGTGGCTGGCGTGGACGATGACTTTCGGCCTGATCGCCATCGGCGGTGGGGTGATCAGCGCTGACGCGCTGGGCGCGGCGATGGGCCAGGGTGAGGCGACCCTCACCTATCTCGACGCGGTCATGGCCATGGGCGTGCTGCTCGCCACGTTCTGGGGATTGTGGCTGGGCGTCTGGCTGGTCGCAAACCTCCTGCACAAGCGCGGTCTGTCGACGGTGCTTGCGCACGATGGGCGGATAAGGCTCGACTATTTTCTTGTCGGTATGGCGCTGGCCGCCGGATATCTGGCGCTTGGTCTCGGCTCGACCTGGCTCTCGGGCGCACCGCCGGAACGATCTAGCTTGCCGATTGAGCACTGGCTGGTGGCCTTTGCGCCGCTTATCGTGCTGATCTTCTTCCAGACGGCAGGTGAGGAAGTCTTCTTTCGCGGTTACCTGACACAGCAGCTTGCCGCACGCATCCCGCATCCGCTCGTCTGGGGCTTGCTGCCGTCGCTGGCGTTCGGGTTGGCGCACACCGCGAATGGTGGCGGCGATGCGCAGTTCGCAGTCTACTACGTTGCGGTGGCCACGCTGCTCGGGCTGGTGATGACGGCGCTTGTCTGGCGCACGGGTGGGCTAGCCGCGGCGATGGGCTTTCACCTGATGAACAATATCGGCGCGATGCTGCTGATCGGGATTGCAGGCGTGACGCCGCCTATCTCGCTGTTCCTGATTGACTACAGCACGATGATGGGATCGGCGCCGACAGACGTGCTGGTGCTTGGCTTGTTGCTCGCCTTCGTACTGTCGCCATTCGCGCCGCTGCCGAGGGGTCAGCCCTTGCGGAGGAAGCAGACACGCGCCGCGCCATAGGTGCGTTCGTCGAGCATGGACCAGCCGGGTGCCTCGAGCGCGGCTTCGTCTGAACCGGTTTCGACGACAACCAATGCGTCAGGCGAAAGCCACTGGCCGCTGACCAGTTGCTCAAGTGCGGGCGGGACAAGGCCCTGCGCATAGGGCGGGTCCATGAACACCAAGTCGAATGGCGCGCCGAGGCCTGCGGGCTTGGGGCCGAGGTCGGTGGCCGAACGGCGATGGATGCGGGTTTTGCCGAACAGCTGGAATGCCTCGACGTTATCGCGGATGCAGCCGCGGGCAGATGCGTCGGTCTCGACAAAGAGGCAGAAGGCTGCGCCGCGCGAGATGGCCTCGAAGCCGAGCGCCCCGGACCCTGCGAACGCATCGATGACGCGGGTGCCATCGCCGCCGGGCGCCCATGGCGCGTGAGCTAGGACGTTGAAGAGGGATTCGCGCGCCCTGTCGGAGGTCGGGCGCGTGCTGCGGCCCTCCGGCGTACGGATGGCGCGACCCTTCAGCGTGCCGGCGATGATGCGCATCGGGGCAGCGTCTAGCATCCCTCGCGCGAAATGCTATGGGGCGGCATGGACGAGGCGTTCGACCTTGAGATGATGCGCCGCGCGATGGCGCAGGCGCAGGCCGCAGCCGACGCGGGCGAGGCGCCGATTGGCGCAGTGGTGGTCGATCCCGCGACGGGTGATGTCGTGGCGCAGGCGCACAACCAGCCTATCTTGCTCCATGATCCGACGGGGCACGCAGAAATCCTCGCCATGCGCGCGGCGGCCTCGAGGTTGGGCAACTACCGGCTGACGGGGCTGACGCTCTACGTGACGCTGGAGCCTTGCGCCATGTGCGCTGGCGCGATCAGTCATGCGCGCATTGGGCGCGTGGTTTATGGTGCGGCCGACGAGAAGGGCGGCGCCGTGGCGCACGGCCCGCGGTTTTTCGAGCAGCCGACCTGCCATTCGCGACCGGCTGTGACGGCGGGGGTTATGGCGGAGGAGTCATCGGCGCTGCTGAAAGGTTTCTTCCGGGCGCGGCGTTGAAGTCTCTCGGCTTGAGGGCGCGATATGCCTACGGCTCCCCGGCAATTTTCCCGCCAAACATCGAATTATACTGCGGCTGCAGGTCTTCTGCGAAAATCTCGTGTGGCAGGGCGAGGGAGTAGCTGCCCTCGGCGTACGAGCCGACCGCATACGGGTCGTAGTACACGAACAGACCGCCGAACTGGTTGGTCTCGATCGCTGGTGCGAGAGCAAACTTCGCTTCCTCGATCTTGATGTTGGTCTGCGTGCCCGCGCAGACGATCGGTTCATCGTAGATAGTTGCTGAGCCAATGTTCTGCAGCTTGACCTTCTTCAACGCCTCACAGACGCCAATGACGATGGCGGGCGAGATGCCGCCCGACTTGAGCATCGACTCGATGGTGAGTTGCTCTCCTGTCGCGGCCTTGGCGATGTGGGTGTCGGTGTAGGTCATGCCGTGCGCGCCGCCGGTGAATTCGTATGCCGTTCCGACGAGGCTTACGATGTCGCCAGCCTTCGCGGTGTACTTCCATTCAATCTGTACCTCCCACGGCATAGCCATTGCGCCCTGCTTCTTGCGGTCTTCGGCGTCGGCGCGGGCGTTGGCCTTGTACTTCGCGAAATAGGCGAGAGCGTCTGTGCGCAGATAGGTCAGGACCGGGTCGGTGGCTGGCCCCGGCGGGATGGCCGCGCTGAAAGAGATGGTCTCGTCAGCAAAGGCCAGCGCGCCGTCGGCATCGGCCAGAGGCGTACCAGAATCGGGCGTTCCGGGCGCGGGTGGGGGTGTCGTCTGCCCGTTCTGGCCGAACTGGATCTGCGCGGTCTGGTCGTCTGCGGGATCGGCTTCGGCGACCTGCGCGGGAGGTGCCGGTTCATCCTTGTCGCGATTGCTTGTCGTGATGAAGACGGTCAGCAGCGATGCGCCGATCGCCACGCCCGCGCCGATCAGGGCGGCTGGCGGCGTCTTTTTGCCTTCCGGCTTTGGTTCTTCGGTCAAACTCGTCTCCCACGCTGCCCCGTGGATGTACTATCCGCTAGAACGGCGCCGCAATGAAGACCCATCCTGCAAGCAACAGCAGGCCGGCCTCGCGGTTGGCGCGGAAGAGCATCAGCGCGCGGCCGCCATCGTCAGGATCGAGCCGGACGGCTTGCAGCGCGAGGTGTATGGCGAAGGGCGCGGTCATCGCCATGCCTATCCAACCATCGGCGACATAGCCCGCGGCGGCGCAAAGTGCGCTGCAGCACATATAGATGATCGCGACTGCGGGTCGAATCCTGCCGCCAAAGCGGCGCGCCGTTGAGCGCACGCCGATCAGTGCGTCGTCCTCGCGGTCCTGGATCGCGTAGATCGTGTCGTAGCCGAGTGTCCACAGGACCAAGCCTGCATAGAGGAGCCAGTCGGCGAGGGTGATCTCGCCGCGGATGGCGGCGGGTGCGACGAGGGCGCCCCAGTTGAAGGTCAGGCCGAGCCAGACCTGCGGCCACCAGGTGATGCGCTTCATGAGCGGATAGAGCGCAACCATCGGGATGGCGGCGAGCGCGACCAGTTTTGCGAAATCCGGCAAGACGAGCAACACGCCGAGGCCGATCAGGCACTGGAACAGCAGCCACGCCCACGCCTGTTTCAGCGTGACCGCCCCAGAGGGAAGCGGACGCAACGCCGTGCGCGCGACCTTTGCATCGATGTCCCGGTCGAGGATGTCGTTGTAGGTGCAGCCCGCGCCGCGCATCGCGACGGCACCGATGGCGAACAGCAGGACGAGCCAGTTGTCCGCGACGACGAACCCATCCGGAATGCGCGCGAGTACCAGGCCGATCACACAGGGCAGGCCCAGCAACCAGAAGCCCGCGGGACGGTCATGGCGCGACAGCTGCAGGTAGGGTCGCGCGAATGCAGGGGCACGGGTCACCCAAGAGCCGCGCAGGGCGTCAGCGGGGGCGGTTGGGGCTGCGGGCTCGGTCATGTGGTCCTTGGCAGGAGGTTAGGACCGCTATAGCGCAGGGGGTATGAGCGCGACACCCCGTCTGTATGTCGCTCCGGACCTCGCGCCGGGCGGGCAGCTGGTCCTCGACGGAGACCAGGCGCACTATCTGACGCGCGTCCTGCGGCTGGGCGCGGGCGATCGGGTCCGCGTGTTCAACGGTCGGCACGGCGAGTTTGAGGCGAGTCTCGCGACCAGCACTAAGTCGACGGCAACGCTGGCTCTTTCAGAGAGCGTCCGCGAGCAGGCTGCCGCGCCGGACCTCTGGCTGCTGTTCGCGCCGTTGAAGAAAGCCCGGACGGACTTCGTGGTTGAGAAGGCGGTTGAACTCGGTGCGGCCGAGATCCGGCCCGTGCTGACCGAACGGACCGAGGCAGAGACTGTCCGCGTAGACCGGCTGCAACGCATTGCCGTCGAGGCCGCAGAGCAAACCGAGCGTCTGGACGTACCACCCGTGCGCGAGGCGGAGAAGCTGACGACCGTTCTGGCGAACTGGAACGTAAGTCGTTTGCTGATATTCGCAGACGAGGCCGGCGACGATCGGGGCCGGCCGTGGGGCGGCGATGCGGGCAGGGCGGGTCCGGCTATCGACGTGCTGGAGGGCCTCGCGGATGGCCCGGCGGCGATTCTTATTGGACCGGAAGGCGGCTTCTCGCCAGCAGAGCGCGCGCGCCTTCGTGGGTTGACCTTTGTCCGGCCCGCAGGGCTCGGTCCGAGAATTCTTCGCGCTGAGACGGCTGCTGTCGCAATGCTGGCACTGTGGCAAGCCGTGCGCGGTGACTGGCGGGGATAGCTAGACTCTCCGTCGGAATAGGTTTGCTTCACAATTCGAACATTTGACGGACGCTGCTGGCGTCCCTAAGCGGGCATACCTATCTGGCTGGTGAGGACCAGCTCCGGACACACCCTGCATGACGACTCCCACGCGTGACATCGACCAGTCCGCGCCGCGCATTGAGGGCAAGCGCGAGCTCGTCGAGCGGCTGGCCGGCGGCGCGAAGCCGAAAGCCGACTGGCGTATCGGCACCGAGCACGAGAAGTTCGGCTTCATTGAGGGGTCGCTGCGGCCCGTGCCCTACGAGGGCACGGCGTCGATCCGCGGCCTGCTTGAGGGTCTCGCGCGCGACTATGGCTGGGACCCTATCGTCGAGGGCGGCCATATCATCGGCCTCAAGAAGGGGCTGGCGAGCGTCAGCCTCGAGCCTGGGGGACAGTTCGAACTTTCCGGCGCGCCGTTGGAGACGATCCACCAGACCTGTGAAGAGATCGACGAGCACCTGCGCGAGACGCGTGCGCTGTCGAAGCCGATGAATATCGATTTCCTCGGTCTCGGCTTCTCGCCGCTGTGGTCATTCGACGAGACGCCGATGATGCCCAAGGGCCGCTATGGCATCATGAAGGCTTACATGGAAAAGGTCGGACGCCTCGGCCGGCAGATGATGTTCCGCTCGTGCACGGTGCAGACCAACCTCGATTTCGGATCTGAAGCGGATATGGTCAAGAAGTTGCGCGTGAGTCTCGCGCTACAGCCCATCGCGACAGCGCTGTTCGCCAATTCGCCCTTTGCTGAAGGACGCACGAACGGCTTCCTTTCCTATCGCTCGCATGTGTGGACGGACACGGATCCGGATCGCTCTGGTATGCTGCCGTTCGCCTTCGAAGAAGGCTTCGGGTTCGAGCAGTATGTCGACTACGCGCTCGACGTGCCGATGTACTTCGTGCGGCGCGAGGGCAAGTACATCGACGCATCGGGTCTCTCATTCCGCGATTTCATGGCTGGCAAGCTTCCGGCCCTGCCGGGCGAGTTGCCGGCGATGGATGATTTCGACGACCACCTGTCAACGATCTTTCCCGAAGTGCGGCTCAAGACATTCCTTGAAATGCGCGGCGCGGATGCGGGCCCCCACAACATCCTGTGCGCGCTGTCCGCGTTCTGGGTCGGCATCCTGTACGACGAGCAGGCTCTGGATGGTGCCTGGGAGCTGGTGAAAGGCTTCAACTCGGCCGAGCGTCAGGCTTTGCGATCCGCTGTGCCGATGCAGGCGCTCGGTGCCCCGATCCGCAACACGACCGCGCAGGCGCTGGCGATCGAGGCCGTGAAGCTTGCCGTCGGGGGGCTCGCGCGGAGGGGGAACCTGAACGCGAAGGGGCGCGACGAAACGCTCTTCCTGACGGAACTCCAGGAAATCGCGGAGACAGGGGTCACGCAGGCGCATCGCCTGCTGGAGACGTATCGCGGGCCATGGAAAGGCGACATCACGCGGTCTTTCGCCGAGACCCGAGTCTAGGGCGCCCATTCTGCAGGCTGTTCATCTTGAAAGGCATGGTCTTGCCGATAGCCCTCAATTCCGGGGCTTGAGCCTATCGCTGCCGCGTGATGAACATCGCCCATACCCGTAAAGGGATTTGGCCCGCTAAGGGCTTTTGGGCGAGGACTGGATGGATATCGTTGTTGCGATCGGCATCGTGATCACCTTGGTCACGGGGGTCCCGGTCTTCCTGCAGTTGCGCAAGCAGCCCAAGGGCCTTCACATCATCTTCTTCACCGAGATGTGGGAGCGGTTCTCCTACTACGGGATGCGCACGATCCTTTTCGTGTACATGACGCAGCATTTCCTGTTCTCGGACGAAGCCGCCTCTGGCCAGTACGGTGCCTACACCTCGCTGGTGTACCTGCTCCCGCTTATCGGCGGCATGCTGGCGGACCGCTATCTCGGCACGACCAAGGCGGTTGCTTTCGGCGCGCTGCTGCTTGTTGCGGGTCACCTGACGATGGCAATCGAGCAGGCCCCCGCGCGCAACGTGCTGGTCTACAACGGCCAGAACTACAACATCGAGGCCGAAGGCCGCCAGGACCAGCGCAAGGCGTGGGTGGTTGTGGATGGCCAGCGCTATGATTTCGGCCCGGCGGACAATGGCGGTATGGAAATCAAGGGTTTTACCGGCACGGCCGCGTTGCCGAACATTCTGCCGGTCGATGATCCGGAAACAACCGAGGTCGAAGGCTACCAGATGATCGTCGAGGGGCAGCAGCCCTTCTACATGGGCGCGTTCTTCCTCGCGCTGTCATTGATCATCATGGGTGTGGGCTTCCTCAAGGCGAACCTCGCGACGCAGGTCGGCCAGCTTTACACCAAGGACGATCCGCGACGCGATGGCGGATTCTCGCTCTATTACTACGGCATCAACCTCGGCGCATTCTGGGCGCAAGTGCTGTGCGCGCTGGTTGGCGCACAGGTCGGTTGGTGGGCAGGCTTTGGCCTTGCCGGTGTCGGAATGCTGTTCGGGTGGCTGGTTTTCGTGCGCCGCCGCATCCTCTTCTTCACGCCTGGACCGGCGCAGCTTCCAGCAGAACTCGGCTTGCCGCCGAACCCCGAGCTTCTCAGGAAGCCGCTCATCGGCCCGCTCAATCGCGAATGGCTGATCTACATCCTGGCGCTTCTGGGCGTTGGTCTCGTCTGGCTGCTGGTTCAGCGCGAGCCGATCGTGAACACGGCCCTGACGATCGCGTCGATCGGTATGCTGGTGTTCTTCGGCTATTACATGTTCACGAAGGCGACACTGGCGGAGAGCGGCAAGCTTATCCTCGCGCTCATCCTTGTGCTGGCGTCGGTGGTGTTCTTCACGCTGTTCGAGCTTGGCGGGTCTGCCCTGTCGCAATTCTCCGAACGATCGACGCAGCTGCCCAATGACGGGTTCTTCACCATCACATCGGGTCAGACGCAGAGCTTCAACGGCGGGTTCATCCTGATCTTCGCGCCGATGTTTGCTGCGCTGTGGACATGGCTGGGCCGACACAAGAAGGATCCAGGCGACGCTTTCAAATTCGCGCTCGGCCTGATCCAGGTAGGCGCAGGCTTCCTCGTGCTTGTCTGGGGCGTTCAGTACGCTGACGAGAACTTCAAGGTTCCGCTGATCTTCCTTGTCGGCCTCTACCTGCTGCACACCACGGGCGAGTTGTTCCTGTCCCCGGTCGGTCTCTCCGCAATGACGAAGCTGACGCCGGCGCCCATCGCCGCGACCATGATGGCAACCTGGTATCTCGGCTCTTCAATCGCACAGGCGGTGCAGGCGCAGATCACCAAGCTGACGGCCCAGCAGACTGTGGGCGGGCAGGTGCTAGATCCCGAACTGGCTCTCAGGACCTATGGGGAAGTCTTCACGAATGTCGGTCTCGCCGGCATCGGCATTGGCATACTGATGGGCATCGCTAGCCCATTCCTGAACAAGCTCGCGCACCTGAAGGACAAGCCCAAGGACGGCGCGACGCCCGCGCCGCAACCGGCCGGGTAAGCGAACGGCGCGCGGGCCGAGATCAGCCCGCGCCGCCGACCGTGATCTTGTCGATCCGCAGCGACGGTTGACCAACACCCACCGGCACGGACTGGCCAGCCTTGCCGCATGTGCCGACACCATCGTCCATGGCGAAGTCGTTACCCACCATCGAGATGTTGTTCATCACGGTCGGTCCGTGACCGATCAGCGTTGCGTTCTTCACCGGCGCGCCAACCTTGCCGTTCTCGACAAGGTAAGCTTCGGTGCATTGGAACACGAACTGGCCGTTGGTGATGTCCACCTGCCCGCCGCCGAAATCGACGGCCCAGATACCCTTTTTGATAGACCGTACGATCTCGTCCGGTTCGTGCGTCCCGCCCGTCATGAAGGTGTTGGTCATCCGCGGCATCGGTGTCGCGGCATAGCTTTCACGGCGGCCATTGCCCGTCGGAGCAACGCCCATGAGCCGCGCATTCTGCCGGTCCTGCATGTAACCGACAAGTCGGCCATCCTCGACCAGCACGGTGCGCTGGGTCTGTGTTCCCTCATCATCGAATGAGAGCGAACCGCGGCGGTCGGCAATCGTGCCGTCGTCGACGATCGTCACGCCTTTCGCCATCACCTGCTCGCCGATGCGGTTGGAATAGACCGACGACCCCTTGCGGTTGAAGTCGCCCTCAAGCCCGTGGCCCACGGCTTCATGCAACAGCACGCCTGTCCAGCCCGGCCCAAGCGCCACTTCCATCTCGCCCGCCGGGGCAGGCACGGCCTCAAGATTGATTTCCGCCTTGCGCAGCGCGCGCGCCGCAAGCGCCTTCCAGCGATCCGGCTGAATCCATTCCTCGTAGCCTGCGCGCCCGCCGGCGCCGGCCGAGCCCGTCTCGCGCCGGCCGTCCTTCTCCATCGTCACCGCGATGTTGACGCGCACCAGGGGCCGCGCCTCCGCGACGCTCGCTCCGCCCGAGCGGATGATCTCGACCGCCGTGCGTGATCCCGCGAGCGACACGGACACCTGCACGACGCGTGGATCGCTTGCCCGGCACCAGGCATCGATTTCCGCGAGAAGCCCCGTCTTCGTAACGAAGTCCGGGGCGGCGGTGGGGTCGACGTCCGCATAAAGGCGCCGATTCACCGGTGTGGGGCCAATGGCCAGCTTGCTCGAACGTCCGCGTTTGGCGGCGGCGGCGGACGTCGCAGCGCGCTGAAGGGAGGCTTCCGAAATCTCGCTGGCATGCGCATACCCGGTGGTCTCGCCAGAAACGACGCGGAGGCCGAAGCCCTGACCGCTGTCGTAGGATGCCGATTTCAGCCTGCCATCATCGAACAGGAAGCTCTCCGAACGGACGGATTCGACATAGATTTCGCCGTCCTCCGCCCCGGCCAGCGCCGCGTCGAGGATGCGAGCGGCCTTCGACACGCCAATGCCGGCTTCCTCGATCAAGCTACGGTCGGTCATTGCATGCCTTTCAGAAACACGTTCCAATCCACCCAAGATAGGGCGGCGCGACCTTTAATGACACCAGAGGGCCGCTGGGTCAGCTGCCCGCCGGAACAACGGTGAAGCGGGCCATCTGGTTCTGTGCCTGCTGGAAGTCCGGTTTCAACTTCAGTGCCGCGCGGAAATCCTCATAGGCAGACTGGAGATTGCCCAGTTTCTCGTGCGTCAGGCCGCGATTGTAGAAGCCGACCGTGCGGGCATTCTCCGATTCAGAGGCGACGCCCTCGTTCAGGGCTGCCAGAGCTTCCGGATAGCGCTGCAGGTTGTAGAGCGCGGCGCCGAGATTGACCTTTGCCTCCTTGAGATCAGGCATCAATCGCAGGCTGTTCTGGTAATCCCACAAGGCTCTTGTGTTGTTTCCTGTGCGCATGTGGAGGATGCCGCGATTGGTATAGGTTGCGGCCTTGTCTCTCCGCCTGAGCGTCTCGTTCGTCAGCGCGAGGTTGCAGATTTCCATCGCCTTCTGAGGGGCGACTCGATGGTCATCTGCCGCCTCGTAGCAGGCTTGTCCAAGCCCTCCACCGATCACCGTCACGGCACCTTGCGCGAACGCGGCAGGGACCAACAACAGGCTCGCTGCGAGAGCCGAAACGCCTAGTACAAACCTGGTGCTCATCTTTCCAACTCCTTGGGCCTCTGGTAGCGACCACGCGTCACCTCGCTGATTCGATGCCCCTGCGACACTATGCATGCCGATGGGTCGAAGCGGAGTGGTGGCGGTGGGCAGCATATCACGCTAAAGCCCCGATTTCACGCATCTGGCTGGAGGATGTGCTCAACATGCTGCGAGGAGCTTGGAAACTCGGGGTGCTCGGCGCGGCAAGCCTCGCGGCTGCCGGCCATGCATGGGCTACGCCCACCCCAGGAGGCATCGACTTCCAAACGCCGGCCACCGAGACCGCACGGCGCGTGCAGGCCTTCCATTTCGAAGTGCTGATCATCATCACGGTGATCACTGCGCTTGTCACGGCGCTGCTGATCTGGGTCATGATCCGCTACAACCGCAAGGCCAGCCCGACCCCGAAAAAGTTCAGCCACAACACTGTCGTCGAGATCGTATGGACTGTGCTGCCTGTGCTGATCCTGGTCTGGATCGCAAAGGGCTCGTTCCCCCTGCTCTACGAACAGGACGTGATGTTCAACGGTGAGCAGGTGGCGGAAGAGCAGGTTGTGGACATCAAGGTCTACGGCAACATGTGGTACTGGGACTACACGTACAATCAGAACACGGACCAGGAATTCGTCGTCGAAAGCCGCATGCTGCGTGCTGGCGATGCGGACCGTCCGCTGGACACAGCGCGTGGCGACATCCCGCAACTATCGGTCGACTACCCGATGGTGGCGCCGGTTGGCCGCCATGTTCGCCTGAAGATCACAGCGCGTGACGTGATCCATTCATGGGCGATGCCTCAGTTTGCCTTGAAGGTCGACGCCGTGCCGGGCCGCCTGAACCAGCTGTGGTTCAAAGTCGACCAGCCGGGAATCTACTACGGCCAGTGCTCAGAGCTCTGCGGCAAGGACCATTCGAACATGCCGATCGAGCTGTGGATACTTCCGCAGCAACAATACGACCAATGGCTGGTCGCCGCGCAGGCCGACCCGGCGAACGGAGGGCGTGCCTATCTGGACAGCCTGCCGCGTCCGGGCGTGACCCAGCTCGCCGCCGCCGAATAAGATCAGGGAGCCGTTCGATGTCCAGCGATGCAAAACATGCGGCGGACCACGGTCGTGGGCATGACCACGCCCACGACCATCAGGATCCGAAATGGTACAGCCCGGCGCGCTGGCTGTTCTCCACCAACCACAAGGATATCGGGACGCTCTACCTCGTCTTCGCGCTGATCGCGGGTGTTGTCGGCTTCGTTTTCTCGGGCTTCATGCGCGCGGAACTCGCTGAGCCGGGCCTGCAGCTGTTCAACGGCACCGCGTTCGGCGGCTTCTTCGGCAACGAACACAACTATAACGTCATCACCACGATGCATGGCCTGATCATGATCTTCTTCATGGTTATGCCGGCACTGATCGGCGGCTTCGGCAACTGGTTCGTGCCGTTGATGATCGGTGCGCCTGACATGGCGATGCCACGCATGAACAACATTTCGTTCTGGCTTGTGCCGGTCTCGTTCTTCCTGCTGATCCTGTCGATGTTCGTGCCGGGCCCCCCGGGCGACAATGGCTTCGGCGGCGGCTGGGTTCTCTATCCGCCCCTGTCGGGCACGACGGGCCACCCGGGCCTCGCGATGGATCTCGTGATCTTTTCGCTGCACCTCGCCGGCATGTCCTCGATCCTCGGCGCGATCAACTTCATCGTGACGATCCTCAACATGCGCGCGCCTGGCATGACGCTGCACAAGATGCCGCTGTTCGCGTGGTCGGTGCTGGTCACGGCGTTCCTGCTGGTTCTCGCGCTCCCGGTTCTCGCCGGCGCGCTCACCATGCTGCTGACCGACCGCAACTTCGGCTCGAAGTTCTTCGAAGTCGCAGGCGGCGGCGACCCGGTCATGTTCCAGCATCTGTTCTGGTTCTTCGGCCACCCCGAAGTCTACATCATGATCTTGCCGGGCTTCGGCATTGTCAGCCACGTCATCTCGACCTTCTCGAAGAAGCCCGTGTTCGGCTATCTCGGCATGGCCTACGCCATGGTCTCGATCGGGGTCATCGGCTTCATCGTCTGGGCGCACCACATGTACACAGTGGGCATGGACGTGAACCTGAAGGCCTATTTCGTGGCCGCCACGATGATCATCGCGGTCCCGACGGGCATCAAGATCTTCTCCTGGATTGCAACGATGTGGGGCGGCTCCATCGAGTTCAAGGTGCCGATGCTGTGGGCGATCGGCTTCATCTTCCTCTTTACTGTCGGGGGCGTCACGGGCGTCGTCCTCGCCAACGCTGGTGTCGACCATTCGCTGCACGACACGTACTATGTGGTGGCGCACTTCCACTACGTGCTGTCCTTGGGTGCGGTGTTCACTCTGTTTTGTGGCTGGTACTACTGGTTCGAGAAGATGTGGGGCGTGAAGTACAACGGCATGATCGCCGGCGCTCACTTCTGGCTTATGTTCATTGGTTCCAACCTGATCTTCTTCCCGCAGCACTTCCTCGGAATGCAGGGCATGCCGCGTCGCTACGTCGACTACACTCCGGCGTTCGAGCAGTGGCATCAGTGGTCGACCTACGGTTACTGGATCGCAGCCGCCGCCACGATCGTGTTCTTCATCGGTCTTGTTGAGGCCATGGTTCGCCGCCGCAAGGCCGAGGCTAATCCGTGGGGCGAGGGTGCGACGACGCTGGAATGGACCCTCTCCTCTCCGCCGCCGTTCCACCAGTACAACGACCTTCCGCGGGTCAGGTAACAGGACGCAGGCAGGCCGAGCCCAATCTTTCCAGACGAGGATGAGGTTCGGCCTGCAGCGCTAGACAAGATGTCCGAAGCGACCATCGCCACGCTGTCTCCGACATCCGCCCAGCCCGTCACAGGCCAGGCGACTGGGATGGACTATGTGCGGCTGATGAAGCCGCGCGTGATGTCGCTGGTGATCTTCACTGCGCTTGCAGGCCTGGTCGCGGCGCCCGTCGCCATGCACCCGATCGCTGCGGCCTGCGCCATCCTCGCGCTCGCCCTTGGCTCTGGCGCTGCCGGTGCCCTGAACATGTGGTACGACGCCGACATCGACGCGATGATGGCGCGCACGGTCACGCGTCCCGTGCCATCGGGAATGGTTCGCTCCGAAGACGCGCTCGCCTTCGGCCTCATCATGTCGCTGATTTCGGTCACACTGATGGCGTTGGCCGCAACGCCGCTCGCCGCCGGGCTGCTGGCCTTCTCGATCTTCTTCTATGCCGTCATATATACGATGTGGCTCAAGCGCTCGACGGCGCAAAACATCGTCATCGGCGGCGCCGCTGGCGCATTCCCGCCTGTGATCGGCTGGGCCGCCGCAACCGGCGATGCGCCAACCGACGCCTGGATCCTGTTCGGCCTGATCTTCCTGTGGACCCCGCCGCACTTCTGGGCGCTCGCCCTCTGGACCTCCAAGGAATATGCCCGCGCCGGCGTGCCGATGCTTCCCGTCACGCGCGGCGCGAAGGAAACGCGGCTCCAGATTCTGATCTACACGCTCGTTGTCGCGCCGTTCGGCCTGCTTCCAGCTTTCACCGGCCTCGGCGGTTTGATCTACCTCGCTGTATCGGCAATCGGCGGTACGGTTTTCCTCTGGTGCGCCGTCCGCGTCTTCCTCAGCCGCGCAGGCGACGACGACGCTCCGGCTGACTTGCGGCATGCGAAGAAGATGTTCGCGATTTCCATTTTCTACCTGTTCGCCCTGTTCGGCGCGCTCCTCGTCGAGCGCGTGCTTCCGCTGCACTTTCCGCTGTTTGGAGGCACCTGATGCTCGACAAGGGTCAGATCAAGGACTGGGACGGCGAACCTGAAACGAAGGGCCAGTCGGGCACAACCCCGCCGGTCGAGCCGCCGGCGCGCGGTCGTCCCGACATTGGCGCGATCCTGATGGCGTCGCGTGAAGCCATTCCCACGGGCGAGCACGTCATCCTGACGCCCGCCGAAGTCGCGGCCCGCAAGAAACGCAACAACTGGATCGCGATCTCGCTGGTCGGTTTCGTTATCCTGGTCTTCGTCCTGACGATGGCCAAGGTCGGCGGCGGCGCAGGCGTTCCCGAAGTCTACCGCATGCCGACGAGCTCTTCACAATGAACAAGCGCGCCCGTCTCACCGTTGGGATCCTGACCGGCACCGCCGTCGGTATGCTCGGCTTGGCCTACGCGGCCGAGCCCCTCTACAAGGCATTCTGCGCCGTCACCGGATTCGGCGGCACGACGCAGGTGGCGACCGAGCGTCCGAAGGAAATTCTCGACCGCGTCGTCCGCGTCTATTTCGATACGAATGTGGAGCAAGGCGCACCGCTTCAATTCCGCCCGTCGCAGCCCTTTGTGGATGTTCGCATCGGCGAGACGATGATGACGTATTTCGAGCTGACCAACACGTCGGATGAACCTATCCGCGCGATGGCGAGTAAGAATGTCGTGCCGCACAAGGTCGGCGTTTATTTCGAAAAGATCGAGTGCTTCTGCTTCGAAGAACAAACCTACAAGCCGGGTGAGTCGGTCAAGTTGCCGGTGGTTTTCTTCATCTCACCCGAGATGGCGAAAAATCCCAACGTGGCCGACGTTAATGGAATCACGCTGTCGTACACATACTACCGCGCAACCGGCCCTCAGCCGAGCGCGCGGCTTGAGGACGCATCCGCGGTCAACTAGACCAGCGGTAGGAAAGACTGGGTCTGCGGCAAGGCTTCTGCGCCACGCCGCGCAATGTAGGGACTGAAGCCATGGCGGGCGACGTCAAGCACGACTATCACCTGGTGAAGCCGAGCCCGTGGCCGCTGCTGGCCTCGCTTTCGCTTCTCATGCTCGCGCTGGGCGCGGCCGGCTTCATGAAAGGCCTGTGGTTCATCCCGACGGGCGCTCTCTGGGCCTTCCTGCCCGGCTTCGTTTGCCTTGTCTTTGTGCTCATCGGCTGGTGGGGCGACGTCATCAAGGAAAGCCGCGGGGGCGACCATAGCGAGGTCGTCCAGATCTCTCTGCGCTACGGCATGGTCCTGTTCATTGCCTCCGAAGTGATGTTCTTCGTGGCATGGTTCTGGTCGTTCTTCGAGATGACCATCTTCCACACGCTCCGCGCCAGCGCCGCCCACTCCGACCTTGCGAACCCGGCTCTCGAGCCACTGCTCAAATGGTCGAGCTGGCCCGTTATGCAGGTCGACGGGAAGCAGGTCGTCACGTTCGATCCCTTCCACCTGCCGCTGATCAACACGCTGATCCTGCTTCTCTCGGGCACGACAGTCACTTGGGCGCACCACGCGCTGCAGGTCGGCGACCGGAAGAGCGCGATCACCGGCCTCACGCTCACCGTGGTCCTCGGTCTGTCCTTCTCGGCTCTTCAGGTCGTCGAATACGCCGAGGCCGGGTTCTCCTTCGATGGCTCGACCTACGGCTCGGCGTTCTTCATGGCGACCGGCTTCCACGGTGCGCACGTCGTAATCGGCACGATCTTCCTGATGGTATGCCTGGGCCGCCTGCTGGCGGGAGGCATGAAGCCGGAGAAGCACCTCGGCTTTGAGTTTGCCGCCTGGTACTGGCACTTCGTCGATGTGGTCTGGCTCTTCCTCTTTGCCTTCGTCTACGTAACGCCGCACCTCGTCTGGGGCGCAGGCCCGCCTGGATCCGGCCACTAGCGAGATCAGGCGATGGCAAGGAAGGCGGCTTTATTCGGCTTCCTCGCTATCCTGGCTGTGACGATTGTCCTGTGGCTGTCGGCCGTGCTGCCTTTCCTCACGAATGGAAGGCCGCTCGTTGAGACAGCCCAGCAGATCTGGAGCGGAGGCGGCTTTTCAACCCTCGACTCATCGTTCCGATCAGGTCGCGAGGTCGTCCTCGCGCCGCGCTTCAATCCGTATGGCGTGCTACTGACCGGCACGTTGCTGATGCTCGCCGCTGGCGCGGCTGCCATCGCGGCTATCGTGCTTTGGCGCAGGTCGAACGTCTGGTTCGCGGTCGGCACCGCCATCGCGGCGCTCCTTCTGGGCGCGGCCGGCAACTGGTTCATCGCCACGCAATGGCAGGGCGATTCGGCCTTCCCGCCAGGCTATCTCAACGCCGATCTGCTCTACGCTCTCTCCAAGACCTTCAACACGCTGTTCTATTTCGGCTTCGCGGTGTTCGCTGTCGCGACGGTTTTGGTCATCGCGGGCGTCGCCACGCGCGAGAAGCCCCTTGGCTTCCAGGTCGTGGCGATCAACTGGGTCGTTCTTGCGGCATCGTGGCTCCTCATCTTCATCGCAGTGTTCGTGATCCCATATCCCGGAGGGGATTGAGGATATCGCATGACCGTATCAGCACTCTCAGCCGGCTTGCGCTGCCGTTGCCCCAATTGCGGCGAGGGGCAGGTGTTCAGCGGCTTTCTTACCTTCAAGCCGCGCTGCGATGCTTGCGGCGCTGACCTGACGGTCGCCGATGCGGGCGACGGCCCGGCGTTTTTTGTCATGTTCGCGGCGCTGATCTTCATCGTGCCGCTGGCGATGTTCTTCGAGTTCGGCGTCCGGCCACCGGGATGGGTTCACATCCTGATCTGGCCGCCCGTAACCATCGCGTTCTGCGTGACCCTGCTTCGCCCCATTAAGGCGCTGATGTTCGCGCTGCAGTGGAAGCACAAGGCTGGACAAGCGCGCTTCGTCGATGATTCTACACAGCCGTAGCGCGCAGGGCTCCGGCTGGGCTACATCACACCATGCATTTCCGTCCCTATCCGCTGCTCACGGCATTCGCCCTTCCGGCGCTAGGCCTGCTTGTGTGGCTCGGCGTGTGGCAAGCCCAGCGCGCCGGCTGGAAAGCGGCCGAGATCGCCGCCTTCGCGGAGCGCATCGATGCGCCGGCCTCGCAGGTCGATTCGATCTGCGCCTCTGGATTGGCCGAACAGCAGATCATGAAGACCCCGGCGTCCGGCGGTGCGCTGATCCGCGTCTTCGGTGCGCGCGCCTCGGGCAAACCGGGCTGGAAAGTGTTCCAGGCGTCGGCCATGTGCGGCAGGCCCATCCTGGTCCAGAAGGGCTTCGAGGAACTTGCGATCGGCGGCCCCGGCGGCGTCTCGCCGGCCCCGCCACCGCCCTGGTCAGACCGCTACATCGTCGCGCCCTGGCCGGAGAAGCCGCTCATGGCCAGCCAGAACGATCCCTCAGCAAACGAATGGTACTGGATGGACGCCCCCGCTATCGCCGGTGCCCTGGATCGGCCCGACCTCGACACTCGCTTCGTGGTCCTGCCGCTCGAAGGCATGCCGGACTTTCTCGTGCGGACGCCTCCCGAGACGCATATCGGCTATTCGGTCACCTGGTTCGGGATGGCGATTGCCTTCCTGGTGATATACGGGCTCTTCCACATGCGGGCCGGGCGCCTGCGGTTCGGCCACATGGCCCAGGACAAGGCAGGCCAATGAAGTACGTCTCCACGCGCGGGTATTCCGAAGCGGTGGATTTCCTCTCCGCCAGCCTCGCGGGCCTTGCCCCCGACGGCGGTCTCTACGCACCTGTCAGCTGGCCGAAGATCGTCCGCCCGAAGGCGGGCGACAGCTATGTCGAAACCGCGACGCGTGTTCTCTCTGCTTTTGCAGGCGGCACGCTCACTGACGATGTGATCCGCTCCCTGGCGGAGCGCGCCTACGCCCCCTTCGCACACCAGTCGGTCGCGCCACTTGTCGAGGTCGGCCCCAATCACTGGATGCTGGAGCTGCACCACGGGCCGACGCTCGCCTTCAAGGACGTGGCGATGCGCCTGATCGCGCAGCTATACGATCATGTCCTCGAACAGCGCGGGGAGCGCATGACCATCCTGTGCGCCACTTCCGGCGATACGGGCGGTGCGGCAGCCTCCGCCTTCGCCGGCTCGAAACGGGTCAGCATGGTGATCCTGCATCCGCTGAATCGCGTCTCGCCAACACAGCGCCTGTTCATGACAGCGACCGGCGCCGACAACGTCCACAACCTCGCGCTCGAAGGCGACTTCGACGGCACCCAAGCAATCCTGAAACAGCTGATCGGCGACGAACAGTTCAAGCGCCGCGTCGGCCTCGCCGCCGTGAACTCCATCAACTGGACGCGCGTTGCGGCGCAGAGCGTCTACTTCGCACAGGCACAGGCGCAGCTTGGTGCCGATCGCCCCATCCACTTCGTCGTACCGACAGGAAACTTCGGCGACGCGCTCGCCGGTTACGTCGCCGCGCGCTCGGGCCTGCTGAACAGCTTTCGCATCACCGCCGCCGTCAATGCGAACGACGCGATGGCGCGGCTTCTCTCAGGCCAGCCGCTGACCCGTGGTGAGACAGCGCCGACGATCAGTCCCGCCATGGACATCCAGCTGCCCAGCAATTTTGAGCGCCTGCTTTACGAAGCGACAAGCGCCGACGGCGATCCGTCTGGCCGCAACGGCGCCGTCGTCGCAAAGGCCTACGCCGAACTCGCCACGAAAGGGCAGGGTGCCATCTCGCCGGATGTCTCCGCACGCCTTGCCTCGATGGGCCTCGATGGCCACCGCGTCGGCGACGCCGAAACGCGCGAGGAGATGAAACGTACGCTCGCTGAAACCGGCTGGGTCGTCTGCCCGCACACTGCCGTCGGCCTCGCCGCCGCCCGTCGCGTGAAGCACGATGGTGCCGTCGTCACACTCGCCACCGCCCACGCAGCGAAGTTTCCTGAGACAGTTCACGAAGTCCTCGGCCTCGATGTGCTGCTGCCTCCGCGCGCGCAGCCCTTCACCTCGCGGCCCGAGAAATTCGACACCGGCCCGATGAGTGCCGACTTCGTGCGCGAGCGCGTCCTCTCAATCGCCACGAAATCCTGATGGACCAGAGACAAGTCATTACCCTGCCTAACGGCGCGCGCATCGTGTTCGACGCGATGCCTGGCCTGCGTACAGCCTCCGTCGGTGTCTATCTCGGCGCAGGCGCGCGCCATGAACCGGCAGACCGCAACGGCCTTGCCCACTTCCTTGAGCACATGGCCTTCAAGGGTGCCGGCGGCCTAAGCGCCCGCGCCATCGCGGAAGCCGTCGAAGCGCGCGGCGCCTC
>Ga0163144_10008349_pt1 | contig 22421 bp, 16 predicted proteins | sample OliLak19BULKMAT1_FD_123175 | JGI IMG/M metagenome (GOLD analysis project Ga0163144, IMG submission 123175) | Freshwater microbial mat bacterial communities from Lake Vanda, McMurdo Dry Valleys, Antarctica - Oligotrophic Lake LV.19.BULKMAT1 | ecosystem: Environmental > Aquatic > Freshwater >...
AGTCCCGTCGGCCGTCGGCGGAATGCGCGACCCGGCCCACCCGACGACGACGAGGCGCACCCCCAGAGCCAGGGCGAACACCGCGAGCCCTCGCCAGCCGTGCGCGACCCGACGAGCCCCGTCGCTGCTCACCCCACTCTCATCGGGCGACGCCGCAGCACCAACTCCAACCGCGTTGCTCATCGCAGCCGGACCCCCGCAGCAACGCTCACTGCGCCCGCGGCCGCACCCTCATTGCCCCCCGTGGTCGCACCCCTCCGCCGGCCCGCAGCCGCATCCTCCTCGCCCGCACGGCGCGCGCGTACGCCGTCACCTACCGCGACGCGATCGCGCGACGCCAACTCGCCCAGTACGGCCTCGACCGGCCTGTCGCCGCTCACCGCTGCGGCGCCTCGCCCATCGGGAATGCGCGCAGGATGCCGGCGCGCCGCAGCGCCAGCACGACCTCGCACGCGGGCAGGCCGACGACGTTGGAGTACGAGCCCTCGATGCGCTCCACCGCGAACGCGCCCACCCCCTGAATCGCGTACGCGCCGGCCTTGTCGAGCCCCTCGCCCGTCGCCGCGTAGGCCGCGATCTCGTCGTCGTCGAGCTTCCTGAACCACACGCGCGTTCGCACCGTCTCGGCTGTGCGCGCGATCGCGGGCGCGCTGGGCGTCGACACAGCGAAGCGCGTCCACACCTCGTGGGCACGGCCCGACAGCGTCCGCAACATGGCGCGCGCGTCGGCCGCGTCCTGCGGTTTCCCCATCGGCGCACCGTCGACGATGACCGACGTGTCCGCCACCAGCACCCCGCCCGCGCCCCCGACCTCGGGCAGGCGCGCGACCGCCGCGAGCTTGTCCCCCACGACCCGCACCAGGTACGCGTCCGCCGCTTCGTCGCGCCCCACGGTCTCGTCGACGTCGGCCTTGGCGACCCGGATCGGAATCCCGAGGGCAGCCAGGATCTCGCGGCGACGGGGCGAGCCCGAACCGAGCAGCAGCGGAGTCGTGGAGTCGATCATGGGCGAGCGGCCGCGAGGCTTGCAGAGCGATTGCACGCGCGCAACCCCGCGCCTCACCGCCGGTGCACGGGCAGCATCGCTGCTCCGCGGGCGGACCAGGGCCTGCACCTTGGCGCGGGATGCGACGACTTTGCGCTCACGCTCCGCGGCTCTGCGGTAGTATCGCCCTTCCTTGATGCGTCATCGCCGCGGGACGCGCCTTGCGCTTCGGACTGGCTTCGTCCCTTCTGCCGTCCCTTTTGCCGTCACGTTCGCCGCTGCTTCCGCCGTCGCTTCTGTCCTCGTCGCGCCTGCTTCTTCGGCCCTCGCTGCCGAATGCGCTCCGACACAGGGCCTCTCGGGCTGCGTCGATTCCGACAACCTGTGGATGAGCGCGGGCACGACACCGTTCTTCTCGATCGGGCCCGCCACCACCACGCCCGCGCAGCGGTTCTCGTTCGGCCTTGGCCTCTCGTACCTCTCGCGTCCCATCGGTCTGCGCGTCGGCTCCGCCGACCCCGACGGCACCACCGTGTTCGCCGTCGACAACGCCATCAACGCGACCTTTCTCTGGTCGCTCGGCATCACCGATCGCCTCGACCTGACGCTCGCAGCGCCCGTCACGCTCTTCCAGGACGGAGCCGGCCTCACCTCCGTGCTCGGCGGCGACGCCCAGCTACCGCGCGCCGGCATCCGCGACGTGCGCTTCGGGCTGAACCTCGCCCTCTTGCAGCGCCCGCGCAGCGGCCCCGACGACGGCCTCGCGCTCCTCGGCCGCTTCACGTTCGCGCTGCCCACGGGCGTGAAAGACGGCTTCGCAGGCAGCCGCACCGTGACGTGGGCGCCCTCCTTGCTGGCCAGCTACCGGTGGAGCCGCCTGACCTTCGCCGCCGAGGCGGGCGCTCGCATTCGCGGCGCCGCGGGGCTCGCCGACACCCAGGTCGGCACGCAAGTCCAGGCCTCGCTGGGCGCCTCGGTCGACATCCTTCCCCGCTATCTCTCGGCCAGCGCCGAGGCCTTCGCGCTCATCGGCCTCGACGATCAGCCGGCGCCCGCCCGCCTGCGCGACGACTTCGACGCCGGCCCGCGCCTCGCGCCCGCCGAGTGGATCGTGTCGCTCACCTCCGCACCGTTTCTCGCAGGCGACATCTCGGCATCCATCGGCGGCGGAGGGCCCATTCCGCTGGCCGATCAGTCGGCGGTCACCAACCCGCGTTTCCGCTTCAATCTGTCGGTTCGCTACGCCCCCACCGGACGCGACGCCGACGCCGACGCCGTGCTCGACCGCGACGATCGATGCCCGAACGTCGCCGAGGACCGCGACGGTTTCCAGGACGACGACGGCTGTCCCGAGCTGGACAACGACGGCGATCGCATCCCCGACGATCGCGACCGCTGCCGCGACGCCGCCGAGACGGTCGACGGCTTCAAGGACGAGGACGGGTGCCCGGACCTCGACGACGACGACGATGGCATCGCCGACGAAGTCGACCAGTGCCGCAACGAGGCCGAGGACAAGGACGGCTTCGAGGACGAGGACGGCTGCCCCGACGTCGACAACGATCGCGACGGTGTGCTCGACAAGGCCGATCTGTGCATCAACGGCGCAGAGGACATCGACGGGTTCAAGGACACCGACGGCTGCCCCGATCCGGACAACGATCTCGACGACGTCCTGGACGCCGACGACCTTTGCCCGAGCGGCGCGGAAGACGTGGACGGCTACAAGGACGACGACGGCTGTCCGGACCCCGACAACGACGAGGACGGCATCCTCGACGGAGCCGACGCCTGTCCGACCACGCCGGAGAACATCGACGGGACCGCCGACAGCGACGGATGCCCCGAGCCGGGCGCCCGATCGCTCGTGAAATGGCAGGGCAACCAGCCCCTGCTCGACCCGGCGACGAGCTTCCCGAGAGGCAGCGCCACACCCTCCGCGGCCTTCGAAAAGAGCCTGGCGATGCTCGCGCAGCTGGTACGCGGCGCGACGCCCGAGGTCGTCATCGTCGAGGGCTACGCCGACCGCTCCGGGGACACCTCGGCGCGCGGCGCCGACCTCGCCGAGAAACGCGCCCTCGCGGTGAAGGCCGCCTTCGTGACGGCGGGCATTTCGGGCGACATCATCACGGCTGCCAGCGGCGATCCGGCCGCCAAGCGCCCGGCCGGCGCCCCCTCGTTCGACGTTACCGTTCGCAAGCCCAAACCCAGCGTGAAAAAGAAAACCGCTGCGAGCAAACCGTAGGAGAGAGATTGATGAAGGTCATCGAAGCGCACAGAACGCGGCACCTCGTGCTTCGTTTCGATCGCGGGGAAGAGCTGCCCGCTGCGCTTCAACGCGCGCTGGACGAATACGAGGTGACGTCCGGTTGGATCGAGGGCTTCGGGACGCTCGACTCCGCCGAGCTCGCGGTGTTCGACACGCGGCAGCGCTCGTACTCCAAGGGGCGCAAATTCGAGCCCGGCGGCGACGTGGTCTCGCTCGGGGGCAACGTCTCGCGCGTCGAAGGCACGACGTGCGTGCGCCTGTTCGCGACCCTGGCGCGCGAGTCCGACACCGGGCTGGCCGTCGTGGCGGGCGAGCTGCTGTCGGCGCGCGCGTTCGCGCTGGAGGTCCACGTCACGACGTTCGAGGACGGCGGCGCGCTCGCGCGGGTCGCGGACGACCGCACGGGCCTGCTGGCGCTTGTGCGCTCCAGCGGCGTGACCCCCGCGGCATCCAGCGGCGACACCAGGCCGCGCGCCGCCACGGCGAGCGACACCGCCCCAGCCGCACGGCGGCCGGAGGCTAGCTCCCCGTCCTCGGCGGACCCGCCTCGCAACCCCATGGGCAGCTCTTCCGAAGCGCCGCAGCACCTCTCGCCGCCGCGCCGCGAGCGCCCCGTCGACGACCCCTCGGAGGTCTACCCCGAGGTCGGCGACATCGCGACGCACTTCCACTTCGGCGAGTGCAAGATCCTGTCGTCCGACGGCGACAAGATCCGATTGCAGCAGCTCAAAGACCTCCGCGTGCGAGAGGTGTCCCTGGGTGCGCTGCGGACCGAGCTGGTGAGCCACGACGTCGAGGCGAACCACCGTCACTTCAAGCTGCTGCGCAAGAACTGAGGCCGGCGCGCCAACCATTACAAGGCCCTGCCCGCACGGGGGGCGGGCCCGCTCAATACGTGCGTTGCGGCACGGACACGGCGTCGCCCGCTTGCAGGGGCACGTCGGGGATCAGGTTGCCCATGATGTCCTCGACGTTGACCTCGACCGCCTTGACCGAGCCGTCGCGGAGCTGCCGGCGAATGGATACCTTGTCGCGCTTGGCCATTGGATTGAAGCCGCCGGCGATCGCGATCAATCGCATGAGGCTCATCTTGGGCTCGAGCGGGAAAGAGCCCGACTTCTGCACCTCACCGAGGATCTCGATGCGCTTGGAGTTGTATTCGCGCACCGTGACCGTGACGACCGGATCGGTGAGCTGGCCGCCGTCCTTCAGCTTCTGAATGACGATGTCCTCGACCTTCTGCGGCTCCAGGCCGGCGACGGCCACCCGCTTCACCAGCGGCAGCATGACGGTGCCGTCGGACGAGACCTTGAAGGTCGTCGGCAGCTTCTCTTCACCGACGATCTGCAGCTCGAAGATGTCTCCGACGCCGATGGCGGTGGAGTCGTAAGGCGGCGGAAGGTCCACCGGCCGGGCAGTGTGGGTACAGCCCGCCGCGGCGACCGTCACGCCGAGCGAAAACACGCCAGCGCGAAGGACTCTTGCGTTCATTTCACATCAGGAAGCGAGCCCCGAGGTAGGCCTCGAAGGACTGCCATTGCAGGGAATCGTTGACCGTTTCCGCGCCGTCGGTGACGGGAATCGATTGACTGCTCGCATTCCCGCCGTACCGCACCGTTGCATTGATACCGAAGTAATCCTTGAGACGGTACTCTCCGAAGATCGACGCCTCATATCGGATGTCGGTCCAGCCCGCCTTGTTCACGGGGGTGCCGGCGACGGTCTCGACGTCGGGGTAGATGACCGGGCCCGCATTGCCGTCGACCACGAGGAGCACGCGGCCCGCGAAGAAGTACGACAGGTTCACATAGCCGCGATCACGCTCGACGAACGTGCCAATGAAGCTGTCCTGAAAGTCGCGGATGAAGCCCAGCGACAGCGATGAAAGAGTGGTGGTCGCCGCGCCGGGATCGCTCGAAGGGTTCGGCGTCAGGTACCACTTCACCTCGGCTTGGCCGATGAAGCTGTCGAAGTTGTGGCTCAGACCCTGCGGGTCGTAGAAGCTTGCACCCCACCCGCCCATGGCGAGCACGCCGAACGACGGTGTGATGAGACCGTTCAGCCCGAGCTGCATCCGCATGGGGCGCGAGCCCGTCTTCGACAGGTCACCATTGACGTAGCTAATGAAGCCGAAGCGCGCGTCGTAGAGGAGCGCCGTGCGGGGCAGGAAGCGCCAGCGGCCGCGCGTCTGGATGGTGTGCTCGACGTTGGTGAGCCCGGCTACCTCGGGGTTCTGGAAGATGGTGCCATTGAAGCGATAACCAATGCGCCAATCGAGCAGGCCCGCGCCCGGCGTCCAGATCAGCTCTGCGCCCGCGCGGGTGATGAAGCGATCGAACAGGCCGGAGAAGGAGCCGAACGCGCCCGCCTCGTTGGGCTGAACGCTGCGCCCGGCCCCGGCGAACAGGCCCGCTGACCACTCTCGCCGGGGGAAGATGTTGAGGTTGAGGTCGAGGTTGCCACTCAGGTTGCGCTGCTCGCTGAGGGCGCGCTGCTGTTCCGGGTTACCATTGACCCCGAAAAATTCGTTGTACGTGACCGCCGCCGTGCCGCGAAACTCCACGTCCGGCATGGGCGGGTTGGCCGCGCCTTCGAGGCGCTGGGGACCCAGCGTGGACAGCGAGAGCGAGGGAGTGATGCGAAGGCGCAGCGCCCCGGCAGGACCGGCGTCGTCGGAGCGGCGGAGGTAGTTGGAGTCGTAACCGAACTCGGCAGCGACACCGGGGTGAAGCTCGAAGTCACCGACACGAATGCCGGCACCCTCGGTGTAGCGCCGGTCTTTCAGCCAGAGCTGGTCCTGCGCTGCCGCCTCGGTGGCGGCGCCGAGCAGCGTTGCGCCGACAGCCAATGCGCCGAGAGTCAGGGAGAGCGCCCAGGAGCCCACCCGCCACGCCAGCGCTCGACGGTGGCCGCGGGGGCGGGTTGACTGCGGGTCGAGGACGGGTCCGGTTGCGGGAAGTTGCGTAGTCACAAGCGAAGGTCTCATCGCCGCCTGGCGGTCGCTCCATACGAGACGGCTCCTCGGCCGTCAGCCGGTGGCCCGCCGCAGCGGACCGAACGAAAAGTCACCGACGGTTCGCCTACTTGTAACAGCTGCTGCAAGGAGGAACTTCGATGACGATGTCGTTCTTTGGATACTCCGACGGATCTTCCTTGGGAATGTCCTCCACCGTGACGTTGACCGCTGCCTCGTCGATCGACACGCCCTCTTCGCCGATGCACTGGTTCGCCTCGGCGGTGAGCTGATCGGTTCGCTGGCGGAGCACGGTCAGGATCGTGAACTCGTGGTTCGCCAGATCGGCGTCGTTGCGGTTTGCCGCGTTTTCGAGCGCTTGCTTGCGCTCGCGAGCGGAACGAATCGCCACGTCGATCTGGTTGAGCTTGTCGTTCAGGCAGAGGACCTTGACGACGTCGCGCTGGGTCCGGGCGGTCTCGAGCTGGCGTCGGACGCTGTTTCGCGTCGCTTCCATTCTTGCGACGAAGCCCTCGGCCTGCGCGACCTGCTCCGCGGGAGACAGCGTGACCTGCCGCGCGACCCCTGCGGAAGCATCCGAGGGCGCTGGACCCCCCGCTTGCGCTGCGGCGATGCCGGTGCCCACGAGAATGGACAGGCCACCGACGATCACCACTCCAAGCAAACGCCTTGAAAGCATTGGACTCCTCCGAGACGCGACCGGACTATATGACCCGCTGTGCAGCGTGTCAAACGCTACCTCGCCGCCAAACCTGGTTTGTGGCAAGGCTGGGCGGCTACTCGGTTGAGGTGCGGTCCGGCCAGATGGTATTCATGTTCGCTTGATCAGCAAACATCTGAATGACCCGGAGGAATCTTTTTACTGGGGGATCAGGGTGACCGGGATGACGAGCACGGCGCCGCCCCCTTCGGGCGCAGAGAACTGCGCGCTCGCCACGCGGCCACGAATGCAGCCAACGACGGCGGGCGAGAGCTTGCCGCTGCTCGTGGCGCTGACCGACAGAACCTCGCCGTTGGGGCCGATTCGCGCGGTGAGACGCACCGAGCCCTTCATCGTCGGGTCTTCGCGGGTCAGGCCGGTGGTGTAGCACCGTCGAAAAGTGGGAGTCATGCCGGAAACTTGGCCGCCGGCGTTGGGAACGTTGCCGCCTGTGATGATGGGTCCCGGCACGGCCACGCTGCCGGAGGGCGGACGAACGGCGATGGCGCTGCCCGCGCCGGAGGCTGACGAAGTTGGTGTGTACGGGATTCCCGAGCGGGTGATGCTCCCGGGCCGAAGCGGCCCGCCGTTACCGCCGATGTCGAGTCCCGGGGCTCCGCTCGTGGCGGCTCCGGCGCTGGAGGCAGCCTGTTTTTCGAGCATTCCGAGCGGAAGGTTTCCGTCCAGGACGGCGCTCGTGGCAGACCCATTGCTGTTGAGGCCGGTGAGCATGTGCAGCTCGAGCGATGCGAGCTGGCTCGAAATCTGGTGCGCGCGGGCGTCACCGTTGTTTCGGCCCCCGCCGGCAGGACCCGCCACGGCGACGCGCCCGCCTCCGGTCGCGGCTCTTGGCTTCGAGGTTTCACGCGCAACGGCCGACGATGCAGCGGTGGGCTGCGGCTCTTTGGGGTGCTCGAGCGGCGGCGGTGCAGGAAGCTGCCGCACCGATTCGAGGAGCTGCGCCGTGTCGACCTCGTCGTCCACGACAGGATCCATCCAGTCTGCGTAGATCGAGCCGACGGCGCCGAAGTGGAACAGGAACGAGAACGCCGCGATGACGCTCGTGCGCCAGTCGACGTCGCCCAGACCCCCCTTCAAATTGGCTGGAAGCTGCGACTTCCCGAGAGGCAGCACGGGCGCGACGAGCTGAAAGAGGATGGTGACGCCGGCGATCGAGATCTTGCCGCGCGCCTCTTCGGGGAGGCGAAATCGATAGGCGGAGCCGAGCCCACCGGGCAGAGTGACCGCGCACGCTTCGGTGCGGAGAGCGGCGAGCTCGACGGGGCCGGTGGCGAGCGCGATGCGACCGGTCATGCCCTCCGTGAGCTGGAGGCGGTAGTGCTCGCCGACGCGCTCGAAGAGGCGGAAACCCGGCGGAAGGCTGAGCGTGGGCACCACCAGGGTGGCACTTTCATTCGGGCCGATCGTGACGTCGTCGCGCTCGCCGACGATGCGCTCGTCGACCACCTTTCCCTGGTGGACGAGCCCCACGCGGAGCACACGAGGCCCGCCGGGACGGCTGGCGGCGCGCATGACCGAAGTGAGAGAGCCAGTCGAAGCAGGGGGAGACGCAGCGTTCGGCGTTTCGATCATCGGCCATCTCCAGACGCCAAAAGGCGCAAATCCAAGGGTGGCGACGCGACGCAGTGGACGGAGCGCGCCTCGGGCTCGGAGGCCTGCGCGGCAACGAAGTTCCAAAAAAGTCAAAAACGTGGCGAATGAATTGAAGGATGCGCGCAACCAAGCGCGCCCGCCTTCGTTGACGCCTCGACACAAGCCACGCGCACCCCCGCGACGGGACGTCGGAGGCTGCGATTGACGGCCAATTGTTTCGGGGCTTGCTTTGGATGAGCCCACGTGGCGCTGACCCCGGCCACTCACCAGCACCTTCGGATGACAGGCGGTGAACCACGCGGGCCCGAGCAGGCGCAGACCAGGCGCAGACTGGCGACGACCAGACGCCGCGGCCTACGCCACCACGAGGGATCGAGCCTACTGGCTGACGAACGTGACGGGGATGACAACGGTGGCGCCGCCGCCTTCCGGAGGCGCAAACTGGGCGCTCGCGACGCGGGCCTGGACACACCCGACGACCGAGCCGGAGAGGCCGCCGCCGCCGGAAGCGCTGGCGCCAAGGACCTCACCATTGGGGCCGATGCGGGCGGTGACGCGGACGGAGCCCTTCATGTTCGGGTCTTCTTTGAGGCCGTTGTTGTAACAACGACGGAAGCCCGCAGCCATGCCGGCCACGACGGACGATGCGTTGGCGACGTTGCCGCCCGAGACCGACGCGCCGCCGATGCTGGCGCTGCCGACCGGACCCTTGACCTTTTGCGCGGAGCCGGCCGTCGCCGGGCCCGACGACCCGCTCTCGCCGATCCCGGCGAGACCCTTGCCGCCGCCGCCGACCGAGCCCGGGCGGAACACGCCGCCACCGCCGCCGCCGAGGTTCAAGCCGCCGCCGCCGGCGCTCACACCCGCGCCGGAGGCCGCCGCGCCTTCGAGCATGCCGAGCGGCACATCACCCGCCGAACCGAGAACCGCGTTCGTGGCCGAGCCGCTCGAGCCGAGCGCCGCTACCATCTGCAGCTCGAGCTGCGCCATCTGGTTGGAGAGCGCGCTGGCCTTCGCGTCGCTGAAGCGACCGCCACCGCTCGCGCCTGCCCCCTTGGCACCACCGCCGCTGGCCGCTTTCGGAGCTTCGGCCGCCGCAGCCGCGGTGCTGGCCGGCGCGTCGCTCACCTCTTTCGCCGTCTCGACCGGCGGCGGAGGCGGCAGCTGCTTCACGGATTCGAGCAGCTGGGCGACCTCGACCTCGTCGTCGACGACCGGGTCCATCCAGTCCGAGTAAATCGAGCCGATGGCGCCGAAGTGAAACAGGAACGAGAAGGCGGCGATGATCGTCGTGCGCCAGTCGATCTCGTTGCCGAAGCCCGCCTTGACGGAGACGGGGAGCTGCGGTTTCGGCGTGGGAGGCGGGGGCGCGACGAACTGGAAGAGGAACGTGGTCTCGCCGACGACGACCTTGCCGCGGGCTTCGTCGCTGAGCGGCATCTGGTACGACTGCCCGCTTCCGCCGGCGAGAGGCACCTTGCGCGCCTGTGATTTGAGCTGACCGAGATCGCTCACGCCGGTCTTCAAGGCGACACGACCGGTCATGCCGTCGAGGAAGTTGAGGCAGTAGTCGTTCCCGACGATCTCGAAGAGCTTGAAGTTGGGCGGGATGTTCTTCGATGGGATGACGAACAGGCTCTTCTCGCTGGGGCCGATCGTCACGTGACCGCGTTGCTTGATGACGCGCTCTTCGATGACCTTTCCGCTCTGAACGAGGCCGATGCGGAGGACCTTGGGCCCCGTCGTCTGGGGCATGGCCCGCATGACGGCGGTCATCTGGCCGGGTCGATTCGAAGGCACCATCTGCTGCTGCGTCATCGGAGAAGTCTCCCGGGTAGCGCCTGATCAGGCGGGCAAGCTGCCGCGCCTGAGACGCTTAGAAAACCCGCATTCGGCGAAGTTCCACGAAAAGAGTATCAATCACGGCGGGCCACGTCCAGAACGGTTGCGCAGGGGCGCGGGCGCGGGTCACCCGGCGAATCACAAAGCACGATCGCGACGACGGGCCGCCCGCTGGGCCCGGGAGGCCGAAGCCTCCTCGGGGAGGATGGCGGCGACGAGAGCATCGAAGGCCTCGCGGCGGGCGACCGCGCGGTCCTTGCCACGCTCGCCGGCCCAGTAGCTGGCGACCGCACCCGCGAAGCCGATGAGGAGGGCCCCGGCGAGGGCGATCGCGCCGCCGTGAACGAGGAAAGCGGCGAGACCCAGGAGGCCGGTGCCCGCGATGGCGATACGCACGGCCGCCGTCGACCACGACTTGCCGAGATCGATCTCGTGGTCGAGGTCGAGCAGAACCTCGTTCGCCGCGGCGACGCACGCGGGGCCCGCAGCCGCGTCGAGGACTTCGCTGGCGAGGCGGTGCTCCCATGTGGCGTCCGTCGCTCTGCGCAAGAGCTCGGCAGGGCGCTCGGCGACGGGGAGCTTGCGTAGATCGCGCACCAGATCACGGAGCGACGGAACGCTCATCTGGTCGATGCGCCGCGCGCGGCGACCGGAGAGGACGGCGCATCCGATCGCGAGCGCCAACGCGAGCGCCAGGAACACAACCGAAAGCGGGCCGAACGAGAATTCCACGCTCTGTCCTTCGGACAGCTTCTAGAAAGGATCCTTGTAAATCGCCTGCTCGATGCGGTCGAGGAACGGCTGGCGCAGCTCTGCGAGGGTGAGCTTGGGCTGGATGCGGTTCACGTCCACCGCCGCAATCGGCTTCTGGACGCGCCCCGTGATGGTCACCTCGGCCAGGGTGATGACGCCTCGCTGTGAGGGCTGCGGCGCGGCGGCGCCCTTGCCCTTTTCCTGTGCGGACGCCGCCGTGCTCGCGAGAACGAGCGCCGCAAACCCCGCAAAACCGAGCCATTTACCGAGTTGCATGCACGTGCTCCTGGTCTGTCGCGATGCTCAGAACGGCGCTTTGTCGATGACCTTTTCGACGCGGTCGAGGAACGGTTGCCGCAGCACCAAAAGCGGGCGTTGCGGGACGATCTTCGCGATCTCGGTGGCGACCTGCGGGCGGGGCGGGCGCAGCGCGATGTGGATGGTGTCCGCGGTGATGACTCCCCCTCGGGCAGGCGTTGCGTCCCTGTCCTCGGCGTGTACCGCCGACGCAAACGCCACCGTCGCCAGGGCCGCACCGATCATCAGACAGCTCACATTTCGCATGACCATCTCCTTCGTTCAGCCGGCATCGGGTGCAGTGGTAGGCGTCGTTGCTGGCGCCACGCTCGGCCCGGGCGCGGCGGACGCACCCGCATCGGGAGCGGCGGTCTCGGCAGGAGGCGGCGGCACCGGAGCGGCTGCCTGCTGGGCCGCGACGATCTCGCCTTCCTTGAGCTTGGCGCGGTTCAGGAGCTCGTCGGAGTCGTCGGGCTCGCCCTTTTGCCGCAGATCCTGGAACTTCTTGAGGGCCTTCGTCGCCTCCTGGATCTGCGCGAGGGGAGTGAGCCCGGAGAAGCACGGGCTCACGGCCGCACCGCCGCCGATCGGCGTGCAGTTCGGTGCGAACAGGTACAAGAGGCCGAGATCGTAGTGGACCTGCGGCACGCTCTGATCGCGCGCGAGCACCCAGTCGAACTCTTTCTTCGCCTCCGCGTACATGCCCAGCAGGCGGTAACAGTCGCCCAGGTTCAGGTGCGCGGCGAAGCTGTCGGCATCGAAGTGTACGGCGCCTTCGAGGATGGGGCGCGCCTCGTCCGCGCCGCCTGATTCGAGGAGGAACGTCGCGAGCTGCACGCGGGCCTCCACGAGATCCGGGCGCCGTGCGACGGCCTTGCGGAACTGCTCCATCGACTGCGCGCGGAAGCCCTGCTCCTTCCAGATCAACCCTCGGAGGAGCAGCGCCTCCGGGTTGTCGCGATCGCGCGGCGGGTTCTCTTCCACGGGGTCGAAGCCGTCGAGAATTGCCTGCAGCGCGTAAAGCGCGAGATCGAGCCGGCGGTTCCGGTAGTGATCGCGGGCGATGATCACCATGGCCGGGCGGTAGTCGGGGTTGAGCTTGAGCGCCTCCTGAGCGAGCCGCTGGGCGGAGCCGGTGTCGCGCTGCTGCGACTTCACCTCGGCGAGGGCCGCGGTCACCGCGGCGCTCTTGGGCATCTGACCGCGCTTCTCGGTGAGGAACCGATCGGCCTCGGTGAGATTTTTGCCGGCCTGGAGCATCGCGTAGCCGATGATCGCCGGCTCGTAGTCGGGCACGAGCGACAGGGCCTGCTGGTAGCTCGACGAGGCCCCGGATTCCTTCAGGCGCTGCTGCACGGCCGCCAGCGAGTAGAACGCCTGGTGGGCCCGCGGATCCGACTCGCTGGCCTGCTTGAAGAAGATCTTCGCCGCGGTGAGATCGCCGTTGGCAAATGCCGCGAGGCCTTGTTGGTACACCGCGAGCGCCGACGCGTTCATCGACCCGGGCAGCGGCGCCTCGGGCGCGTCGCCTGGACGGATTGAGCTCGGCGTGTCGCTCATGCCGATGATGGGCGGAGGCCCCTGCCCCGTCGGCATGGCGAACGTCGGCTGGGGCGGACCCTTGGCCGGAACTTTCGGGTCTTCGCACGCCGCAAACACCAGCGGTGCCGCGGCGAGGAGGACGAGCGGGATCAGACGGAACGTTGTCATGGAACCACCGGAAGCGGCGAAGCGACGCCGTCCGCCTGGAGCGGCGGCGTCATGCCCGGACGGCTGCGGAGGAACATGCCGTCCTTGTATTCAAAGGGCTTCTGGCCATCGGGGTCGAGGAGACCCTGCGAGAACTCTCGCAGCTTCGCATCACCCAGAATGTCCGTGTAGAACGCCAGCTTTTGAATGGCGTAGTCGACCGCCTGATTGCGGACCTTCCAGGTCTTCGCCCACACGACGGCCTCGACGTAGAACTTCACCATCGCCTTGTCGGCGTCGTTCAGCTTGCGTTCGCGGGCATCGCGCCACTGCTCGCGGCGCCGTTGGCGGATCGCGTCGGCTTGCTCTTGCAGGTCTTCGCGATCGCTCGTCTCGGCGAGCTTGAGGAGCTTCTCTTCCTTGTCCGTGTACAGCTTCAGGCCCGGCGGTCGGGCGTTGTAAAGGCCCGTGCGGCAGGAGTCGTAGAGGGAGCCCTGGCGAGCGCGTGCGGCGACTGACCACGATCGCGACTCGTACGTTGCGATCACCGTCTGGAGCTGCTTCCAGTACTTGTCGTTCGCCTTCTTGATGTCGTCGTCGAAGGCTTTGACGACCTTGTCGATGACACCTTCAAAGCGGTGATGGCCAGTGTCGTAGTCGAACTCGAGCTTGATCTGCTCGTCGATCTGCCGATAGGCAGCCTCGGCCGCCATGTCGGCCTGGAGCGACGAGAGCGCCTTGTTGCGACCGTCGACGATGGGCGAAGAGCCCTTGAACTTGTCGAAGGCCTGCATGGTGCTCTTCGCCCAGTCGCGCGCCTTGGAGTCCTTGCCTGCGAGGCGCAGCTTGTAGGCGTGGTACGCGGCCTGAACCACGTAACCGGTGGCAGCGGCGTTGGCCTTGTTGGCGTTGTAATACGCCTCCATGGTGTTCATCGCCTTGACCCGAGCCTGCCTGTTGGCGCCGTCGTCCAGGCCACGTTCGTCCCAGGTCTTGAGGTCGGCCGAGGCCACGAGGAAGTCGACGTCGGCCTTTTGCTCCGCGGGCGCATTGAGCCCGAAGAAGGTGGTGCGGGCCTGGAGCATCTTCTCGTTGTCGCCGATGTTCGCGTAGAGCAGCACGGCGTTGCGCGCGGCGGCGCGGCGATCGGACTCGGCGAAGTGACGGACCTTGGAGATGGTCTCGTAGGTCTCGGCGGCCGTCCGGTAGTTGAAGAACAGCACGTAGGCTGCGGAGAGCGCGTCGTACGCCTGCTTCAGATAGCCGACACGCTCCTTGAGCTTCTCCGGTTGGGGCAGCTTGGGCGGCTTCGTGGTGCTGTCGCCCTTCTCCAGCTTGGTGAGGTTCTCCTCGTTGCCGTATTCCTTGATGAAGAGCGTGTACATCGCGATGGCCTGGTCGTAATCGCCGACCTGCTTGTAGCAATAGGCGCCGTTCATCGCGGCTTCGGGCGCTTCGTCGCGGGCCGGCGCCTTCTCGAGCGCCACCTTGTAGAGCGCCGCGGCCTCGCGCCACGCCTTGTTGCGCTCGGGGCCATCGCTCATGCCCTGGGCCTTCTTGAAGGCCTCTCCCGCGTCGACGTAGTAGCCGAGCGCGATGGTGGGGCGGGCGATCGCGCCCTCTTTGATCGCCTCTTCTTCGTTGGTCGAGCACGGGCGCGCCAGGGCAGCTTCGGCGAGCTTGCGGCTCTCCGCGATCTTGCCGTCGCGGTTCGCCATGGTCGTGAGGCGTTCCCAGGCCTTGTAGCCCCACGAGGTCTTGCCGCACTCCTGCTCGTAGATGGGCGTGAAGCGCTTCTGCGCTTCGTCGAACTGGCCGTAGATGAAGAAATAGTCCGCGGCCTGAAAGCGATAGAGCCCGATGTTTTTCGGGGTGTCGAGGGCGGGCGGTACGCGCCGGTTGTACTCTTCGCGCGCCGCCACGGCTTGCAGGATCTGGTCGGGGACCGGGTCCTTCACGTAGGTCTCTTGCGGCGTACCTTCGTTGACGAGCTTGAGCTTGTCGCGCTGCTCGAAGCCTTGAGCGCCGCTGGTTCGCTTGAACAGGTTGTACTGGTCGGTGAGCGCCTGGTGCGACACGTCGACCACCATCTGCGCCGCCGGTTGGAGGTACTTGTCGTCCTCGTTCGAGTCGCGCACGGCGACCGCTGTCTTTCGCGCCTCCTCGATCTCGGCCGGCGAGGGGGAGCGATCGAGTGCGACCGTGACGACCACGATCATGTGGTTCGCGTCGGCCAGCCAGTAGCGGCTCTCGTAGGCGTCGGGGGCGTTCTCCTCGTGGCCGAGGTAACCGGCCCAGCCCTGCGCCGCGAGCTTGTACTCGGAGAGCGCGCGCTCGAAGATCGGGTCGCGAGAGGTCTTGTCGGCGATTCCGATGGCCTGCTGTGCGAGGGAGTTGGCGGCGTTCGTGTGATCGGCCGCGGCGCGACGCAGGCCACCGCGGACGAGCCGTTCGGCGTTCTGGATCGCCTCGGGATCGTCCTGGTTCGCCCGCGTCCAGTCGGTGATGCCCACGTAGGCAGCGAGCTTGGTGCGCGCTTCGAGGGCTTTTGCCGAGTTTTCGGCGCGCTCCGCCGTGCCCGCGCGGCTCTGGTTGGTGAGCGTGTCGTAGACGTCGGCGATGGTGTTCTGGATGATCGGCGCGTCGCGGTGGAGCGGCCACTTCTTGAGGATCAGCTCCGCGACCTCGACGAGGTTGCGGTACTGGTTCAGCTCCTTGAACTCCTGCATCAAGGCCTTGTAGACCTCGACCGACCACTTCTCTTTTTGTGGGATCAGCGCCTCGTCCTGCACGCGCTCGATCGCGATCCGCATCTTGAGCTCGGCCTGACGCGGGTCCTGCTCGGTATCGAGGATGTCATTGCGCGGGACGTACGGGTCGGACGAGCCCGGACCCTTGAAGTCGAGGAAGGTCAGCGAGCCGGCCATGTACGTGTAGGCCTCGCTGCGGAAGTCGGTGCCCGGATCGCCGGTCTTCTTCTCTTCTTCGTCGGTGTAGCGGAGCAGCTCGGTGAACTGCTTGACGCTCTGCTCGTAGCGCTGCTGCTTGTAATAAGTCCAGGCGAGCTTGTACATCGCGACGCCGTACACGGGCCGGCGCTTGAACTTGAGCGAGTGGCGATAGGCGCTCTCGGCGCGGTTGTAGTTGTAGGGGCCGCCCGCGGGGTCGATCTCGTTGAAGTGGTAGTCCCCGATCAACCACCACACTTCGTTGATGTAGCGCGGCTCCTCACCCAGCGCGGTCTTTTGAGGGATCGGCTTGCACTCGTCGGGGTACGGCGAGACGTAGGTGGTCTCGTCGATTCCGCCGGGCTCGGCGTAGACTGCCTCTTCTTCTTCTTGTTGCTTGGACTTCTTGACGGCCTTCTTGGGCGCCGCCTTCGCCTTCACCCTGGCGATGTCGACCGGGTCGGGATGGCGGTTTTCCCAGCCTCTCCAGAAGTCTGCGTCGTGATCCTGGGGCAGCTTGCCGAGGGTGTCGCGGAGCGGATCTTTCGGGTCGGTCGCGACCGGATAAGGGTACTTGTTGTGGCAGACGAACGAGCGCCAGACCTGCTGTGCTTCGGGCAGACGTGACGAGTCGTTGAGGGCGTGACCGAGGTAGTAGTAGATGGCGCCGAGCTCGCGGTACTGAGGGAACTCGCGGATGACGCGCTTGTAGAGGGCGATCGCCTGCGCCAGGCCGGCGTTCACATCGGCCTGATCGTCCTTGTCGCGCGCGCGCTCCTCGTAGAGGGCGGCCAGACGAAACATCTTGTCGGGAGTGTTCTCGAGGTTGGCGTTCGCGCCCGAGTATTTCGCGACGAACTCTTCGTGTTTCTTGATCGCCTCTTCGCGCGCGTCGGCGAGGAATTTCGCCTCGGTGGTGATTTCACGGTCGAGCGCCGTGAGGATGCGGCGCTTCCGATCTTCGTAGTGGTGCTGGACGATGCGGGTGATGGTCGAGCGATAGTCGCGCGCGGCCTTCTCGTACTCGTCGGCTTCCTTCTGGAGCTCGGCGAGAGCCGCCAGCTGGTCCGCGGACGGGGGCGGCAGCCCGCGAGGTGCCGCGGAGGCGGACGGAGCGCTGGATGCGGTAGGAAGAGCCGACGAGGCCGCGGGGGCAGCGGCCGATGCGGTGGGCGCGGTGGAGGCCGGCGGCGGAGCGGAGGCCGGCGGCGCGGCCGGGCCGCCGGGGACGGTGGGCGGCGGGGCGGCGGTACCGGCGGGCTGCGAGAGCGCGACGCCGGTCACCCCGAGGATCAACGCGAAGGTCGAGGCGGAAAGAATGCGCCGCGAGCGCCGGCCAATCCGGACGTCGGCCGCGTGCGGACGATCGAGGCTCATTGTTTCTTCTCCTCGTCTTCGGGATCACCGCTGTCGTCGAGCACTTCGTTGAGCTCGTCGTTGAGGAGCTTTTGCTCGCGCGCCTTCTCGGCACGCAGGCTGCGAACGCGCGTCATCTGCTCTTCGCGGACCTCCCAGGCCTCCTCGGTCACGCCGACGTCGGCGCGAAGGACGATGTTCTTGAGGCGGTCGCGCACGAGGCCGAAATTGCGCTTGGCGACCTCACCCACGACGCCGCGCGCTTCCTTGTCGAGGCCTTCGAGGCGCACCGAGTAGTTGACGATGTTGCGCGTCTCGCGCGTCACGATGTCGGTCAGCTCCTGCGCTCGTTTTTGCACCTCGCGCTCGAGGTCGGCATACGCGGCCTCGAGCTTGTCGTCGGCGTCGGCGGCTTGCTTGACGAGCACGAGCGATCGCTTCGCGAACGCGCTGAGCGAGGCGCCGCCGGCCCCCGCCGCGGCAAGCTCGACCTCGCGCGTGAGGGCCTCGCGATAGGCCTTTCGAACCGCGGTGTCCTCGACGAAGCGCTGATCGCCGAAGCCGACCTGGAGCTTGCCCGCCGTGATCATCTTGCGCAGGGACTCCATTTGCTGGCGATACACGCCGAGGTCCTGCTCGTTCTGGGCCAGCTCCTGCTCGAAGCGCGCGACGCTCGCCGGGTCGCGGACGACGCCGGACTGGGAGCCCTCGCGCAGCATGCGACGGAGGCCGTTGATGGTGGCTTGCAGCGTGTCGATCTGAAGGTTCAGGCGCTGGAGCGTCTGCGACACGCCGTTCCACTGCTTCATCGCCTGGTTTTCACGCTCCTGGAAGTCGCCGTCGTTGATCGGGAGCTGTCCGAGGCGCTTTTGCAGGGCGCGGCGCTTGCTCCGCCAACCGCCGATGTCGCCCGAGAGGGCGTCGGAGTTGACGTCGTCCATGGCTTGACCGATGGTCATGCGCGCGAACGAGACGCGGTTGAGGAGCGAGAGAGCTTGTTCTTCGCCGGCCTTGAGCTCGGGGAAGGCGCGCACGCGATTGGGCGCGTTGAGGACGGCGTTGAGGCGCTCGATCAGCTCGTTCGAGCGCTTGATGAGATCGCGGCACTCGGCGACGTCGTCGATGACGGCGAACGCCATGGGGCCGTCTTCTTCTTCACGCGCCCACTGCACGGCGATGGCGGGGAGGTCCCCTCGGCTGTCCATGGCGGACAGCTCGCCCTGCGACAGGCGGTCGTAATAGACGGCCGGATCGGTGGTGGATCCGAGGAACGCCTCGACCTTTTCGCGCATGGGATCGTAGCGGTTGCGGACGTTCTCGTAGACCTTGAGCGAGTTGTCGAACTGGCCGGCGCGGAGCATCAGATCGCCGCGGAGGAGGGAGCCGTCGGCGATGTTGGTGCTGTTCGGATCGGCGATGGCGAGCACCTCGAGAGCCCGCTGCGCGCGCTCGACGTCGCCGAGCTTCACGTACACCCACGACAGCTCGTAGAGCATGGTGCCGAACTCGGAAGAGCTTCTGTCGATGTGGTTGTAGGCGTTGACGGCCTGCTGGTACTGGTCGGTTTCGTAGAACAGGCGACCGATGGCGAGCCACGCCATGTCGATCACGCGGCGGTGATCGGAGCTGTCGGGCGCCAGCTGCGTGGCCTTGAGGAAGAGGTCGATCGTGGCCGTGTAGCGGGACGCGGGGACCGGCGGAGGGGTCTCGCCCTCGACGAGAGGCTTCGCGGGCGGCGTCGCCTCTTTCATGGAGATGAGCGCGGTCAGGTAGCGCGACTGGTGCGCGTACTCGCTTTGCGCTTCGACCTGGGCGAGCGACGTCTTGGCGCCGGCGTAGTCTTTTTTGGCGAAGAGGCCCTTGCCGCGGGCGTAGGCGAGCGCGCTGGAGGCGGCCCCGGCGGGGACGCGGGACATCGACGAGAAGATGGAGTCGAGCTCGTCCAGCTCCTTGAGGCGAAGGGCGACGTCGACGAGGCGACCGAGCGCCGAGGCCTGGTACTGCGAGAACCGCATGTCCGTGCCCTTGTCGACGATCTGCTTGAAAACACGGCGCGCCGAGAGATATTGCTTGGACCGGAAGTAGACCTCGCCGAGCATGCTGAGGGCGTCGGGGTAGGCCGTCCGGTGGTTCGGGTACTTCTCGATGACCTCGTTCAGGAGGTTGGCCGCGCGGGCATAGTCCTTGGAGCCCATGAGCAGGACCGCGTCGCCGATGCGTTGCTCGGCCGAGCGCTCCGCCTGTTTGGCCTTCTGCACGGCCGACTGGATGGACGCGAGGCCGCTCGCCACCGATGAAATCTGCTGCTGCGCGTTCGCGTAGGCCTGATCGGGCTCGAGCGCCGAGGCCGGTGACGTGCCTGCGAGCAACGCGAGCACGGCCAGGGCCCCAGCGAGCAGCGACCCGTTCGACGCTCGTCGTTTCGTCGTCATGATCGGGTTCCTCATCTACTTCACGGCCGGTGCGACTGCCCCCGGTTGCGCCGGTGCGGCGGGCGCGGGCTGCGTTCCGTCGACCAGACCACTGACGACTTTTTCTGCGTAGCGGATGGCCGGGCGTTCTTCGAGGGGGGTGGTGACGCCGCCCTTTTCGTAGGCGAGGACCTGGAGCTGAACCGTCTTGCCCTCGACCGCGGTAAACGAGTGGCTCGAGCGGACCTCGAACTTGTAGCCGCGCAGGTACGAGAACACGCCGTAGCCGTTGCCTTGCAGGTTCACGAGGACCTGGACGGTGTGATCGCCGGGAGGGATCGAGCCGTTGAAGATGGGGATTTCGGTCTGCTCGGAGAGGCTGCCGGACTGGTCGGTCTTGTTGTACTGGACGGCGCCGTCGAGGACGACGAGCACGCGGGTGATGCGAAACGCGCTGGAGAGCTCGTTCTTGAACTGAATCGCCGCGCGCGAGCCGGCGCCGCCGCCGGAGAGGATGGTGTCGGAGAGCAACGAAAGCCGGGTGTGGCTGCGGCGGATTTGCTCCTTGAGGTCGTCGATGCGCTGTTCGAGATCGCGCAGGCGCACGGCGTACGTCGCGCCGTCCATGACGGGAGCCTGGGGCGCGCCGGGGACGGCGCCGGGCTGGCCGACTGCGCCGGGTTGACCGGGAGTCACCGGCCCCGTTGGAGCCGTCGCGCCGGGCTGACCGGGCGGCGCCGCCGGAGGCGCGGCAACGGGCTGCGCGGCAGTTCCGGGCGTGGCGCCGGCAGCGGGAGCCGGTGACGCGGCGGGTGGAGCGGGCTGCGCGACGGGCGCGGCCGAGGCAGCAGCGGGCGGCTTTTGCCCCGCGCCCGGCTGAGGAGCGGGCTGCGCGAACGCGGGAGCGGCGCCGAGCACGAAGGTCAGCACCGCAAAAGCAAGCACCTGGAAGAGCCTCATCGGGTTCCCCTTAGCGAAGGAAAATGGACGAACCGAAGCGCACCGCACCGGTGCGCAGGAGTGTAGTGGTGCCACTAGCAGGGGCGCAATGACGGAAGGGAGCCGGAAGCGTCGGGAACGAGCCGACATCTCCCCGACTGTCGCGCCGGAACTGGCTCGGACGTGGCCGTTTCGCGACATTCGTGCTTCGCCGTTGCCGGTGCGGTATCGCGTGTCTCGCTCGGGTTTTCTGCGCCGAGGCCCCGCGGGCCGTCCGGATCGTGATGCCGCCAAACGACCGCCATCCGATCCGCGCAATTGCGGAGCGCGGGAAATCATCGCTAAGGTGGCCAGGTGTGGAGCCGCAGAGGCCGACCGCCGGGGGTTGCCCCCCGCTCGGAGGCCGGGACCCGAACTCGCCTTCGACTTCGAGCAGCGCGCGCGGAGCGTGGGCTGGTCCGTGGGCGCGCACCCCATGGCACGCCGCCCGGCGCAGGGTCGGCGCAGGCGGCCGCACGGAGAACTTTGGCGGGTGCTGTGCGTATAGCGCACCTACGCGCCGCACGATGGTCGCGCAGGTCCCGATGGATCAGCGCGGCTCGGCCCAGAGCAAACCGGGCCTGACAGGAACATGGCGCCCACGGTACGCGAGGAGGTGACCGACGAGGTCCTGATGATGCGGTTTCAAGGAGGAGACCGCGCCGCGTTCGGAGTGTTGGTCCGCCGGCAAAAGACGTCGCTTTACAACTTCATCGTCCGGCAGATCCGCGTCCCTCAGGTGGCCGAAGACCTGGTGCAGGACGTGTTCGTGAAGATCGTCCAGAACGCGGCCGATTTCAAACACGAGGCTCGCTTTTCGACGTGGGCGTACGCCATCGCGCGGAACGTCTGCATCGACCACTTACGCAAGATGTCGCTTCGCAAACATCCTTCTCTCGACCAGCCGTCGAAGCCCGACGATGACGGCCCCACGCTCGGTGAGCGCACCGCCGATGGGAGCCCGGGCGCGCAGGTCGAACGCAGCGCGATCGGCGGCGAGATGCAGAAGCGGATCGTCCGCGCGGTGGAGCTCTTGCCCGAGGAGCAACGCGAGGTGTTCCTGTTGCGGGAGCTCGGCCACGTGCCGTTCAAGGACATCGCCGAGATGACCGGCGTGAGCGAAAACACGGTGAAGAGCCGCATGCGCTATGCGCTGGAGCGGCTACAGGAATCGCTATCGGAGTACGAAGATTATGCGCGGGCACTGCGGTGAGCGGCGCCCTGCGGTACCTTACGAAGTTGTTGAGCTAGCCCCAGAACCGACAGGTTTCGCATGGATTGCGAGAAGTTCGATCAGCACGTGATCGACGCCCTCTACGACGAGCTCGACGAGCTCACGATGGCGTCGATGAAGCGCCACATGGAGAGCTGTTCGCGGTGCGCGAATGCCTTCTCGGCGCTGCGTGCCACCCGCGAGGTGGCGGTGCTCCCGCTCGAGGAGCCGAGCGACGAGCTGGAGAGTCGGATTCTGTTCGCTGCATCGGCGGCTCAGCGAACGACACCGTGGCACCGGAAAGCTTTGCGAGCGCTCGCCTGGGCCGGCAGCCACGCGATGCGGCCGCAGCTCGCGATGGCCGCGGTGTTCGTCCTGGTGATTGGGTCGAG
>Ga0163144_10008350_pt1 | contig 22421 bp, 14 predicted proteins | sample OliLak19BULKMAT1_FD_123175 | JGI IMG/M metagenome (GOLD analysis project Ga0163144, IMG submission 123175) | Freshwater microbial mat bacterial communities from Lake Vanda, McMurdo Dry Valleys, Antarctica - Oligotrophic Lake LV.19.BULKMAT1 | ecosystem: Environmental > Aquatic > Freshwater >...
CAGCACGCGATAGGGCGGTGCCAGGTGCCGTTTCACATACGCGCGGACCTCATCGTTGTCGTCCACCACCAGCACCGTCGGGATATCGTGGTCCTCCATCTCGGCGCCAACGTCCGGGGCGTCGGCGTCCGTGGCGCGGGCGTCCAGGTCGCGGGCGTCCAGGTCGCGGGCGTCCAGGTCGCGGGCGTCCAGGTCGCGGGCGTTCAGAGCGGGAGTGCTCGTGGGCGTGAGCACCGGTCGCGCCCGCGGCGTCCACGAGACGGCGGCTTGGTCGATGACGTTCTCGTCGACGAGCTCCGCCGGCAGCAGGTGCGCGCGCCCCAATGGCAGCGTGACGACGAACGTGCTGCCGAACCCCTCCTCGCTGTCCGCAGTGATCGACCCACCGTGACGGAGCACCAATTCACGGGCCAGCGCCAGACCGATCCCCGTTCCGGGATGCGCGCTGGCGGTGGAGGCGGCCCGATGAAAGCGGTCGAATACGAGGCCGAGGTCGTCGGCCGGAATTCCGGGGCCGCTGTCGCGAACGGTGATGAGCGCGGAGCCGTCGCCGTGGGTGACGCTCACGCGCACTGTGCCGCCGTCCGGCGTGAACTTGAACGCGTTCGCGAGCACGTTCGACAGCGCACGCTCCAGCAGGTCGGGATCGCCGATCAGGGTGATCGGCTCGTTCGGCGCCTGGATTTCACAGGCGATCGCCTTGCGCTCGGCGAGCGGGAGGAATGAACGCGTGACGGCATCGACGAACGTCCCGAGGTCGAGCCTGCGGGCGCGCACCCTCACCCCGCCCGCCTCCGCGCGCGCCAGCTCGAGGATCTCGTTGATGAGGTCGAGCACGCGCGTGGCGTTGCGGCGTGCGAGGTCCACCTGCTCCACCGCCGACGGCGAGAGCGGACCGTGCGCGCCGGATCGCAGGTCGTCGAGCGGCCCCATGGTTAGCGTGAGCGGCGTACGAAACTCGTGGCTGACGTTCGCGAACAGCTGTCGGCGCGCTTGGTCGAGGCGACGAAGCTGCTCCGTCTCGAGTTGCTTGAGCTCGAGGCGGCTCGCCAGGCGCAACCGGCCCACCTCGTACCGGCGTCCGGCCACGATCACCGCGAGCGCCAAGGTTACGTAAAGCGCGTACGCCCACGGCGTGCGCCACCACGGCGGCATGATGAAAATCGCGAGCGACGTGCCCGCCAGATTCCATACGTCGTCGTTATTGCTCGCCCGCACCTGGAACGTGTAGCGGCCCGGTGGAAGGTTCGTGTATGTCGCCGCACGCACGGCGCCCGACTCGAACCAGTCGTCGTTGAAGCCGACCATGCGATACGCGAACCGATTCTTCGCCGGCGCGGAGAACTCGAGCGCCGCGAACTCGAATGTGAGCACGGCGTCGCGATACGAGAGGCGCAGCGTGTCCGCCTCCGAGATCGTGGTACGCAGCACCGTCCCGCTGTCACGCACCGTTTCGTAGCGGTTGCCGCGACGGAAGCCCGTGATAGCCACCGCCGGCACGTGTGGATTGTCCGTCAGCGTCTCCGGGCGAAAGTAGCTGAATCCGTCGATGCCCCCGAAGAAGAGCTCACCACTCCGGCTCCGGAAGGCCGCGCCCGAGTTGAACTCGTTGCCCTGCAGCCCATCGTTCACGTCGTAGTTGCGGAACTGCGCAGTCGCCGGATCAAACCGGGAGAGACCCTTGTTGGTGCTCAGCCACAGCCGGCCACTCGTCTCCGCCAGCACGCCGTACACCACGTCATTCGGGAGGCCATCACGCTCCGTGAACGCGGTGAACGTCTCCGCCTGCAGATCGAGTCGATTGAGTCCGCCGCCAGCGGTACCAATCCACAGGAAGCGCTCCGGTCGGCGCGGGTCGGGGAGGATCGCGCGAATCGCGTTGTTGCTGAGACTCTGCAGATTCCGTGGATCGTGACGGTAGTGCGTCATCGCACCGGTTTGCGGCGTGAACCGCGTGAGCCCCTGATCCGAGCCGAGCCAGAGCGCGCCCTGCTGGTCCTGGATGATGGAGGGGAAGATCCACTGACCCTGGGTCGCAATCTCCTTGTGGCGCCACGTGTCGAAGCGACCGCGCGCCGGGTCCGTCAGGCGCGCGAGGAAGTTCTCGGTGACCGCCCAGATGACACCGTCCCGGTCACGAAAGACGTCGTAGACGCCGTGCTCCGGCAGTCCGGTGGAATCGGCCGGATCGTGGCGGTAGAGCCGGTCACGACCCGTCTTGGTGTCGTACCGATGGAGCCCTTGGTAGGTTGCCGCCAAGAGCACGCCGGGCGACTTCTCGATCAGTGCCCAGACGCCGGTGTTCCCGAAGTCATTCGGCCGGTTTGAGCTGGTCTCGAAGCTTCGAAATGCGCCCGTCGATCGGTCCCACCGGTAGAGCAGCCCCGCGTCGATCCAGAGCGTCCCCGCGCTCCCCTCGAAGAGCGTGTAGACGGAGAACCCGGACAGCCGGGAGGGCCACGTCGGCGGACGCCGAAATGTCCGAAATCGCTCCGCCTTCGGATCGTGTACGTTGATCCCGTACCCGTTCGTGCCCACCCAGAGCAGCTGTGAGCGATCGCGATAGATGGCGGTCGGGACGTTGCTGTTGATGCTCGCTGGGTCCTGGGGATCGTGACGCAGGTAGGTGAACGCACCGGTCGCCGGGTCGAGACGCATCAGCTCCGCGTGCGTGGTCATCCAGATGTCGCCGGCCTGATCCTCGACCAGCGCGATCGCCTCGCCCCATCGGTACCGGAACGTGCGATAGCGGTGGTAGTAGTGCCGCATCTGCGTGCGCACGGAGTCGAGCACGCTGAGGCCAGGCCGCGAGCCGATCCAGAGGCGGCCGCGCGAATCCTCGTGCAGCGCGGTGACCGGCTCGTCGATCAGGCCCCGCGCCGTATCCGGGCCCGCCCTGAGGTGCGTGAACGTGGGTGCCCGGCTGCGCGACGGTACGCGTCGGCTGAGCCCCGACTCCGTGCCGACCCACAGCTCGCCGCGCCGGTCCACGAGCACCGCGTTCACGCGGCCGTCGCCAAGACTGTTTGAGTCGCTCTCCGAATGCTGGAACCGCTCGGCGACCGTACGACCGCTCGCGGTCGCCGTCAGGCGGAACAGCCCTTCGCTGCCCCCGGCCGCCCAAACGCTGCCATCGGGATCCTCGGCGAACCCGAAGACGTACCGCGACGGCCCATTGACGACGCGCTCGAAGCGTTCGCTTGCGCGGTCGAATCGGTTGATGCCACCACCACGCGTTGCGACCCAGAGTTGTCCGCGACGGTCCTCGAACAGCGCGGTAATGTCGCTGGCCGAGATTGACGTGGCGTCGACCGGGTCGTGGCGGAAGACGACGAACTGGTGTCCGTCGTAGCGATTCAGGCCGTCCTTCGTCCCGAACCACATGAATCCGCGGCGATCCTGCGTGATGGCGGAGACGGCGCCCTGCGAGAGTCCGTCTGCGATCGTCAGGTGACGGAACTCGACGTGCTCCTGTGCCGCGAGCGGAGCGAGCGCGGCATCACACGCGATGAGCGTCGCGGTGGTCGCGATCATGCGGAGTGCGGCGGCGCATGATCTTGTGCGCCGTGCCGACGCGCTCCCCAAACTCGCGCAACGCTCGACACAGGGAACACGTTGAAGTCGACCGGCGACGCGCAAATTTGCGGGATAGTGGGAGTGGGGCTTCGCAGGGGCTACCGGCCAAGCACTACCGGGACAGCAGCGACGCCGCGGGGAGAGCGGATGCGGGGACGGACGCGCTTGACCAAGGCTGGGTATGGTCGCGGTCGCCCAACGGGCAGTATCGTCCTCGACCGTTCTTTGCGCCATGCCCACGGCGACGGTACGGCCTGATAGCGAGGAAGGAAGACTCGACCGTCCATTCTGTGTTGGCGACGGCGTGCTCACGCGCGCGCTTCACGATCGGGAGTCGCTGGTGCGTATAGATCTCTAAAAAAATTGCCCAGGCCCGCGATGCTTGAGTAGGCGGCTACTTGACCGAAGTCATCCAGCGAGTGTTCACGGCTGAGCTGCCGGGCCACGGATTTGCCGACGCGCCGGGTAGTTGCACCTCAGTACGATTGCGATAAGTCGACCATTTATGCACCCGCGCCGAGCTTTCCCAACAACGTCGACGTCAGGCTCACGATCCATGGCTCGATGCTCCTATCAACGGCGTCTGATACTTTGCCCATGAACGCGGTGTCAGGCATGCACCCCGGGGAGTTTGCGAGCACGACAAGCTCCATTCTGCCGGGCAAGAAGAACGCGTTGGTCTGTTCGATTCTGCCTTCCTTCGAGCCCCAAAAGCCGCCTTTTGCATAGAGCCGGCCGAGTCGGGTATCGCGCGTGAATCCGAAATCGACGCCAATGCCATCATCCAACATTTTCTGCGCGCGCCATGCGCCTACGATCTTGCCGCGGCGGCGATAGGTTGCCATTACGCGCAGCAGCTCCCGGACCGTCAGGTGCCATCCGATGGCGCCGCTGCCACTTTGTTTATCGCCGGAATTCCATCCAGGCGAGTTGTCATAGATCGCGAGGTACGCAAGCGCCGCTTCGTCGGGACGATTGAAATCACGCGCCGGCAGACCTGAGGGTGTGAAAATGTTGTCATTTACGTACTGGAGATAGGAACGGATGGATAGGGTGTCCCAGACTGAGTCCCGCACGGCAAACAGCGGCGCGAACATGGAGTCTGCCGTGATGAACATTGATGGATAGGCGTCGCCATTGATCGTGGCCAACAGCACCCGGCACAGCGAGTAGTTGACGTTCTTGTAGTCACGCGTTGTCAGGTCCGTCGTACCAAGTGCAATCGCATCCTTCATGGACTGAAAGTCCATCGGACCCGGAGCCTTTACCGGGGCTAGCAATCCGGACGTGTGGGTCAGCAAGTGCCGGAAGGCGAGGTTCTGCACGTTGATCCCGCGCGGCCAATACTGCGGCAGCCAGGGCGCGATCTTGTCGTCGAGGGCAATTCTGTGGTCCCGCAGCAGCTGCGTCATCGCCATCGCGGTGATGAGTTTGCTCACGCTGGCGACGTGCAGAGGCGTGTCGGCGTCCCAGCCCAGAAGACCGTCGTTGTAGTTCTTCGAGTAGTTGTATTGTTTGCTCAGCAGGATGTCGCCTCCGGACCGCAGCTCGAGCGCGTAACCCATGACGCACGACTTCAGGAGATCGTGCACGGTCTTCTCGAACTTCTCCACATTGAGCGCGTAGAGGAACGAGAATATTCGGCTGAAGCGCGAGCGCCGCAGATATTCAGAGGCAGGCGCTTCGATCGCCACGTGTGAATCGCGTACCTGCGGAGCAATGATTGCATGCGAATGGACGTCGTCCAGCGTGAGCTGAAACCTGCGCAGGAGCTCGAGCGGGCTGCGTGCTTCCTGCGGTGCGCCTTGATTCATCTTGTGCCCCTGGATAGTCCGACCGACCTTGAACAAGTTTGCCCCTCGCCACGATCTCGAGTCCGCAGTGGAAGACACGGCAGCGTGTGCAATCGTCTGTCGGCGATGTCGCAGGAAGACTGCGCCGCCGCGTTCAACGGTTCGCCGCTGAATCGCGCCAGGCTGCGAGGCCCGAGGCGGAATGCGGCGGCGGTGCCGCGGAACGTGGGGACCAGTGCGGATGTCCCAGTAGCGGAGACTGCGGTGGAGCGCGAAGATGCGCTGGTGCGGGAGCATAGCTCGTGGGCGCTTGACGCGCTCAGTCCATCGTCGCCAGTTGCTGAAGCCGCCGAATGATGGCATCGACCAGCCCGGCACGCGTCGCGCGTCGAGGTGCGGCAGCGCGATCGCCACGTCGTACCCAGCGTTGGGGCCGAACTACGTGCCGCTCTTTTTCAGTCAGGCGTTGAACGCGGGGAACGAGAAAGTGTGCGCGGCGGTACCGGTGGCGCGGAAGGACGTGTACGACGTGCGGCGGCCGTTGGGGAAAGCGTGTGCAATCGGAGCGGCCGAGGGGAACGTGTCGCACCTTGTGCACCGGATGCGGAGCCGGGAAGGGGTATTCGCGACCGGAAACGCGAGGTGAAGCAGCGCGGCGAGCGGTGATTGGCCGAAAGGCGGGCTCGCCGCCCTCCCTGCTCCTCTGAGCTGATGGAGCTGAGCCGCAGCGACGCCGCCTCGAGGCGGCGCACGCTGTCTCGCGACGGGGCGCACACTGGGAGGCGAGCCTCCCCTGACTTCCTCGCGAAGCTGAGCGCGGTCGAGGCACGATTTCCGGTGGCAGGCGCGCGCGCACGCCACGATGCGGAGCGCCTGGTGTGCGAAGATGAGGCACGGGTGCGCGCATCCACCGCATGACGCCATCTTCATCATCACGGTCGTCCGCGTCAGCCTCGCCCGACAACCTTCCGGAGCGTCTCGTCAACGGCGCGGGCAGCGGCGACCACGGCGCCCGCGAGGTAGCCCGGCTCGATCGGACTGGTCTCGCTGCCGGCGAGCGCGAGACGTGCCTGCCAGGGCCCAGACACCCACGGCGCGGGATCCGGCGCGACATGCCCTGTCGACAGGCGGTCTTCCGCGGTCGCGGTCAGCGGATCGGCCGCCCAGTCCTTGAGCAAGGTCGCGCGTGGGTGCCGCGCCTCGGCCCCGAAGAGCCGCTCGAACTGGTCGAGGCAAGCGCGGATCAACGCGTCGTCGCCGAGTGCAACGCGCTGATCGGCACTGACACCAAGAAACCCGAACAGCGCCGCCTGGCCCGACGCCGTGGTCGCGTCGTGAATCTCGGGCATCGGGCCGACCATGCTCTGCGCAGTGCCGGCGAGACCCGCCTCGCGCCAGAACGGCCGGTCGTAGCACGCCACGAACTTCGCGTGAGGCGCCATCCACGTCGGTGCTCCACGCCACCGTCGCACAGTCTGCACGTCCTGCCCGGGCGTGAACGCCACGGTCGCCTCGAGCAGACGAGGCGGCACCGCGGCAACCACATGTGCGACGGCAAGCTGCTCGACGATTCCGTCGGCCCGTTGGATCGTGAGTTCCGCACCGTCGTCGATGAGCGTCATGGCCGTCACGCGCGCGCCGAGCTGGACGTGCTCGGGCAGGAGCTCCCTGGCAAGCGCACGGACGAGCGAACCGGTTCCGCCAGCCAGGCGATAGCTGCGTGGCTCTTCCGGATCGCCGTGATATCGCTGCGGCCCCTCGCGCGACATGCGCTCGAAGATCACGGCGCCGTCGCTGTGCTGCGCAAACGCCGGCAGGTCGAGTTCCTCGATCAGATTGGCGATCGCCGGCTGCATGCGCGGCCAGTACCAGGAGGGGCCAAGGTCGAACCCGTCATCGGCGGCCTGGCCGTCGTCGTCCACCGTCAGAATCCGTCCGCCAAGTCGATCACGGGCCTCGATCAGCACGAAGTCAACATGGGCCGCGCGCAGCAAGCGGGCGGCGTGCAGCCCTGCGAGGCCGGCGCCGATGATGGCAACTGGGATATCAGGACGCTGATTTTTTCGCACGATTCGGTTGGGAAAGGTGTGACTTCGACGCGACATAGCGCTCAATTCCGTCCAGGACACGCTGCAGCCCGAAATCGAACGACGCTTCCATCGTTCGCGGATGGCCACCGGACGGCGCGGTGATCAGGGCCGCAAACGCCGGGAAGCGTGCATCGCCGATCGCGCGGCCGAGGTCCGCACCAACCGCTGCGGCCCACTCGGCGTCGGACGTCCCGCGTGCGCGCGCCCTCGCCAAGGAGATGGCCGTGTCGGATGCACCGCGCGTGTAGCCGTCGATCACACTGAGCATCTCGCCAGTGTCAACGGCACTGAGGCCAATGCGGGAGAGTGGCTCGACGACTGCTTCCAACCAACGGAGCCAGTTCGGACCGTGTGGCGCCGCCACGAATGGGAGCTCTGCCAGCCACGGACGCGCGCACAACATCGCGCGCTTTGCGTGCGCCCATCGCGCCACGTCGGCGCGCCAATCGCCACGCAGTTCGCCCGGACTCGGTGGACGTCCCATCGCCGCATCAACAATCGCGTCGAGCAACGCTTCCTTGTTCGGGAAGTAGCGATAGATCGCCATCGTCGTGTAGCCAAGCTGCGCGGACACCGCGTGCATCGTGACCGCCCCGAGACCGTCAGCTTCGGCAATCTGGATCGCCGTCTGTACGACGTCGTCGGGCGTGAACGCGGGCTTCGGACCTCGCGTCGGGCGGGAGCGATCCTCCCAGAGCAATTCACTGCGGCGGCGAAGGTCCGGATCGACGCGCACCGACGCCTCGACCAGGTCGTCGCGGTTGAGCGCACGCGTCGTCGGCGGCCCCTCCTGCGACGCCTTCTCCACCTGCGCCGCCCGAGCGCGAGGCTGCTGTTTCTTCCGACCCGCCATATCGCTCCGTTCGAAAAGAGTGTTGACAAGACTGAAACTGTGTATACTATACACTCGTACTGTGTACGTAGTACGCTAATTGAAGTTCCTGCATTACGTAAGGCGCCAGGTCGTGTTCCACTCCGTAGGGCCCACCCTCAACAGGTACACACCATGTCAAACGCATTCGCAGTTTCCGCTGCACCGCGCACACCGCGCTTGCGCCACCGGGCCATGGCACGCGTTTCGCTCACGGCGGCCGCGACGCTCGGCCTGCTCCTGACAACCGCGCGCGCGTCTGCTGCGCAGTCGCCCACCCCGTCGTCGAAAAAGTGGGGCGTCCTGTTCACCAGCGGCGCATTCGTTCCCGCAGGCGACCAGCGGGACATGCTCAAAGACGCGCAGTCGAGCGCGGTGCAGCTGTCCTGGCTCGTGCGCCCATCGCTCGCCATCACGGGCTCGTTCGGATGGGCGCGCAGCCGCGACCGCTCCGTCGCCAGGACGCCGAAGCTCGACGTGTTCACCTCTGACTTCGGCGTCGAGTACCGCGCACCGCAACTGTTCGCCGGCCACGCCGTGACGTTCAGTCCGTTCGCAGGTCTTGGCGCCGGCGCTCGCAGCTACAACTATCGCACGCTGGACGTGGATGCCACGCACAACCTCGCGGCCTACGGCGCGATCGGTGGTGAGTTCGGCATGGGTCGCGTTGGACTGCGCCTCGAGGTGAGGGATTACGCCGCCGGATTCAAGCCGCTGATCGGCACTGGCGCAGCCACGACGCGAAACGATGTCTCGATCATGGCCGGACTGAAGTTCAACCGGCATCGCACCGCGCAGCGCTAGGCAGCGAGTCCAGCCGGTGAAGACGCTGGTCCGGCCGAACGACGCGCGTCGCATTGCGCATTCTCCCCTGAGCGCAGCATGAAATCGACCAAGTCAGACCGTCATCGTATTCCGCATGCCTGGCGCATTCCAGTTCTCGCCGGGCTTCCGACGTCGGCGGAACGAATGGCACCGCGCTGCCGGCCACACCGGAGGGTCCGATGTGGCCTGCGGCGTTCCGCACGGCGGCGCGCTGCCTGTGCGCGCGTGGAAGGGTAGGGACTCCACGGGCGTGCTCGATGGTTCACTGCCCGCACATGGCATCGCGCAACTCGATCTGGCGCCACAGCCCTTCCGACGTTGCGCCGCAGGGCACACCTTGTGAGTTGCGCCCATCGCGGCGCCGGACGCATGTCTCACGTCCGCGGTCTTCCTCCAGCCGACGAATCCTCATGCCTCGCCGCCTGCTCCCCGCCCTGCTCTTTGCACCACTCGCGCTGGGCGCACAGACCTCGCGCCCGATGACCTTCCTCGACATGCAGCAGCTGCGCCAGGCCAGCGGACAGGCGATCAGTCCTGACGGTCAGTGGATGCTGTATGCGATCTCATCGCCCGACTGGAAGGAAGCAAAGCGTCAGTCCGACCTGTATCTCGTGTCGACGTCCAAGGGCGTCAGCGACACGCGACAGCTCACCTTCACCAAGGACAAGAACGAGGGTGGCGCGCTGTGGGCGCCCGACGGTCGCTCGTTCGTGTTTGCGTCCAATCGCGACGCACCGGCGAATGGCAGCGTCAATCAGCTGTACTGGATGCGCCCCGATGGCGGTGAAGCACGACGCATCACCGACGCGAAGGACGGCGCGGGCGCGTTTGCGTTCACGCGCGACGGTCGTTGGCTCGCGTTTGCCGCAGGCAAGGCCGATGAACAGCAGCTGTGGGCGCTGCCCGTGTCGGGTCTCGACTCCGCGAAGGCAACGCCACTCACGAAGCATCCAACGGCGATTCGCTGGTGGCGTTTCTCGCGCGACTCTCGCACGCTGTTCTTCACGGCGTCAGACACGCTCGACACCGACGAAAAGCAGCGCATGGAAAAGCGCTTCGATGTGAAGATCCGCAATCAGGCGGAACCGGTGCAGCATCTCTGGTCGCTCGACCTCGCGTCGCGTCAGTCCAAGCGCCTGACCAGCGGTGCGGACATGAGCGTCGAAGGCGTGACGCTCTCCGACGATGGCAAGTGGCTCGCGTATCGCGGAACGGAGAATGACCGTTACTTCCGGGGAACGCTCGAAGCGGGTCTCGTCAGCGACCTCTATCTCATGGACGTCGCCACCGGCGCGACGGAGCGTCTGACGAAGAACGTCGAGGTGAGCGAGAGCTCGCTCTCCTTTGCGCCGGACGGCAAGACGATCGCCTTCTCCGCCGCCAACGATTTCACCTACTTCCGCGACACGCGCGTGTACGTGCGCGATATCGGCGCGAAGGGGCAGCCCTTCCGTAAGATCGGTGACGCGTGGGATGGTGGCGTATCGGTGGACTTCTGGAGCCCCGACAGCAAGACGATCTACTTCAACGAAGGGGTGAAGGCGACGAATCAGCTGCTCTCGCTCGATGTCGCGACTGGCGCCGTCAAGCAGATCACGAACATGAAGGCGTCGCTCAGTGTCTCACGCGACGAAGAGAGCGGCCGCATCATGCTGCAGTACGCGGACCCGAGCACGCCGCCATCGGCATACACGATCGCGTCGCTCGACAAGGTGGCCGATAAGGCGAGCTGGGTGCGGCTCACCAACGTCAATCCGCAGGTGGCAGGCTTCGCGCTTGGAGACGCCGAAGAGATCACCTGGAAGTCGAAAGATGGGCGGATGGTCGGTGGCGTGCTCCTCAAGCCCGTTGGTTACAAGGCAGGCACTCGCTACCCGCTGATCGTCGCCATCCATGGCGGTCCGGCCTCGGCTGACGTCCTGGGCTTCAACGGCGGCTACGGCTCGCAGGTGTACGCCGGCGCGGGCTATGCGGTGTTGCTCCCCAACTACCGTGGCAGCACCAATTACGGAGAGAAGCATCGCATCGAGATCGCCGGCGATTATTTCACGAAGGGCTATGAAGACATCATGACCGGCGTGGATCATCTGATCGCGCAGGGCACGGTGGACGGTGCGCAGTTGGGCGTGCTCGGATGGAGCGCCGGGGGTCATTGGTCCAACTGGATCCTCACGCACACCGATCGTTTCAAGGCGGTGTCGACTGGCGCGGGCACGATGAACTGGATCTCGATGTATGCCCAGAGCGATGTGCAGCGGAACCGTCAGTACTACATGGGTAACAAGCTCCCGTACGACGACTTCGAAGGCTACTGGCGCCAGTCACCGCTCAAGTACATCAAGAACGCCAAGACGCCCACCATGATCCACGTCGTCGACGGCGATCCGCGCGTACCGCGTCCACAAAGTGAAGAGCTGCATATGGCGCTCAAGCGTTTGGGCGTGCCGACGGAGTTCTTCGTCTATCCGGGCAACACGCACGGCATTCCCGACGCGCGCAATCAGCTCGTCAAGTCCACGGCGGAGTTCATGTGGATGGAGAAGTGGGTGCGCGGGAAGGACGTGAAGTTCGACTGGAAGCCGTTGCTCAAGACGCTGGAAGACGCGCCCGTGATCGGCGGTCCGGTCTCGAACATGAACGACGGTCGCTAGACGTCCGATGGCCTGAATGCAGAACGGGCTCCCTTGCGGGAGCCCGTTCGTATTTCGGCACTGCAGCGTCGCGAGCGACGCCGAGTGTGGATGCTTAGTTGCCGAGCTTGACGACGTTTTCAGCGGCCGGACCCTTCTGGCCCTGCACCACGTCGCACTCCACGCGCTCGCCGTCGGCGAGGCTCTTGAAGCCGCCGCCCTGGATGGCCGAGTGATGGACGAACAAGTCCTTGCCGCCGTCATCAGGCGTGATGAATCCGAAACCCTTCGCGTCGTTGAACCACTTCACGATGCCGGTCGTACGCATGTTACTACTCCTGCTTGGTAATTTTGGTGCTGTGTTCGGAGTGCTTATGCAGTACGTGCCGACACAACGTGCTCGTGATCAGCCCTCACGCGGGCCTCGCCGACGGCGAGAGTAACGAAAACAAAAAAGGGACCGCATATACTCGGCGGGCCCCTGAGACGCTCCGATACGACGCTCACGCAATGCGTGCGAGAGCGATGCCATCAGTGTATCGGGAAAGGGTGAGTCGCGCAATAGGCAACATGAGAAATCTTCTAGTACCGTCTTCCGCCGAGCTCGACCGTTAAACCGACCCCCCGCGCTTCAGCGCGCATGACGATATGCCGAAGCGCTGCCAAGTCCTCGATCGCCAGTCCCAGCGACTTGAAGAGGGTGACCTCGTTGTCGCTGGTGCGCCCTGGAAGCGTACCCCGCAGCAGGTCCCCGAGCTCGCCGAGAATGTGCGCGTCGTCGATGACCCCCTCGGCGCGGGGAACGAGAAAGTCCCCCGACTCGGCCAGCGTGGACTCGCGGCGATCGACAAAGAAGCGCGATCTCCTCACCGCCTCGCTATCAAGTTCACGAGCCGACGACACCGACGCGCCGACGGCGTTCACGTGCGCGCCCGGTGCCAGCCACTCGCCTTTCAACACCGGCGTGCGCGACGAGGTGATCGTGACTACGATATCCGCGCCGTGCACCGCCGTGTGGACATCCTCGCAGACCGCCACCGCCATATCGTGCGCTGCTCGAGCCTGTGCGGCAAACGCCTGGGCGCGACTGTGCGATGCGGTGCCTGATCGACTCCAGACACGCACGCGGGAGATCGGACGCACCGCACGAATCGCGTCGAGATGCGGCATCGCCAGCACACCCGCACCAAGGATCGCGAGCTCAGTGGAGTTTTCGCGCGCCAACAGGCGCGTGGCCAACCCCGATACGGCGGCTGTGCGTATTGCCGTGATGCTCGACGCGTCGGCGATAGCGAGCAGCGCACCGTGAGCGGCATCAAAGAGCAGCACCACACCGATGTGAGAATCGAAAGGCGTCGCGTCGTTGCCGGGAAAGACGGTAATGACCTTCGCGCCGAGCGACGCGTTGGCGCCGGTGCCAAGGACCGCCGGCATGGTCGCGAACGCATTGGGCGTATCGGGAAGGCGGAGCACCGTGCGCAGCGGAAGCATTGCCTCACCTGCAGCGACCGCGCGCAACGCGTCGGCCATCACATCGATGCACTCGTGCATCGGCAGCAGCGCGCGCACGTCAACGTCAGTCAACAGCAGCGTGCTCACGGCGACTCCCTGGAGTTGAAAGGATTGCCTGATCGTGCAACCTGGTCAGGACGACGCGGTGGCGTCGGCATCGTGCGCGCGATCGAAAAACCGAATCAGTCGCGACATGTCCGCGTCGCCGCCCACCGCGTCATGTACAGCGGCATCGCGCAGCACATCGGCCGCACGGATGGACATAGGCACGTCGGCACCGCATTCGTCCGCCAGCCGCACCACTTGCGCGATGTCCTTCGTGAACGTGGCCAGCGCTCCGATTCGCGGCGTGTCGATTCCGCGCGCCATGCGAGTGCCGAAGATCTGCAGGGGCAAGGAGTCAGCAAAGCCACCGGCGAGCGCGGCCGGCAGACGGCCGATGTCGATCCCGGACGCTCGTGCAAACGCGAGCATCTCGGCGATCACCACGAGATTGCACCCGACGATCATCTGGTTGCAGCTCTTGGTGAGCTGACCTGCCCCCTGCCCGCCCATGTGCGTCACGCGCATCGCGAGTGCATCGAACACGGGAGCTCCGCGCGGCATATCGTCGGCGTCACCGCCGACGAAGACGATCAGCTTTCCCGCCCGGGCTGCTGGCAGTCCTCCCGAGACCGGAGCGTCGATCCAACGCGCTCCGCTCTGGGAGCGCAGTCGCTGCGCCATTTCCGCCGTGGCGTCGGGCGCGATACTGGACAGGTCGATGAGCAGCTGATCCGATCGCATGGCGGGTGCGATTCCGCCGTCACCAAAGAGCACGTCGCGCACCGCGTTCGTATCGGTGAGGCAGAGGCAGACGATGTCAACGCGCTCGGCGAGCGCGCGCGCGCTGTCGGCGGAGACCGCCCCCAACGCGACCAGTGGAGACAGCTTGGCCGGCGTGCGATTCCACACCGTGACATCACGTCCGCATTCGAGCAGACGCTCGACCATCGGTGTGCCGATCAGCCCCGTGCCGATGAAGCCGATGCGCACCGGCGTAATGCGCGCGTTACGTGTAGCAGGCGCGGTGGATTTGGCAGGAGACGCGCTGTCATGCATAGAGGTGCAGTCCGTTGTCCATGCGAATGACCTCACCGGTGATGCCCGGAGCGGATGCGGCCAGGAAGTGCGCGAGCGCCGCCACCTCGTCGGCGTCGAGCAACCGCTTGAGTGCCTGCGTTTCGAGATAGTGCTGCTCCACCGCAGCGAGCCGTTCGCCGTCGAGCACGCGACTGGGTAGTCCACCCGATACGTAGGCCGGCGCGATGGCGTTCACGCGAATGTGCGGTGCCAAGGCGCGTGCCATCGACAGCGTGAGCGTGTTGACCGCACCCTTCGATGCCGCGTACGCCACCGAGGAGCCGAGTCCGGCCGTGCCCGCGATGGAGGAGATATTCACCACCGCGCCACGTCCGCTCGCCACCAGCGCATCACGACAGGCGCGAATCATGCGGAAGGTGCCGACGAGATTCACATCGTAGGTGCGCGCAAACTCGGATTCCGGCAGCGCGTCGAGATCCGCGTGTGCGATGAACTGCGTGGTACCCGCGCAGTTCACCAGCGCGTCGAGCTGCCCGAAGCGCTGCGTGATGCTGGCGACCGCGGCGACACAGCTCTGCGTGCTGGTCACGTCGAGTTCGACCAGCACGGCTCGGGCACCCAACGTCAGACACTCGACGGCCACCCCTTGCGCCGGCAGGCGCGTTTCGGCGTCGAGATAGCTGACACCAATGTCCCACCCCTGACGCGCGAACAGGCGCGCACACGCCGCCCCGATGCCGGTGGCAGCGCCGGTGATCAGGCAGACCGGCCTCGCGATGGCGGGGTTTGCTCCAGGCGACACGGCGTCGCCTGGAGCACTGGTCACCGAAGCAGAGATCGAATGCATACCGAGCACTACGGTCGAACACCCGCCGCCGCCGTCGGAACGGAGTAGCTCCACGGCTGCCGCACCAGCGGCTTCTTGCGCGGATACAACTCGTCGAGCGTGTTGCCGTCGAACAGGCGACCGTTGACCATCACCATGGACACCGTGTTGCTGTTGCGGATGTTCACCAACGGGTCACGATCGAGCACGATCAGATCCGCGAACTTGCCCGCTTCGAGCGAACCGATTTCGCTGCCGAGCCCGATCGCTTCCGCGCCAACAATCGTTGCCGAACGCAGGGCATCATGGGTGGACATGCCGCCGCTCTGCACCAGCCAGAGCTCCCAGTGCATGCCGAGCCCCTGCAACTGGCCATGGCTGCCAATGCCGATGCGTCCGCCCGCTTCCACGGTCTTGGCCAGATCTTCGGCGTGCTGCCACATCGCGTACTCTTCCTTCACCGCGAAGCCGGCAGGGCCAGGCGCGTTCCCTGCACCGCGACGACGCACCTTGCTGTCGAAGTCCACTGGATGCGTGAAGCGGCGAAGCTTCTGGTCGCCGAGCAGATCCTCGCTCTGATAGAACCAACCTTCGCCGAACGGACCGCCATACTCCACGATGAGCGTCGGCGAGTTCGTCACCTGCGTGGCCTTGTACCACTCGAACACGTCGGAATACTTGGGCGTGATCGGCAGCGTATGCTCGATGCCCGGATAGCCATCGATGCCGTGTGTCAGGTTGAGCTTCTGATCGAGACCGCCTTCGGTGGTCGGCATGATGCCGAGCTCCTTGGCCGCCATGATGATCCACTGACGCTGCTGGCGATTGCCGCTCATGTACATCTTGAGGGTCTTCGTGTCGTAGTACTTCGCGTAGCGGGTGAGAATGTCCTTCGCGTGCGCCAGGTCACGCACGGGCTCTGCGGAAAAGACGCCGGGCCCCGTCGTGTAGATGCGCGGTCCGATCATCTCGCCCATCTCGACCCGATCGGTATACGAGAGGAAATCGGTGCTCGCCGTCTGCGGATCACGCGTGGTGGTGGTGCCATACGCGAGCGTCGCGAGATACTGCCACGTCTGCGTGTTGTGGATCTGGGGTGTGAGCCACTGCGGGTGGTAGTGCGTGTCCACCATGCCGGGCATCACGACCTTGCCACTGATGTCGAACGTCTGCGCACCTTCGGGAATCGTCACGCTGCCACGCGCACCGACCGCGACGATGCGGCTGTCGCGCACCACGATGTCCGCGTTCTCGATGATCTCCTTCCCTTTCATCGTGATCGCCTTTGCACCACGGAACACCATCACGCCACGCGGCGTGTCACGCGGCGCACTGACGCTGATGCGCGTCTCGACCGGCTTGTAGCCCGGCGGCGTTTTCCTGGTGGTGTCGGCTTTGGCGATGGAGTCCGAACGCGCGATGCTGTCCTTCACCGTTTTCGTGGTATCCGTGCGCAACCGCGCCTTCACGCGCGCGTCGGCCTTGAGCGAATCCTCCACCACCTTCGCGCGATCCAGATCGTACGTCCACACGGCATTGCCCAACGTCCAGTGCACCTTGCGACCATCGGCGCTCCAGGTCGGGAACTCGCCGCCGATCGTGTTGAGCTTGGCGACGGGTACGGCCGCTGCGGCCGGTGCAGCGACGTTGACCGTCGGCGCGGCAGCACCTGTTTGCGTGACCGTGATGGTGTACAGATCCATCCCCACCATCGCCAGCGCCTGATCACCCTTGGGCGCCATCAGCACAAGTCCGGCTGGCGGTGGCTGCGGCGGCGTGGGCTCGGTCGGATCGAGGTGCGTGCCCGTGTTCATCACAAAACCCATCGGACGCGCCGCGCGACCACCGATGTAGTGGCGTGCTTCCTTCTCCACGAGCGCGGCATCGAGCCCTGGCGTGGCACCCATGCCTGCGTCGTCGGCGCCACCGGCACCCGGTGGTAACGGGCCCGTTACGCGCAGGTGCGTCTTGATGTCGGTGCCATCCCAACGGAACGACTGCAGTCCGGCGCGACCGTAGGCAAAGATGCGCGTGGCATCGCTGGTGAAATGCGGCGCGCCAAGACCGCCACTCGGCATGATCACGGTGGCCGCGCCGCCAGCCGCTGGGAACCAGACCAGCTCTGCCGCCGCCGGTCCGAAAAACGCCGCGCCGGCGTCCTGCATTTCACGCGCAGCGGCGCGAACTGCGACAATGCGATCACCCGTTGGTGACCACGCGAGATCCGTGTACAAGCCAGGCGATGGCGTCACCGTCTGAGTGGTCCATCCCTTTCTGGCATCGAAGTTCGCGCGCACGATCTGCCCACCGCGCGCGTCGTTCCACGTCACCCACGCCAGCGACTTGCCATCGGGCGACCAGATCGGATTGAATTCACCATCAGCGCTCGTCGACACGCGCGTTGGCTTGCCGTTGGCCACCGCCATGACGTGCACATGCCCGAGCGAAGAAAAAGCGAGTTGCGCGCCGTCCGGTGAAGGCTGGATATCGCGCACCTGACGCGCCGTGAATATCGCCGCCGTATCGATCTTCCAGGCCGTCTTCACTTCGGGTCCCATCTCGAGCTTCACATCGGCTTCGAACGGAATCTTTGCCGGCGCGGTCCTGTCTACCGGCACGCGCCAGATCTCGCCGCCATACGAAACAACGACCGCCTTCGAATCGGGTGTGAAGCTGAAGCCGGGATAGGCATCCATCGGCGCGCGTGATTCCATATCGTCGCGCTGCACTGGGAAGGCGAGCCACTCTTCGGCCTGCGTGGCGAGATCACGAATGCGAAGTCCCGTCTTCGTTTCGAAGCGCGTGCCGTACACCAGATACTGGCCGTCGGGCGACAGCGTGGGGCGGAATCCGGAGCCGAAGCGCGTGCTCATTTGCGACGTGCGTCCCGTTTCGTTGTCCCACACATACAATTGGTACTGCGACCCGATGCTGTTGTACTGCCAGTCGCCGGTGCGTGCGGCAAACCAGAGATAGCGCGGATCCTTGCCGAATGCGGCGCCGAGGGTCTTGAGTGTCGGCGGCAGCGCAGGCTCGGTGGACAGCGGAAGCCCGTTCCCTCCGTCCACGTGGTACATCCACAGTTTCGCCGTCCCACCGAGGCCTCCACCACGCGACGCCACGATGTACTTGCCGTCGGGCGTCCATTCAGGCGACACGTACATGTTGATGTTGCCCTTCGTGACTTGCGTGGTGTCTTTGCTGTCAAGCGACAGCATCCACACGTTCTCGCCACCCGATCGATCGGAGACGAAGACCACACGCTTGCCATCGGGTGAGTAACGCGGCTGCGCATCGAAGGCCATCCCGCTCGTAATCCGAGTCGCCTTGCCGCCCGCAATGGGCAACGTATAGAGATCGCCGAGCAGGTCGAAGACGATCTGCTGGCCATCCGGCGACACATCGAGCGACAGCCACGTGCCTTTCGTGGTCGTGAACGCGTGCGTGCGCGCGGTTTTGAGCGGCAGCGTGTTGGCGGCGGCGGTGGCAGGCGCGCCCTGTGCCCGCAGGGTGACGCTCGCGGCGAGCATCAGCGCGAGTGCGCCGAGCGGCGCGGTGCGAGCGAGAATGAACGGAACGGAGAACGAAGGCATGGCGACAACTCCTTGAGTGGACAGGATGCCATGGTACTGCAGAAGCCGACGTGTCGCCAGCGTCACGCGCGCAAATGTGCGCGGATGAAACGGCGGTCGGTACGACGACGTAGGTCCGAGCGTGTCCGCGCAGTGGGACGTCACACCAGGAGGGCGTCATGATTCTCGCCGATGTGCTCAAGTACGTGTTTCTGATCCTGGGCGCGCTGATCGTGATCGTCGCCTGTTGGCTCGCCTCGGCGGCGCTGGTGCCACGCTTGGTGGAACGGGCGCAGCAGTCGTACGCGACCCGGCCGGTGCGCATCACCATCACTGGCGTACTGGTCGGATTTCCACTGGTCCTTGCAGGCGCGGCGCTGGTCAACGGTGGCGTGCACCCCGTCCTCAAGCTGTTCGGCGGTGTGCTGGTCGGACTACCGGTGCTACTCGGTCTCGTTGGCTCCGCTGGATTGAGTGAGCGCGTCGGGCTCGGGCTCGTACACGCCGACGATGCACGCACCCCATGGCGACGCTCGATGCGCGGGGGCACCGTGCTCGCACTGACCTTTCTGCTGCCGTTCATCGGCTGGTTCGTATTCCTGCCGTGGACTCTTCTGAGCGGTCTTGGCGCGGCGGTCGCAGCATTGCGCGCGCCGCGGATGGACGAGTCTGTCGCGCTGGTCGCGGCGGCCTGACGGTTCGCGTGCGGCTCCCATGACCTCCCGGCGCACCTTCCTGCGAGCGGGCGGAGTACTCGCGGCCGCTGCGGCGACGCAAGGCTGCGCTGACGTCTTCGCGTGGCAACGGGGGACGTCGCACGACTCGGCCACGCCCTTCGGATCGCCTGTTGGACGCGAGATCGATCGCATCTCACATTCGATCTCACGGCTGTCGTATGGCGCTCGTCCCGGTGATTGGGATCGTGTGCGCGCGCTTGGCGCAACCGAGGATCAGGCGATCGCACGCTACATCGACGAGCAGCTCCAGTTCGACAAACGAGACGAGTCCGCCAATCGCGCCGTTCGACGACTCGAAGCGATCGCTGAACCTCTTGGCGAGCTGTATGAGTATTCGCCTGCGGTGCTGCACGAGCAACTGTGCGTATCCTCGCTGTTGCGGGCGGTCCATGGCGAGCGACAACTGCACGAGATCATGGTCGCATTCTGGGCCGACCACTTCAACATCGACAGCTCAAAAGGCGACTGTCGCTGGCTCACGCCCGCGTTCAATCGTGCGGTGCTGCATCCGCATGCACTCGGGCGGTTTCCCGAACTGCTCCGCGCCGTCGTGCTCAGCCCCGGCATGCTGTGGTACCTCGATGGTCGCGTGAATCGCCGCGGTAGCGCCAGCGAGCGACCGAACGAGAACTACGCCCGTGAGTTGCTCGAGCTGCACACACTCGGTGTGCGAGGTGGCTACACGCAGTACGACGTGATGGAGACGGCGCGTGCCCTCACCGGCTGGACCGTCCGATCGAAGCATGCGTCATTCATGGGCATCGGACGAGTGGCGTTTGATGCCGCGTTGCATGACGATGGCGCGAAGCGCGTGCTCGGCCGCGACATACCACCGGGAGGTGGCGCGAGCGACGTCGATGCGCTCTTGCGCATCGTGACCGGACAGTGGCGATGCGCGACGTTCATCGCCACCAAGTTGTGCCGACGCTTCATCGACGAGTCGCCATCGCCGCAGTCCATCGATGCCGTCAGTCGGACCTTCGCCGCAACGGGCGGCGACATCAACGCATCATTGCGGACGCTCTTTGATACAGCCGAATTCCGCACGGTGCGCGCATCACGCCTGAAGCGTCCGTTTCATTTCATCGTGTCCGCGCTCCGCGCCGTTGACGCGCAGACAGACGACGCGCAGCCGATCACTCGCTGGCTCGAGCGCATGGGACACGTGCCCTTTCAGTTTCCGACGCCCGATGGCTATCCGGACAACGCTGCATCATGGACCGGCACGTTGCAGTGGCGATGGCAGTTTGCCACGGCGCTCGCCGAGAATGGCGTACAGGGCACGCGCGTTGCACGCGACGACCTGCGGCGACGCGCCGGCGGCGATGATGGGCTGCTGGCGCACCTCTTCGGCCGCACGGCCACCATGCACGAACGTGCGGCCGCAGACGCATCCGGCGATATGCTCGCTCTGGCTCTGGCCTCGCCCGCCTTTCAGCGCTACTAGCCATGCGCTCTCCTCACGACGATCAACCGCATCGCGCACACCGATCGCTTGAACTCGCGCCGACGTTGTATGCGACGAGCGAACGCGACGACGCGCGCGCTTTGGTGGTGATCTTTCTGCGCGGCGGGGCGGACGGATTGGCGTTGATCCCGCCCATCGACGACGACGCGTATCACACGGCTCGGCCGACGATCGGCATCGCATCGCGCGACGCCATACGGTTGGATGATCGCTTCGGTTTGCATCCTCGACTGGCGCCACTCCAGCCGCTCTTTGCTGCGGGCCAGTTGGGTGTGGTACACGCGGTCGGCTCGGACGACAGCACCCGTTCGCACTTCGAGGCGCAGGATCACATGGAGCAGGGCGGCACGACGGCTGGCGGATGGCTGGGTCGCTTCCTGCGTGCACGTGACGCGTCGGCTCCGGGCGCGTTGTCCGCCGTCGCCATCGGCACTGAATTGCCGCAATCCCTTCGCGGCGCGCCGTCTGCTGCCGTTGTGCGCAACCTGGATGACTTCTCGATCGGTGTGGAGCGCCCGCAGATGCGTCAGGCCATCGCAGCGCTGTACGCGAACGAGCAAGGGACGCTTGGCTCGCTCCTGGCCGACGCCTCCCGCGACACTGTCCGCGCGCTCGAGCGCAGCGCAGCAATGCAACGCGAGTCGGCGCGTCCGGCCAATGGCGCCGAGTATCCGGCGGACGAATTCGGGCGCGGACTCGCCGACATCGCGCGCCTGATCAAGGGGCGTGTAGGGCTGTCCGTGGCGACAATCGATCTGGGCGGATGGGACTCGCACTTCACCCAGGGTTCGGTCATCGAGCCGCTGATGGACCGTCTCGCTCGGGGGCTGGCGGCCTTTCATACCGATCTGGGCGCGTCGCGCATGGCGCAGACAACCGTGGTGGTGATGACGGAATTTGGTCGGCGCGTGGCCGAGAACGCGTCTCGCGGCACCGACCACGGGCGAGGGAGCGTGATGCTCACGCTCGGTGCGGGCGCGGCGGGCGGTCGAGTGCGTGCCGACTGGCGCGGTCTTGCCAGCGGACTCCTCGAGGGACCTGGCGACGTGCCCGTGACAACGGACTTCCGGGACGTACTGGCTCCCATTCTGCACCTGCACGGCGCGCCGGCGTTGAGCAGCGTCTTCCCCGGTCGGGTATCGGCCGCCACGCACGGCTGATCGAACCGCCACCCCCCTGTCGACGCTGCCGTACCAGGCCGGTAACGGACCAGGCGCACGCTGCGTATCCTCAAAGCATCCTGCGACGTGCACGCGCCACATCCACCCACGGCGATCATGCACGTCGTCCGTCCGCCAGAGCACGCCCGTCTGTCCTCCTCCATCACCGACTGATGCGATCGTCGTCCCCCGCGCGCCGCGCCGCGCTCGTCCTGCTCATGCTCTCCGCTGTCGTCACGCCGACGATGTTGTCGGCGCAAGTGATGACAACCGAGACG
>Ga0163144_10008351_pt1 | contig 22419 bp, 35 predicted proteins | sample OliLak19BULKMAT1_FD_123175 | JGI IMG/M metagenome (GOLD analysis project Ga0163144, IMG submission 123175) | Freshwater microbial mat bacterial communities from Lake Vanda, McMurdo Dry Valleys, Antarctica - Oligotrophic Lake LV.19.BULKMAT1 | ecosystem: Environmental > Aquatic > Freshwater >...
AATACCTTCGCCAATTCTAGGCAAAGGTGTATTTGGCGCCATATGTGGCGGTTAAACTCGCTAGGTAGCCGCCAGATATGGCGGGTATGACCAAGCTTAGGGATTTTGGCGAAGGTATTGACTTGTAAAAGCATTTATCTGACCGCTACCGAAATTTTCAGACCGGGGTGGGCATGCCCACCCCGGTCTGAAAATTTCGGCGGCTGGCCCAAAACGGCTGCGGCCAAAAACTGCGAATGCACCCAACGGATGGGGCTTTGCCCATAACGGATGTAACGGATGCTAGGATGGTCTAGCGAGGGCACTCGGGAACGGGCGGCGTTGTGATAGGGAGGTGTTGTGTCAAATGTGCGTTAGTGGGTAGTTGCGCGTAGCTGGGGGGCGGCCATAGGCGCGAGGGAACACAGGCGTATCTCGGGTTACCATTGACTCGCCTGGGCAAACCTGTTAGAGTCTGGCGCGAGCCGTTCAAGGTCGAAACTGCCTTGACCGGGCTCTTTTGAGTCTGGTATAATCCCTCCGCTATTTTGCCGACGTAGCTCAATCGGCAGAGCACGCGTTTTGTAAACGTGTGGTTGTGGGTTCAATTCCCACCGTCGGCTTGCGGGAGGGCTGCTCGGGCGTCGTAAACGCCCGGCACGACCAGCACCCGGTTGGTGAGTGAGTGGTTGTTGGGGCAGGCGCCGGAGGTGGTGAGCCGGGCCGGTCTGTAAAATCGGTGGCTTAGCCTGTGCGGGTCCGAATCCCGCCCTGCCCACTGGCCGAACGGCGCCCGCCAAGCGCCGCGGCCGCCCGCAAAATTGTATATCGGCAGGCCCTCGTAGCTCAGTGGCAGAGCAATCGCTTGGTAGGCGATAGGTCAAGAGTTCAAATCTCTTCGGGGGCTCTGGCAATGCCTGAATATTGGTTTGAAGGAGACCGACCGACATGGCCAAAGAAAAGTTTGACCGCAGCAAGCCGCACCTGAACGTGGGGACGATTGGGCACATTGACCACGGCAAGACGACCTTGACCGCGGCGATCACCAAGGTGCTGGCGCTGAAGCATCAGGCGGAATTCCGGCGCTACGACCAGATTGACAACGCGCCCGAAGAGCGCGAGCGCGGCATCACCATCAACATCGCGCACGTCGAATACCAGACCGACAAGCGCCACTACGCCCACGTGGACTGCCCCGGCCACCGCGACTACATCAAGAACATGATCACCGGCGCGGCCCAGATGGATGGGGCCATCCTGGTGGTGGCGGCCCCGGACGGGCCGATGCCGCAGACGCGCGAGCACGTGCTGCTGGCGCGCCAGGTGGAAGTGCCGGCCATGGTGATCTTCCTGAACAAGGTGGACATGATGGACGACCCGGAACTGCTGGAACTGGTGGAGTTGGAGCTGCGCGAGCTGCTGACCAACAACAAGTTCCCGGGCGACACGACCCCGATCGTGCGCGGCTCGGCGCTGTTGGCGCTGGAAAGTGAGAGCACCGACCCGGCCGCGCCGGAATACGCGCCGATCGTCGAGTTGATGCGGGTGGTGGATGAGTACATCCCGACCCCGGTGCGCGAGAAGGAAAAGCCGTTCCTGATGGCGATTGAGGACGTGTTCTCGATCAAGGGGCGCGGGACGGTGGTGACCGGCCGGATTGACCGCGGGACGGTCAAGGTGGGCGAGGCGCTGGAGATTTTGGGGCTGCAAGAAGAGAGTATGAGCACGGTCTGCACCGGGGTGGAGATGTTCCACAAGCTGCTGGACGCCGGGGAAGCGGGCGACAACGTGGGCGTGCTGCTGCGCGGCATCGAGCGCGAGCAGGTGCAGCGCGGGATGGTGCTGGCCAAGCCCAGCTCGATCAAGCCGCACACCAAGTTTGACGCGGAAGTGTACGTGCTGCGCAAGGACGAAGGCGGGCGGCACAAGGCGTTCTTCCCGGGCTACCGGCCGCAGTTCTACATCCGGACGATGGATGTGACCGGGGCGATTGGCTTGCCGGCTGGGGTCGAGATGGTGATGCCGGGCGACAACGTGAACATGTCGGTCGAGCTGATCTCACGCGTGGCGCTGGAAGCCGGGCAGCGGTTCGCGATCCGCGAAGGCGGGCTGACCGTCGGGGCCGGCGTCATTACCAAGGTCAACGAGTAAACATGGCTAAGCAAAAAATCCGTATTCGTTTGAAGGCGTACGACCACCGCGTGCTTGACCAGTCGGCCAAGCGCATTGTCGAGACCGCCGAGCGCACGGGCGCCAAGGTGGTCGGGCCGGTGCCGCTGCCCACGCGCATCGAGAAGTTCACGGTGCGCCGCAGCCCGTTCATTGACAAAGACTCGCAGGAACATTTCGAGATCCGCACCCACAAACGCTTGATTGATGTGGTGGACCCCGATAGCAAGACGATTGATTTGTTGACCCGCCTCAATTTGCCGGCGGGCGTTGATATCGAGATCAAGCTGTAAGTTTGCACTGACGCGCTTGACACAGCCGGGTACCGAGCCGGCGGGATCGCAGCCCCCGACTACTAGCGCTGCGACCTGCCGCTGCTAACCCACCCGGCCGGGGATGATGCTGGCACGCCCAGCCAGACAGTCCCCTGACAGACACTCTAAGGAGATGCGATTACCATGAAAGGGCTGATTGGGAAGAAAGTTGGCATGACCCAGCTCATTGCTGAGGACGGCAAAGTAACGCCGGTCACTCTCATTGAAGCTGGGCCTTGCTTTGTCACCCAAGTGCGCACGGCCGAGAAGGAAGGCTACACGGCGGTGCAGTTGGGCTTTGAAGAAGTCAACCCCGAGCGCCTGGCGGCCGGGGAGCGGGGGCACCTGAAGACCAACAACCTGCCGCCGCTGCGCCACCTGCGCGAGTTTCGCGGGGATTACGCCGAGCTGAAGGCCGGCGACCGCGTGACGGCCGATGTTTTTGCGATTGGCGACCAAGTGGATGTGGTCGGCATCAGCAAAGGCAAGGGTTTTCAGGGGGCCATCAAGCGCCACAACTTCAAGCGCCAGCCTAAGACGCACGGCGCTTCGGACCGCACCCGCGCGCCCGGCTCCAGCGGCCAGACCACCACGCCCGGCCGCGTGTACAAAGGCAAGCGCATGGCGGGCCACATGGGCAGCGACCGGGTGACCTCGCTCAATATCCGGGTGATGCTGGTAGACGGTGAGCGCAACCTCCTGGGCGTGCGCGGCAGTGTGCCGGGCGCTAAGGGCACCGTCGTCATCATCAAAGAGCACCGCCGGTAAATTCGAGGACGATTGGGAGCCATTGCCATGCAAGCCGACGTGAAAAATCTCAAGGGCGAAACGGTGCGGTCGGTGGAACTGCCGGCCGACATCTTCGAAGCCCCGATCAATATTGACCTGATGCACCAGGCCTACCAGCGCCAGATGGCGAATGCCCGCCTGGGCACGCACAACACCAAGACGCGCGGTGAAGTCTCGGGCGGCGGCAAGAAGCCCTGGAAGCAGAAGGGCACCGGCCGCGCGCGCGCCGGCAGTATCCGTTCCCCGATCTTCAATCGCGGCGGCAAGGCGCACACGCCCAAGCCGCGCGATTACACGCAGGCCATGCCGCGCCAGATGCGCCGGGCCGCGCTGCGCAGCGCCCTGTCGGTCAAGGCCGGCGACGGCCAGATCGTGGTGATTGATGAGCTGAACTTCGACGGGCTGAAGACCAAGAACATGGCCCAGACGCTGAGCGCCCTGGTGGGTGAAGGCCAGACCACCCTGGTGCTGCTGGCGGCCAAGAACGAAGGGGTAGAGCGCTCGCTGCGCAACCTGGATACGGCCAAATACCTGCGGGCGAATTATCTGAACATTCGCGACCTGCTGGTCTACGACAAAGTTCTGCTGCCGCTGGGCGCCCTGGAAGTCATCCAGGGTTACCTGGGCTAAGGCCGCCGGAAGAGAGGCAAACATGACGACGATTTATGAGGTCCTCCGCCGGCCGATCGAGACTGAGAAGTCGCGCTACCAGAGCGCGAAGCTGCATCAGTATGTGTTCGAAGTGGACCGGAAGGCAACCAAGATTCAAATTCGGGCGGCGGTGGAAACGCTGTTCGACGTGGAAGTGGTGAAGGTGAATGTGCTGGTGGCGCCGGCCAAGCGCGGACGCCGGGGCAAGACCGGCCGGCGCACCGTCATCCGGGGCCAGGCATACAAGAAGGCCATCGTCACCATCCGCGCCGATCAGACCATTGACGCGTTTGAAGGGGTGAAGGGCTAAACCATGGCCGTCAAAATCTACAAGCCTACGTCGCCTGGCCGGCGCGGCATGACCAGCGCCTCGTTCGAAGAGATCACCAAGAGCACGCCGGAACGCAGCCTGCTGCGCCCGCTGCACAAGCACGGCGGCCGGGACTTCACCGGCACCATCAGCGTCCGCCATCGCGGCGGCGGCGCGCGCCGGCACTACCGCTTGATTGACTTCAAGCGCGATAAGCTCGAGGTGCCGGCCAAGGTGGCCGCGATTGAGTACGACCCGAACCGCACGGCCCGGATTGCGTTGCTGCACTACGTGGACGGCGAAAAGCGCTACATCATCGCGCCGGTGGATGTGAAGGTGGGCGACATGCTGCTGTCGGGCAAGACGGCCGAAATTCGGGCCGGCAATGCTCTGCCCATCGGCAGCATCCCGCTCGGCACGCTCATTCACAACATTGAGCTGCAGCCGGGCAAGGGCGGGCAGGTGGCCCGCTCGGCCGGGGCCGCCGCCCAGCTGCTGGGCAAGGAAGGCGACTACGCTCAGGTGCGCATGCCGTCCGGCGAAGTGCGCCTGATCCCGCAGACCTGCATGGCCACCATCGGCGAGGTCGGCAACCTGGATCACTCGAACGTGAAGTTGGGTAAGGCCGGCCGCACGCGCCATCGCGGCATCCGCCCGACGGTGCGCGGTACGGCCATGAGCCCGCGCGACCACCCGCACGGCGGCGGCGAAGGCCGCCAGCCGGTGGGCAAGCCTGGCCCGCGCAGTCCGTGGGGCAAACCCACCCGCGGTTACAAGACCCGGCGCAACAAGCTTTCCAACCCGCTGATTATCAAGCGGCGCGGCAAGAAGCGTCGTTAAGCCCGAGCGAGCGAGGTAGTTAGCCATGTCACGATCACTGAAGAAGGGCCCCTTCGTGGAGCCCAAACTGCTGAAGAAAGTCGAAGCGATGAACCAGCGCGGCGAGAAGAAAGTCGTGCGCACCTGGAGTCGCGCCAGCACCATCTTCCCGCAGATGGTGGGGCACACGATCGCGGTGCACGACGGCCGGCGGCATGTGCCGATCTACATTACCGAGAACATGGTCGGGCACAAGTTGGGCGAGTTTGCGCCCACCCGCACCTTCCGGGGCCACATCTCCAAAGAAAAGGCCACGACGGTTGGGGAAGGGTAAGCTATGTCGAACGAAGTTCTCGCTAAAGCCAAGTATGTGGGCATGTCGGCGCAGAAAGTGCGCCTGATTGTAGACCTGGTGCGCGGCAAGCCGGCCGACGCGGCGTTGAGCCTGTTGCAGTTCATGCCCAACGCCGCCGCCAAGCCGGTCTACAAGGTGCTGCGCACGGCCATCGCCAACGCCGAAGAAAACTTTGGCCTCAACCGCGACGAGCTGGTTGTGACCCAGGCCTTCGCCGATGAGGGGCCGACCCGCAAGTGGCGCCGCTTCGGCGCGCGCGGGCGGTTCAAGCCGCAGTTGCGGCGCTCGGCGCACATCACCATCATCGTTGCGGAACGGGAAGGAGCGGCGTCGTAATATGGGTCGCAAAGTTCATCCAGTCGGCTTTCGCCTGGGGATTATCAAGGACTGGGGGGCGCGCTGGTTTGCCCCCAAAGGCAAGTATGCGGAGCAGCTCCAGCAAGACTTCACCATCCGCCGCATGATTGCCGCCGAAGCGCCGCGTTCGGGCATCGCCCGGATTGACATTGACCGCTTCCCGTCGCAGTTGGTGGTCACGATTTGGACCGCCAAGCCCGGCATCGTCATCGGCCGCAAGGGCGCGCAGGTGAAGGTGCTGCGCCAGAAGTTGGAAGAATTGACCGGCACGCGGGTCAAGGTGGAAGTGGAAGAAATCACCCAGCCCGACCTGGAAGCCCAATTGGTAGGCGAAAACATTGCCGACCAGATTGAGCGCCGCATCAGCCACAGCCGCGCCATGAAGCGCGCGATTGGTCAGGCCATGCGCCAGGGCGCGCAGGGCATCAAGATTGCCGTGGCCGGGCGCCTGGGCGGCTCGGAAATGTCGCGCCGCGAATGGCAGCGCGAAGGCCGCGTGCCGCTGCAAACCTTGCGGGCCGATATTGACTTCGCGAAGGCGGAGGCCCTGACCACCTTTGGCCGCATCGGCGTCAAGGTGTGGATCTACAAGGGCGAGAAGCTGCCCGAAGAGATCGAGGTGCCCGAGGCGACTGACGTGTACGTCAGCGAGTAAAGGGTAAGTTACCATGTTGCTACCCAAGCGTGTTAAATGGCGCAAGCAAATGCGCGGACGCATGAAGGGTCACGAGACCCGCGGCGTCGCAGTATCCTTTGGCGACTACGGCTTGCAGGCGCTGGAGCCGTGCTGGCTGACGCAGCGCCAGATCGAGGCGGCCCGCCGCGCCCTGGTGCGCTATATGAAGCGCCGTGGCAAGGTGTGGATCCGCATCTTCCCCGACAAACCGGTCACCCAGCGCGCCGCCGAAACCCGCATGGGTAAAGGCAAGGGCGCGGTGGATCACTGGGTGGCGGTCATCAAGCCCGGCCGCATCTTGATCGAAGTGTCGGGCCTGCCGGAAGAAGTGGCGCGCGAGGCGATGCGCCTGGCGTCGCACAAGCTGCCGATCCGCACCAAGATGGTCACCTCGTACGACCTGGCGGCCACGATAGAGGAAGGGGCCTAAGATGTTGACTTCGGAAATTCGGGCCCTGCAAACGCCGGAGATTGAGGCCAAGCTCGACGCGGCGCGCGAAGAGCAGTTCAAAGCGCGCTTCCAGTTCCGGGGCGGCCAACTGACGGACTATACGCGCCTGTCGGCCGGGCGCCGCAACATTGCGCGGCTGTTGACCGTGCTGCGTGAACGGGAGTTGGCGGCCCAGCTGGCGGCCAAAGGAGAGCAGGCATGAAGGGTAATCGCCGCCGCCTGGTCGGCAAAGTGACCAGCAACAAAATGACCAAGACCGTGGTGGTGCAGGTGGATAGCCGCCAGCGCCACCCGCTGTACGGCAAGGTGGTCAGCCGCGCCACGCGCTTCAAGGCGCATGACGAGATCGGCTGCAAGATGGGCGACACGGTGCGCATCGTCGAGAGCCAGCCCATTAGCAAAGAAGTGCGCTGGGTGGTCGAAGCCGTGGTCACGCGCGGCTACCACGTGGTGCTGCCGGATGACAGCGGCCTCACGGCCGCTCCGGCGGTTGCGCCGGCCGCTGCGCCCAGCGACACCGAAGGCGGTGCGGCATGATCCAGCAAGAGTCACGCCTGGTGGTCGCCGATAACACCGGCGCGCGTGAACTGCTGGTCATCCGCGTGCTGGGTGGCTCGCGCCGCCGCTACGGCTACGTGGGCGATGTGGTCGTGGCGACCGTGAAAGACGCCGCGCCGCAGGGCGCGGTTAAAAAGAGCGCGGTGGTCAAGGCCGTCATCGTGCGCACCTCTAAACAGGCGCGCCGCGACGATGGCTCGTACATCCGCTTTGATGATAATGCCGCCGTCATTTTGGACGAAGACGGCGAGAACCCGAAGGGCACGCGCATCTTCGGCCCGGTGGCGCGTGAACTGCGCGAAAAGGGCTACATGAAGATCGTGTCCCTGGCGCCCGAAGTAATTTAGCGGGAGAGTTGGCAGTGAGAATCAAGAAAGCCGATACCGTCGAAGTGATCGCGGGTAAAGATCGGGGCAAGCGCGGCGAAGTGCTGCGCGTGCTGCCGAGCAAGAACCGCGTCGTCGTGCAGGGCTTGAACCTGCGCAAGAAGCACCAGAAAGCCCGGCCCGGCGCGGGGGGCCGCCAACTGGCGCCCGAAATCGTGACCTTTGAAGGTTCGATGGATGCCTCGAACGTCATGCTGATCTGTCCCAAGTGCGGCGAGCGTGTGCGCGTGCGCCACCCGCGCGCTGCGGACGGCCAGGCGGCCCGCGTCTGCCCGGAATGCGGGAACAAACTGGACCGCGCTTAGCGGCCCGGCCCGGTAGGAGTTGCGATTACATGTATCAACTGCAAGAGCGCTATCAAAAAGAGGTGCGCGACCAGCTCATGAAGGATTTTGAGCTGCGCAACGTCATGCAGGCGCCGCGCGTCGAGAAAATCGTGGTGAACGTGGGCGTTGGGTCGGAAACGCAAAACGACTCGAAGGCCCTGGACGCGGCCGTCAGCGACATGACGATCATTACCGGGCAGAAGCCGATCATCGCCAAGGCCCGCAAGAGCATCGCCAACTTCAAGCTGCGCGAGAACAAGCCGATCGGCGTCAAGGTCACCCTGCGCGGCCAGCGCATGTGGGCCTTCCTCGACCGCTTGATGAACGTGGCCCTGCCGCGCGTGCGTGACTTCCGCGGGGTGCCGGCCGAGGCCTTTGACGGGCGCGGCAACTACACCCTCGGCCTGCGGGAACAACTGGTGTTCCCCGAGATCGAGTACGACAAGATTGACAAGGTGCGGGGGATGGAAATTACCGTGGTGACCACGGCCCCCAACGACGAGCAGGGCCGGCGCCTGTTGCAACTGCTGGGCATGCCCTTCGCTCGGAAAGGCGAGTAAGCGCGATGGCAAAAACCTCCATTATCGTTCGCGAGACCAGGCGTAAGTTCCCGGTGCGGGTGCGCAGCCGCTGCCAGTTGTGTGGCCGCCCGCGGGGTTACATGCGCCGCTTCAAGCTGTGCCGCATCTGCTTTCGTGAGCGGGCGCTGGCCGGACAAATCCCGGGCGTCACCAAGAGCTCCTGGTAGATGGCGCGGAATACCAGACGGAGTACCCAGTATGTATAGTGATCCTATCGCCGATATGCTGACCCGCATTCGCAACGCGCACATGGCGGGTATCGCTGCTGTCTCACTGCCGAGCTCGAAGCTCAAGCTGGCGATTGCCCAGATCTTGAAGCAAGAAGGCTTCATTGAAGAGTTCGTGACCCAGACGAGCGAGGGCGAAGTTCAGCCGACGCTGCGTTTGAACTTGAAGTATGTCGGCACGCGGCGTGAGCGCCGGCCCGTCATCAGCGGCATCGAGCGGGTGTCAACCCCCGGCCGCCGCGTGTATGCCCGTAAGAAGGATATCCCCTGGGTGCTGTCGGGGATGGGCGTGGCAATTCTATCTACGCCCAAGGGCGTCATGACCGGCGCGCGCGCCCGCCAACTGGGCGTGGGCGGCGAGGTCATCTGCAAAGTTTGGTAGGCGGGAGGTTATCGCCGTGTCGCGTGTAGGCAAGAAACCCATTACGCTGCCCAAGGGGGTCCAGATCGACCTGCAAGGGCAATCTGTCAAAGTCAAAGGCCCGAAGGGCGAGTTGGCCCGGAGCTTTCCGACCCAGGTGAGCCTGGCGCTGGAAGCGGGCCACCTGGTCGTCTCGCGCCCGAACGACGCTCCGGCGGTGCGGGCCATGCATGGCACCGCGCGGGCCCTGATCAACAACATGGTGCTCGGGGTGAGCGAAGGCTTCAGCAAGACGCTGGTGGTCGAAGGCGTGGGCTACCGGGCGGAGCTGAAGGGCAAGCAGTTGGTCATGGCGCTGGGGTATTCACACCCGGTGCCGGTTGATCCGCCGGCGGGCATTGCCTTCACGGTGGATGAGAAGGCCAAGACGATTACGATCACCGGCATTGACAAAGAACTGGTCGGCCAGGTGGCATCGGATGTGCGGAGTTGGCGCCCGCCCGAACCCTATAAGGGCAAGGGGCTGCGCTATACCGATGAGCGCGTTCGCCGCAAGGCCGGCAAGGCCGGCAAGGCGGGCTAGTGCGGTCGCAGCCCCTGGGCGCCTGGATGGCGGGGACGCCCGGCTGGTAGTGGACCGAGGAGTTTGACGCAATGGCAAAATACAATCGCAGGGAATCGCGCACGCGCCGGCACAACCGGGTGCGGGCCTCCATTACAGGCACGCCGGCCCGGCCGCGCCTGAATGTCTTTCGCAGCCTGTTGCACATCTATGCCCAGGTGATTGACGACTCCACCGGTTACACGCTGGTGTCGGCCTCGACCATTGACACCGAGCTGCGGAGCCAGATGGCGGGCAAGAAGAAGTCGGAACAGGCGAAGCTGGTGGGCCAGATCGTGGCCGCCCGCGCCAAAGACAAGGGTCTGCGCCTGGTGGTCTTCGATCGCGGCGGCTATCGTTATCATGGGCGCGTGAAGGCCGTCGCCGACGGCGCGCGTGAAGGCGGATTGGAGTTCTAACTATGGCTCGACGAGACAATCGCAATCAGCGTGGCCGTGAATCGCGCGACGAACAGCGCGGCGAAGAGCTGGATGAGCGCGTGGTGGACATCTCCCGCGTCGCCAAAGTCATCAAGGGCGGCCGGCGGTTTGCCTTCCGCACCGTCATTGTGGTGGGCGACAACAAGGGCCGGGTGGGGGTGGGCGTGGGCAAGAGCCGCGTCGTGCCCGATGCCATCCGCAAGGCCACCGACCGCGCCCGGCACAACATCAAGGCCGTCAACCTGGCCGGCACAACCATCCCGCACATGGTGGTGGCGCGCCACGCCGGGGCCGAAGTGCTGCTCAAGCCGGCCTCGCCCGGCACGGGCGTGATTGCCGGCGGCGGCGTGCGCGCGGTGCTCGAAGCGGCCGGCGTGCGCGACATCCTGACCAAGAGCATGGGCAGCGCCAACGTGCTGAACGTGGTGTATGCCACGATCAAGGCGCTGAACGAACTCAAGAACGTCGAAGCCGAAGCCATCCGGCGCGGCAAAGACGTGCGCTCGGTAACCCCTTTCTGGAATCGGAAGCAGAATGGCAAGCCTCAACAGTAACGCCCCGACCAAGACCATTCGCATCACGCTGGTGCGCAGCCCGTTGGGCTATTCGCAGCGCCACAAGGCCACCGTGCGCAGCCTGGGCCTGCACCGCCAGCGCCAGGTGGTGGAGCTGAACGACACGCCGCAAGTGCGCGGCATGATCGCCAAGGTTCTGCACCTGATCACGGTCGAAGAACTTTCGTAGCCGTAACGCCGTTTTTTTTGACGAGGGACGATTCATGAAGCTACACGATCTGGTTCCCAATCCAGGCTCCAAGCACCCCAAGAAGCGCGTGGGCCGGGGCATTTCGGCCGGGCAAGGCAAGACCGCCGGCCGGGGCACCAAGGGCGAAGGCGCGCGCCGCGGCAAGGGCGGGGCGCTCTATCGCCAGGGCGGGCAGTTGCCGTTCTACCGCAGCCTGCCGTTCAAGCGCGGTTTTACCAACATCCACCGGATCGAGTTCGCCGAGGTGAATGTTGACCGGCTGGATGTCTTCACGGCCAACAGCGAGGTCACGCCCGAAGCTTTGGAAGCGGCTGGGCTGTTGAAGGGCGGCGGTGATCGGCCGGTGGCCCTGCTGGGCCGGGGCGAAATCAGCCTGCCGCTGAACATTAAGGTACATCGGGCCAGCGCGGCTGCCATCGCCAAGGTGGAAGCGGCCGGCGGCAAAGTGGAAATTATCGAGGCGGAGTAGGGCCTGATCCATGAAACGTTCCGCGTGGCGCTATCTGTGGACCGCCGCTGACATCCGTAATCGGCTGCTGCTGACCTTTATGCTGCTGCTGATCTACCGGCTGGCCGCGCACATCCCCGTTCCGGGGGTGAACCGCGAGGCTGTGACCCAGATCATGGCGGCGGCGGGGGGCACCGGCGGCGGCCAATTGGTGAACCTGCTCGACTTGTTGTCGGGCGGCACGGTGTCTAGTTTCTCGGTGCTGGCGATGGGGGTCTACCCCTACATCACCGCCCAAATCATCTTGCAGCTGCTGGTGCCGATCATCCCGCGCCTGCAGCGCATCATGGAAGAAGACCCGCGCCAGGGCCGCGAGTTTCAGGAACGCTGGACGTACTATCTGGCCGTGCCCATGGCGGCCCTGAACGCCTTCGGCCAAATCCGGCTGATGCTGTCGCTGGGGTCGGCCAGCAGCCTGCCGCTGCTGACTTTCGGCACAGACCTGGGCTTCAACCTGCCGACCATCACGATGATTATCTCGATGACGGGCGGCACCATGTTCGCCATTTGGCTGGGCGAGTTGATCTCTGAATACGGCATCCGCAACCAAGGCCTGTCGCTGATCATCTTCGCGGGCATCGTCTCGCGCATCCCGTCTAACCTGTTGAGCATCCTGTCGAACGAGGAAACCCGCTGGGTGGCCTTGTTCTTCTTCATTGTGATTGTGGTCGCGGCGGTGTTTGCGATTGTGGTAGTCCAACAGGGCCGGCGCAATGTGCCGGTGATGTACCCCGGCCGGCGCATGGGCAACCGCCAGAGTATGCCGGTGCGCGGCAACCTACCGCTGCAGGTGAACATGGCCGGCATGATCCCGGTCATCTTTGCCCAGTCTATCTTGACCTTCCCGGCCATCATCGCGCAATTTTTCGTGGCCTCGACCACGCCCTGGGTCTCGGCCACAGCCATCGGCATCAGTAATCTGTTCGGCGGCCAGAGCGACTGGTATTGGCTGCTGTTCTTCTTGATGGTGGTCGGCTTTACTTACTTCTACACCGATGTGGTCTTCTCGCAGCAGAACTATGGCGAGAACCTCAAGCGCGTGGGCGCGCAGGTGCCGGGCGTGACCAAAGGCGCGGCCACCCAGAAATACCTGATGAAAGTGCTGCGCCGCATCACGCTGCCGGGCGCGGTGTTCCTCGGCATCGTGGCGGTCATGCCCTTCCTGGTGAAGAGCATCATCCCCGGCGCGACGAACATCTCGATCTTGAGCACCGGCCTGCTGATCGTGGTCGGCGTGGTGCGCGACACCTTCTTCGGCCTGGACGCCGAACTCAAGCTGCGCGGCTACGACGACACGCTGCTCGTGCGCTAGCTGCAATGCCGACGTACCTTCTGCTGATCGGCGGTCCCGGCGCCGGCAAGGGCACGCAGGCCCAGGGGCTGCGCGAAAAGCTGGGGCTGCCGCAGGTCTCGTCCGGCGACCTGTTCCGCGACAATCTGAAGCGCCAAACGCCCCTGGGCCAGCAAGCCCAGAAGTTCATGGACCGGGGCGAGTTGGTGCCGGACGGCCTGACGGTCAGCATGATCCGCGAGCGCCTCAAGCTGCCGGACGCGGCGGGCGGGGTGGTGTTAGACGGCTTCCCACGCACGATGCCGCAGGCCCAGGCGCTGGATGGCCTGCTGGCTGAGTTCGGCGGGCGCGTGAACGTGGCCCTGTATATGAAGGTAGACGAGCGCGTGCTGTTAGAGCGCCTGTCGGGCCGCTGGGTGTGCCGGGGGGCCGAGCAGCACACTTATCATCTTCGGTTCAACCCGCCCAAGACACCGGGCGTGTGTGATGTGGACGGCACCGAGTTGTTCCAGCGCGTGGACGACGCGGCCGAGGTGCAGGCCCGGCGCATCAAAGTCTTTTTCGAGCAGACCGCGCCGCTGATCGCGCTGTACACCGAGCGCGGCCTGCTGGTCGAGATTGACGGCGCGCAGCCCATCGCGCAGGTGACGGCCGACCTGCTGGCGGCGGTGGCGACCCGGACGGCGGCCTAAGCATGGGCCGCGTATCCGCCAGCATCGGCCCTGGGCGGGGCGCACTGCAAAGGCCACCGGCGGCGCGGCCTGCCGGCGTCGAGCGCAAGAGCGCGCGCGAACTAGCGCTCATGCGCCAGGCGGGGCGCATCAACGCCGAGGCACTGGCCGCGATGGCGGCGGCCGTGCGGCCGGGGATCACCACCCAGCAGCTTGACCAGATCGCCGAACGGGTGATCGTCAGCCGTAACGGGGTGCCGGCCTTCAAGGGCTACCCGGGGCCATATCCGTATCCGTTCGCCACGACGGTGTCGGTCAACGACGAGTTGGTACACGGGCTGCCGGGGCCGCGCGGGCTGCGCGAAGGCGATGTGGTCAGCCTGGACTGTGGCACGCTGTTCCAGGGCTTTTACGCCGACGCCGCCCTGACGGTGGGGGCGGGGGTGCTGTCGCCCCTGGCGGCGCGGCTGGTCGAGATCACCGCGCAAGCCCTGTACGTGGGGATCAGGCTGATGCGGCCGGGCCAGCGCACCGGCGATGTGGCGGCGGCCATGCAGAGCTACGTGGAAGATCACGGCTTCCGCATGGTGCGCGACTACACCAGCCACGGGATCGGGCGGCAGATGCACGAAGACCCGGAAGTGCGCTATTATGTCAAACCCGGCACCGGCACGCCGCTGCAGCCGGGCATGACCATCGCCTTAGAGCCGATGGTGCTGGTGGGCACGGACGAAACTGTGGTCCGGCCCGACCAATGGACGGTGGTGTCGGCGAACGGTTCGCTGACCGCGCATTTTGAGCACACCGTCGCCGTCACGGAAGGTGAGCCCGAAATCCTAACGCTCGCCGGCCGCGACGAAACGCAACCCTAGACGAATACGCGGCCGGCAGGTATAATCAAACGCTTTGCCGTTATCGTCGGCTGGCAGGGAGAGATCGTAATGAAGGTTCAGGCTTCTATCCGCAAGCGCTGCCCGAAATGCAAGATCGTGCGTCGTTCGGGCAAAGTGTATGTTATTTGTGACAATCCGAAACACAAGCAGCGCCAGGGTTAATTCCCGGCGGCCCGCGCAGCACGGCAAGCATGGAGTGAAAGAGACATCGTATGGCCCGTATTGAAGGCGTTGACCTGCCCCGCGAGAAGCGGGTTGAAATCGGCCTGACCTATCTATATGGCGTGGGTCTGAAAACCAGCCATCAGATTCTGGCCGCCACCAGCGTAAGCCCCGATACGCGGGTGCGTGACCTGACCGAGGCGGATGTGGCCGCCCTGCGCGAATATATCGGCCAGCACTTGACGGTTGAAGGCGATCTGCGCCGCGAGGTGCAGCTCAACATCAAGCGCCTGCAAGAAATCGGCTGCTACCGAGGCCTGCGCCACCGCCGCAATCTGCCGGTGCGTGGTCAGCGCACCCGCACCAATGCCCGCATCCGCAAGGGCATTAAGAAGACTGTGGCGGGGCGTGGTCGCCGCCGCGGCGCCAAGAAGAAGTAAGTAATACTGCCGGCCGGCCGCCCGCGTGGGGCTGCGCCTGGTCTCCTGGTTGTTCGGGCTACCCTTCCGGCCCGCGGCTGACAACTGGGAAACTTGGGCACGGCGCTCACACGGCAGCCGCATCGCTGCCGGCCCGGCAGTTTGGATCAAACAGAGCGAGGGACTAATGGGACGAACTGCAAAAGGCACCCGCCGTACGGCCGCCAAGCGCACCAAGCGCGCGCCGGCCAATGGGCAAATTCACATTCATGCGTCGTTCAACAACACCATCGTGACGGTGACGGACACGCAGGGCAACGCCATCTCGTGGGGTTCGGCGGGCACCGCGGGCTTCAAGGGCTCGCGCAAGAGCACGCCCTACGCCGCCCGCATGGCGGCCCAGGACGCGGCCAAAGCGGCCATGGACCTGGGCATGGCCGAGGTAGATTTGCTCATCAAGGGGCCTGGCCCCGGCCGGGAGGCCGCCATCCGCGCCATTCAGAGCACCGGCATCCGCGTGCGCTTGATCCGCGATGTGACTCCGGTGGCCCACAATGGCTGCCGGCCGCCCAAGAAGCGCCGCGTCTAGAAGCACCGGCGGTCACCTGCCCGCTGCTGGGCTGCCTCCGGTGGAGGCTGGTCAGTGGGGTAGGGCCGCCTCATGGAAGGATTTCTGAAGCTATGGCTAAATATATCGGCCCGGTGTGCCGGCTGTGCCGGCGCGAGGGTGAAAAGCTCTACCTGAAGGGGGCGCGTTGTTTGTCGCCCAAGTGCGCGATCGAGAAGCGCAACTTCCCGCCCGGCCAGCACGGCAAGGAAGGGCAGTTCAAGCGCAATCGCTCGTCGGACTATTTGCTCCAGCTGCGCGAGAAGCAAAAGGCCCGCCGCGTGTACGGCGTGCTCGAGGCCCAGTTCCGCCGCTACTATCGCCAGGCCATCAAGAGCCGCGGCGTCACCGGCCAGGTGCTGCTGCAAATCTTGGAGCGCCGCCTGGATAACGTGGTCTACCGCCTGGGCTTCGCCGTCAACCGCGCGCAGGCCCGCAACCTGGTGACCCACGGCCACTTCAACATCAATGGCCGCCGCACCGACGTGCCCTCGGTGCAGATTGAGCCGGGCGATCTGATTGAGGTGCGCCCCGGTTCGCAGCGCCGCCCGTACTTCACCGACCTCAGGGCCGGCGATAGCGCGCGCGGCGTGCCCAACTGGCTCAGCGCCGATCAAACGCTGCTGGCCGGCAAGGTCACGCGCCTGCCGTCGCGCGAAGAGATTGACGCGAATTTGAACGAGCAGCTCATCGTCGAGTTCTACTCGCGGTAAGTGGCCGGATCGGTTCTGCCCCAGCGCGGCCGGCTGTGGCCGGCGCAGCGACTGGGTGGCATCGTCTGAAAACAGAATAGCCTCGGGCGCGGTTTTTCAGGGTGTCCTGAGGGGAAGAAAACAAAACCTATGACTATGACCAACAGCATGGTCTTGCCCAAGATTGAAGCGGAAACCACCTCGCGCAATTACGGCAAGTTCATCATCAGCCCGCTGGAAAGCGGTTACGGCGTGACGCTCGGCAATGCGCTCCGGCGCGTGCTGCTGTCGTCGCTGGAAGGCGCGGCCATCAGCTCGCTGCGCGTCTCGGACGTGCCGCACGAGTTTTCCGACATTCCGGGCGTCAAAGAAGACATGACCCAACTGCTGCTGCAAGTGAAGCAGTTGCGCCTGATCCTGCATGAGGGTGAAACCTCGCGCCTGCGCCTGGACGTGCGCGGCGAAGGCACGGTGACGGCCGCCGACATCCTCGCCCCGGCCGAGGTTGAGATCATCAACCCCGACCTGTACCTGTTCACGGTGGACAACGACAAGGCCAAGCTTGAGATCGAGATGTCCGTCCAGCGCGGGCGCGGCTACTCGCCCGCCGAAGAGCGCGGCCGGCTGCCCATCGGCGAAGTGCCGGTGGACGCGATCTACAGCCCGGTGAAGCGCGTGAACTTCGACGTGCAGCGCGCGCGCGTTGGGCAGATCACCAACTTCGACCGCCTGGTGATGGAAATTTGGACCGATGGCAGCATCCGGCCCGAGGCCGCGCTGCGCTCGAGCGCCCAAATTCTCATGAGTCACTTGCGGCTCGTGGCCGGCGTGACCGAAGAGTCACTCCAGCCCGTCGTGGCCGCGCCCGAGGATCTGCCCAAGGTCTCCAGCGAAGTCTACGAGACTCCGATCGAGCACCTCGACCTGTCGGTACGCGTGTTCAACTCGCTGAAGCGCACGGGCATTACGACCGTGGGCGAAGTGATGGATATGCTGACCAAGGGTGAGGAGACCATGCTGGCGATCCGCAACTTCGGCGATAAGAGCCTGGATGAACTGCGCGACAAGCTGCGCGAGAAGGGCTATCTGAAAGACGGCGACGCTGCGGCGGCCGTCAAGCCCAGTGAAAACGGAGAGAAGCCGGTATGAAGCACCAAATGTCGGGCAGTAAACTTGGCCGTTCGGCCCCCCACCGCACCTCCCTGCGCCGCAATTTGTTGAAGGCGCTGTTCGAGCACGAGCGCATCAAGACCACCGAGGCCAAGGCCAAGTTTGTCCGCTCCGACGCCGAGAAGCTCATCACCCTGGCGAAGCGCGGCAACAAGGCCAACCTGGTGGATACGCCCCAGGGCAAGGCCAACTACGTCAGCGCCCAGCGCCTGGCGAACTCGCGCCTGAACGACCCGGCCATCGTGCACAAGCTCTTTACCACCATCGCCCCGCGCTTTGAAAAGCGCCCCGGCGGCTACACCCGCATCCTCAAGCTGGGGGCGCGCCTAGGCGACGCGGCCGAAGTGGTGCTGCTGGAGATGGTCGAGGAATAACCGCTCGACGGCGCGAGCGCGGACAGGCCCCGCCATGCCGGCCGTTCTGGGTGGGCGCTACCGCGCGCTGGTGGAGTACGACGGCACCGACCTGCACGGCTTTCAGCGCCAGGCCACCGGGCGCACAGTGCAGGGAGAGTTAGAGAACGCGCTGGCCCACATCGGCGGGCTGGGGCGGGCGGTGCTCGGCGCCGGCCGCACCGACAGCGGGGTGCACGCCAGCGGGCAGGTAGTGGCTTTTGACCTGGATTGGCCGCACGGCCCGGAAGCACTACTGCGGGCGCTGAATGCCAATCTGCCGGGCGCCGTGGCGGTGAAGGCCCTGGAAGCCTGCGCGCCGGATTTTCACCCGCGCTACAGTGCGCGCGGGCGGCGCTACCGTTACACCCTTTACAACCAGCCCGTGCGCTCGCCCCTGGCGGCGCGCTACAGTTGGCAGGTGTGGCCGGCGCTCGATGCGGCGGCCATCCAGCCGGCCTGCGCGGCGCTGCTGGGCCGCCACGACTTTGCCGCTTTCGGCCGCGACCCCGACCAGGGCACCAACACGGTGCGGACGGTGGCGCAGGCCGACTGGCAGGCGGCGGCCGGGGGCTGGCACACGTTCGAGATTCAGGCGGAAGCCTTCCTGTTCCGCATGGTGCGCAGCCTGGTGGGGGCGCTCAAGCAGGTGGGCCAGGGCGCGCTGACGGTGGCGCAGTTCGAGGCGCTGTTGGCCTCGGGCGACCGGGCCCAGTGCCCGCCCAGCGCGCCGCCGCAGGGTTTGTGCCTGATCGAAGTCTTGTATTAGCGACAATGGCCGCTCCGGCGGCTTCAGTGGACGCAGGAGCACCAAAGATCATGTTCAAGACGTTCGTCACCAAAGAGTCCGATATCACGCACGAGTGGTTCATCGTAGACGCCGCCGGCCAGAGCCTGGGCCGCCTGGCCTCGAAGATCGCCGCCGTGCTGCGCGGCAAGCACAAGCCGATCTTTACGCCTGGGCTAGACACCGGCGACTTCGTCATTGTCATCAATGCCGAGCAGGTGACCGTGACCGGCAATAAGCTGACCGAGAAGTTTTACTATCGCTACTCGGGCTACCCGGGCGGCATGACGGCCATCAGCCTGCGCGACCAGTTGGCTAAGCACCCCGACCGCGTGCTGGAGCACGCCGTGTGGGGCATGTTGCCGCACAATCGCCTGGGCCGGGCGATGCTCAAGAAGCTGAAAGTCTACGGCGGCGCCGAGCACCCGCACAGCGCGCAGAAGCCGTCTGAGTTGAAGTAACCTGGAGGCAGAAGAATTTCGATGTCGACACAATATTACGAAGGCATTGGCCGCCGCAAGACCAGCACCGCGCGCGTGCGCCTGGCGCCCGGTGATGGCGCGGTGGTGTGCAACGAAAAGACCGGCGCCGAATACTTTCCGCGCCAGGGGGACATAGACATTGTGCTCTCCCCGCTCGTCACGGCCGGCTTGCTGGGCAAGTACGATGTCAGCATCCATGTGAAGGGCGGCGGCGTCACGGGCCAGGCCGGGGCGGCCCAGTTGGGCTGCGCCCGCGCGCTGCTCAAGATCAACGCCGACCTGCGCAAGAGTCTGCGCAAGGCCGTGCTGCTGACGCGCGACCCGCGCGAGAAGGAACGCAAGAAGCCGGGTCTCAAGCGCGCCCGCAAGGCGCCGACCTACACCAAGCGCTAGTCGCTGCGGCGCAGCCGAACGGCGCGGCCGAGCGGCGCATGGCCAAGTCTATCTACCTTAGGGCGAGACCAACCGGTCTCGCCCTATTCTTTTTAGCCGGAGCAAGCCGGGAAGGGTATTGGCAATGACGATCACGATTGTCGGCCTGGGGCCGGGCAACCCCGAGCACCTGACGCGCGAGGCCTGGGCGGTGCTGACCGGCGCGGGTGAGGTCTGGCTGCGCACGGCGCGGCACCCCACCGTGGCCGGGCTGCCGCCAGCGTTAGCCGTCCACAGCTTTGACGACCTCTACGAAAGCATCAGCGCCTTCGACCAGGTGTACCAGGCCATCGCCGAGGGCGTGCTCGAGCTGGGCCGCCGGCCGCAGGGCGTGGTGTACGCCGTGCCGGGGCACCCGCGGGTGGGCGAGGCCACGGTGGCGCTGATCCTGGCGCGATTAGCGGCCGAGGGGCAGGCGGCGCGGCTGGTGGCGGGGCTGTCGTTCGTCGAGCCGGTGCTGTCGGCCGTGAACGTGGACGCGCTGCCCACGCTGCAAGTGGCCGACGCGCTCGACCTGGCGGCGCGGCATCACCCGTCCTTTCACCCGGACGCGCCGGCGCTGGTGGCCCAACTCTACTCGCCGCTGATCGCTGGGGACGTGAAGCTGACGCTGATGAACCAGTACCCGGACGACCACCGGGTGGCGCTGGCGCACGCGGTGGGCACGGCCGCGGCCCTGGTGGAGTGGCTGCCGCTGTTCGAGATTGACCGCAGCCCGCACATCGCCCACCTGACGGCGCTGTACGTGCCGCCGCTGCCGGCGGCCTCGGCCCTGGAGAGCTTGCAGGAAGTGGTCGCCCACCTGCGCGCGCCCGAAGGCTGCCCGTGGGACCGCGAGCAGACGCACGCCACGTTGCGCACCAACCTGATCGAGGAGGCCTACGAGGTCTTAGAAGCGATTGACGCCGACGACCCCGTCGCCATGCGCGAGGAGTTCGGCGACCTGCTGCTGCAAGTGGTGCTGCACGGGCAGATTGCGCTGGAGGCGGGCGAGTTTTCGCTGGCCGAAGTGATCGCCGGGCTGCACGCCAAGCTGGTGCGGCGGCACCCGCACGTGTTCGGCGACACCAAGGTCAACAGCGTGGGTGAGGTGCTGGAGAACTGGGAGAAGCTGAAGGCGGCCGAGCGCGGCGGGCAGCCCAAGCCGGATAAGGGCGCGCTGGGCACGCTGCCGCCGGGGCTGCCGGCGCTGCTGCAAGCGGCCACCTACCAGCGCCGCGCCGCGCGCGTGGGCTTCGACTGGCCCGACGTCACCGGCGTGCGCGCCAAGGTGGCGGAGGAGATGGAAGAGATTGACGCCGTGGAGGCGGACGACACCGCCGCCCAGGAAGAGGAAGTGGGCGATCTGTTGTTCGCCGTGGTCAACTGGGCGCGCTGGCTGAAGGTCGAGCCGGAGTCGGCGCTGCGGCAGGCCAACACCAAGTTCGCGCGGCGCTTTGCCCACATGGAAGCGGCGGCCAAGGCGGCGGGGCGCACGCTCGATGGCTACCCGCTGGCCGAGCTAGACGCCTTGTGGGAGGCGGCTAAGGCGGCGTAGGCGCTGGCACTTCCATGTAATAAATCAGCCGGGGCGCTCAAACGAGCGCCCCGGCTGCGTTTAAGCGCCGCTCATTGTTCCAATACCCGGGCCAACTCGAACAACTCCGGCGCGATGGGCTTTTGCTTGCCAACCACCTCGGCCAGCGGCGTGGTGGTCAGGCGGCTGGCGATCAGGCCGCAGACCACGCCATGCTCGCCGCGCGCCAGGGCCGCCACGGCCGCCGCCCCCAGCCGCGAGCCTAAGATGCGGTCGTAGGCGGTGGGCGCGCCGCCGCGCTGCACATGCCCCAGCGTGGTCACGCGCAGGTCGAAGCCAATCTCGTCTTTGTGCTCGGCGAAGTAGGCGGCCAGCACGGCGGCGTTGGAGCGCGCGCCCTCGGCCACCACGCCGATGGCATGGGCCTTGCCGCGCTCGTAGGCCTGGGCGAACTCGTGTGCGACCTGCGCCGGGCTGATCTCGATCTCGGGGATGACGACCACCTCCGCGCCGCCGGCGATGCCGGCCATCAGCGCCAGGTAGCCGCACTGGCGGCCCATCACCTCCACCAGGAAGGCGCGCTGGTGGGACGAGGCCGTGATCTTGAGGCGGTCAATTGATTCCAGCGCGATGTTGAGGGCGGTGTCTACGCCGATGGTCAGGTCGCTGCCGACCAGGTCGTTGTCAATGGTGGAGGCCACCCCAATCACCGGGAAGCCCATCTCATCCAGCGCCTGCGCCCCGGCCTGCGAGCCGTTGCCGCCGATGACGACCAGCGCGTCCACGCCGTGCTGGGCCAAATTGCGCAGCGCCAGCCGGCGGCCGTCCAGCGAGTGGAAGGCCGGGCAGCGCGCGCTGCCGAGCAGGGTGCCGCCCAGTTGGAGGATGCCGCCGACCGAGCGGGCGCTGAGCGGGTCGAACGCGCCGTCCAGCAGGCCGGTGTAGCCGTGGTGGATGCCGTAGACGTGCCAGCCCAGCGCCAAGGCCGAGCGCGTGACCGCCCGGATGGCGGCGTTCATGCCGGGGGCGTCGCCGCCGGAGGTGAGCACCGCAATCGTTTTCATGTGGCTTAGCCCTCCAGCAGCAGGATTTCAGGCTCTTCGATGATCTGCTTGACGCGCACCAGGAACTGCACCGCCTCGCGCCCATCCACGATGCGGTGGTCGTAGCTGAGGGCCACATACATCATCGGCCGGATGACGACCGCGCCCTGCCGCGCGACCGGGCGCTCCTCGATCTTGTGCAGGCCCAGGATGCGACCTGCGGCGGGTTGAGGATGGGC
>Ga0163144_10008352_pt1 | contig 22419 bp, 15 predicted proteins | sample OliLak19BULKMAT1_FD_123175 | JGI IMG/M metagenome (GOLD analysis project Ga0163144, IMG submission 123175) | Freshwater microbial mat bacterial communities from Lake Vanda, McMurdo Dry Valleys, Antarctica - Oligotrophic Lake LV.19.BULKMAT1 | ecosystem: Environmental > Aquatic > Freshwater >...
TGCAATGTCCGAGGACGAATTGGTCAGGCGCGGGCGCGATAGCCTGATCGATACCAGAGACCCGCGTCTGGCCGCGTTCTTGCAAACTCGGTCTGAAACGGGACATGCAAGGGGCGAACTGCGGATGCGGCGGGGCGACGGGCAACTTTTCGAGGCCGAAATCAGTTCGAGCATTTACGCCGACCCTCAGGGGGTGCGCCTGATCAGCAAGGTGATCCGGGATGTGACCGAACGCAAACAAGCCGAAGCAGCCCGAGCCTCCCTCGAAGCCCAACTGCGCGAGTCGCAGAAGATGGAAGCCATGGGCATTCTCGCCGGCGGCATCGCGCACGAATTCAACAACATACTCACCGCCATTATGGGCAACACCGGGCTGGCCATGGAGGACGTGCGGTCGCGCCCGGATGATGCCCTGTTTAGTCTGGAAGAGATCGACGTCGCCGCAAAGCGGGCGAGGACCCTGGTGCAGCAAATCCTCACCTTCAGCCACAAGGGAGCGCAGACGTTCGCGCTGCAGCCGGTGCGCCCACCGCTGGAGGAAGCGATCAGGCTGCTGCGCTCGACGCTTCCTGGCCGGGTGGCGCTCGCGGTCGCGTTCGCCGATGCCCCGCTCTACGCGCGCATGGATGCGACCCAGATCGAGCAGGTGCTGAATAATCTGTGCACCAACGCCTTGCACGCCATACCCAGCGGTCCAGGCCGCATCGAGATCAAGGTCGATGCGGTATTGCTGGATCAAGCCGCAGCGAAGCTATCACCAGATCTACACCCCGGTCAGTATGTGCGGTTCAGCGTCATTGACACCGGCTGCGGCATGGACGCGGCCACGCGAGCGCATATCTTCGAGCCGTTCTTCACCACCAAAGGCGTCGGCGTGGGAACCGGCCTGGGTCTGTCGGTGGTGCATGGCATCGTCAGCGCCCACCAAGGGGCCGTCACGGTCGAGAGCACCCCGGGCAAGGGAACCCGGTTCGATGTGTATCTGCCCGCCGTGGCAGCGCCGACCGAAGCCGCGTGGCTCACCGACGCTGCGCCTGCCGGAGTCGATGGCCAGGGCAAGCACGTGCTCTACGTGGACGATGACGAATCGCTGGTGACGCTGGTGGGGCGAGTGTTACAGAAAGCGGGCTACCGCGTCACGGGTCATATGAATGGCAGGCAAGCCGTGGACGCGGTGCGCGCCGATCCGCACAGTTTTGATCTGGTGGTCAGCGATTACAACATGCCGGGGATGTCGGGTCTGGAGGTGGCAACCGAGGTGAAGAGCATCCGCGCTGATCTGCCGGTGGTGATCTTCTCGGGCTACGTCACCGAGGAGTTGTGTGCCGCAGCGTTGAAGGCGGGTGTGCGCGAGGTGATCGGCAAGTCAGGCAGCGTTGATGGATTGTGCCAGAGTATCCAGCGATTATTTTTAACCTGGAATCCTCAGTTGACCACTTATCGCTATCAATATGCGCTTGATAAGACTGAAAAGTTTCGCAGTCCAACTGAGGATTCTAGGCTTAAGAAGTTGACCAACCTCGAACACCGGTGAGGCTCCCAGCCCAGAACAGCCGCGAACTGCTCGTCAAATGGCGGTCTACGTTGATGGGAACTTCTAATAACCCTGCCGCCCCGGCGAAGGCCAGTCTTTTCCAACGAGGTTTGATGCCGAGCACGAAGCCGCGATTCCAATGAGGATTGATACCGAATCTCGTTGTTAGCGGTGGGTAGACGATCAACTGGCTCGATCATCCCGAACGGTAATCGACAGTAATGGCGGCAGTGGACTCGCGTATCATCCAGTGAATAGTGCATTTGCGAGCCGCCGCCAGGCGCAACTCAATTCGGATTCGCGTATCTCCATGGATGCCGTCACGCGGCGAAATGCGCTTGTGGCACGACACTTCTCCATGCAAAATCGCAATAATCTTAGCGTTCAAAGAGGTCATATTTTGCTAGTAGCGCCGATTCCAAACAACGAGCCAGAACGACTTGCGTATCTCAAGAGCTTGAGTCTGTTCGATTCGCCTCCAGAGCCAAGATTTCAGCGTATTGTCGAAGTTGCGGCGGATTTGTTTGATGCGCCGATTGTGCTGATTTCTTTAATAGCGCAAGAGCGTCAGTGGTTTCTGGCCAAGCGCGGGCTAGAAGTTCGGGAGACCGCCAGAGACGTTTCTTTTTGTACACATGGCTTGGAGCAATCCGGTCTTTTTGTGGCGGATGCCGCTGCCGACAAACGGTTCTCGGGCAACCCACATGTGACTGGCGCACCCAAGATCGGTTGCTATATGGGCGCGACGCTACAATCAGCTGCGGGCATTCCGATCGGGGCACTTTGCATAATCGCGAACGCGGCCGGCGCATTTGCTCAATGCAACCAACAACACCTTGATGGTCTTGCGAGGTGGACTGAATTGGAGTTGTTTTCGCGGCCGAGCACAGCGCACCGGTTTGGCATTACCGCATCGTCGACTGGATCGGTGCGCCACTGGATCAGCGAAGACGGTGGTGCGTGGTCGGTCGATGCGGCGTTACTAATTCTGCACGGCTTCCTGGAGCATTCTCGCAATCAGCGCGCAACCGGAATTCTAGTGTTTAAGGGGGGCGCTGAGATCGACAGCGCCATGCTTGCGGCGCTGCCAATCGAATCGTTGATCCTTGAGCTGCATGGCAAAATCAAATGCGCCATATTTCAGGAGGAAACGACGGGGAATTCCGTTGACATCTTTAAGGCGATTGAAGCCAAGAGGCACGGCAGCACATCAGCGCTTTACGCCGTTCGCACTGTCGGCAGCAGCGCCATCACAGCTGACGTCCTGCATAGCTTGGTACAACAACTATGTGATCAGGCGTACGAATTTGATCCAAATTGCGGGTTGCATGTCGCAAAGCTCTGCTAAATCAGGCTTTTTTTTCATGTTGGCGGGCTCCCGTTGTGGGCCTCACGAAAGAGATGGCAAATGCTGCCACGTCTGCGCCGGTACGAAGGTTCAGCTTACTCTTGATGCTCGCACGATGCGCTTCAACGGTACGCTGACTCAAGGTAAGTTCAAAGGCAATTTCTTTGGTTGATTTACCGTGGCCCAAGAGTGTAAGAATGCCTAGCTCCCGATCACTCAAGGACGCAAGCCCTTGCTGGGGATTTTTGCTCCCGCGGAGGCGTTGGAGTAGCCGCAGCTGCATACCGGCGCTCAGCGCTATCTCGCCTGCCAGCACTTTTACAATCGCATCGATCAAACTTGAGTCGGCCTCATCCTTCATTAGATAGCCAACAGCGCCCGCCTTTAGCGCGCGTTCCGCAAACAGGTTCTCATCGTGCATGCTCAGAATGAGGGTCTTCAGGCCGGGGTGTGAGACCCTTAGCTCTTCGCAAAAATCGATGCCGCTCCCATCTGGAAGAGTCAGATCACAGACCAACAGGTCGAATTGTATTTCATGAAGAATTCGCCTCGCTGTCGCGAGGTCAGGTGCATCCCGGATTACTGAAAACTTGTCCGACCGCGCGAGCAGCGTCGTAAGACCAAGTCTTACGATGGAGTGGTCGTCGACGACAAGGATGGCTAGGGGCATCGTGTGTTCTATCTATCGATCAGGCAACGGAACGGAAAGACTCGCTCTGTTACCCGTCAGCTCGTCGGCTTGAAACTCAATCTTGGCACCGATAAGACCGGCACGGTGGCTCATCGCGGTCGTGTTTGGTACCAACGCTAAGGATACTGGGCCTGCGCCCCAATCCCGGATCTCAATGTTGATATTCTCGTTCCCCGCTACACAGCAAAGCTCAATAGGCAAGCCCGCACTCCCCCGTGCTGCCACCCTTAGGCGCTCTGAGATAATCCGGAACACCTGCACGCACGAAGTCTCTGGCACAGCGTGTAGCGCTTCTTCGCCGGAAATATTGATGGTGACGTCGAAGTGCTTTTCATATTCGCTCGCGATCTGCTTTACTGAATCAGTCAGGCATTCTATGGTGGGGCCCAGCGGATCTAGCCCTCGGGATAGAACTCTTAACTCAATGATCGCCTTCTTTAATAACATTTTTACCTGCAGCCTGGCTTCGATATCCGCTCTCTCAGACGGCTGTGACATTGAATTGAGCAGCAGGTTAATGCCGGCCAGACTCTGCGCTGTACCGTCGTGAAGCTCTTTGCCCAAGCGTGACTGTTCTGCGTCAATTGCAGCGACCACACTTCGCTCGGCTCTTTCGCGACGCGAGGCTTCGATAAGCAAGGAGCGGTTGGCGGCTATCATGCTGGATTCGCTTTCGCGCAGTCGATTAACTATGTCGGTGTCTTTTGAGATATCCCGGCTAATGCCCCGATAGCCGATATAGCGGCCTTCGGGCGAAAAGAATGGGCCACCACTCGAGCTCACGGTGCCCACATATGAGTCCTGCTTCCATATTTCATAGCGAAGGTCATCGAAGCGCTTGCGGGCAGCCAGGGCGGCCAGGTAACTATCCGGCAGGGCGTTAAGGAGAGCATAGCGGATAGGGTAATGACCATTTACCAACCCAAAACGAGACAGGCCAAGGAATTCGCGGGCGGAAAATCTGGTTCCGTTAACCTCGAAGAAATCCGACACATGGGTAATGACATCCCTATGGTCAGTTTCCCAAAGCCAATCCGCGCTTAATTCAAGCAGTTCCCTCAAGCGTGTGCTGTCAACAGATAAGGACTCTTTGGCCTTTTCTAGTTCAGTGGGCACTCGCAGCATCCACAGAATAATATCTTCAGCAGCATTCGCTTGGGCAACCCTCGAAGTAAAGATTTCTACCAACGATTCAGCTTTGTCCTTGCCGGCCATGCTGATCACAGCGTGCCCGTGCAACTTTGACGTTAATAGCTTTTCGTAAAGGTCTCGCCTCGCGCTGGACCAGTCACGTGAAAGAACATACTGCCAGATCGAATTACCTGGTTTTATATTGAGCCGAAACTGCTCGACATCAGGCGAAAACGAAATAATGAAGCCCGATAGATCGGTCAGAATGTTCGCGAGTGGCAGGTGGTCCGAATGCAGAGTTATCATGCCATCACCGCAGAGTGGCTATCGACTTTGCGATTCAGGCCGTCACGGTAACGACTAGGCACCTTGCTCTCTGCGCACCATGACGAAACTCTATCGAGAATCTCTGATTGCTGCCAACCCTGGTCGATGAAATAGCCTTGGGCAAACTGCACACCACATTCGTCTGTGGCGCACAAATCCTCCTCGTTTTCAACGCCCTCTGCAATGCACTTGAGCCCCATGGTTTTGGCTAGCGCAACAAGCCCCTTGACCATTGCCTTATGTTTTCGACTGGTGCGCATTCCCTGGATGAAAGAGCGATCAATTTTGAATGCCGAGACTGGCAGGCTGGCGAGAATGTGAAGGGATGAGTAGCCAGTCCCAAAATCGTCGAGTGCTATCTGAAATCCAGCCTCACGAAGCGACGCAAGCTCGTCAATCACAAACTTGGAGGCGTCCAGAATTGCTGTTTCAGTAAGCTCGATCGTAATCCTGCTGGTGGATATACCTAAACGCTCAGTTGTCTCGACCAGCTGTCTTCTGAATTTTGATGTTAGCAATTGTAGCGGCGATACATTGAGCGAGACGCCAAGTGATGCTGGCAAGGTCTGAAGGCAGATCAAGCTCTGTTCCATCATATGCGCGCCCAGGGCTTGAATCAGGGGTATGTCGCGCTCCACGAGCGGAATAAACACTGCCGGCGATACAGGGCCCAGATCTTTGGGGCTCCACCGAACCAGACACTCGAATCCGCATATATCGCCCGAGCCAAGATCCATGATCGGCTGATAAATTGATGACAACGATTGAATAAAGTCCGGCGCCTGGATCAAAGCCATCAGCAGCTTCTTCATGTTTGAGCTATCCACAACCTTGGTCAGTTGTTGAGTCGCGCCAGGCATTCGCGAAAGTTCAGACTTCGCGACATCAGAAGCAATCTGAACGAGAGTGTCGAGGGATTTCCCGTGCTCGGGAAAGAGGCTCATGCCGACTGACATTTTGATCGTCATTCGCAATCGTCCAATATCCAGTGGGGCTGTAAATAGCTCCTCGATCCTGTCTGCAAGTAATGTCGCGACGCTGCGGTCTAGCAAGCCATCGACGAGAATTGCAAAAGAGTTGCCGTCAAGCCGAAATAGACTTTCTCGAAATTCAGCTATCTGGTCCAGGCGACGCGAGACCTCAATGAGCACTTGGTCGCCCACGCCCCTGCCGTGCAGCTCGTTAATTCGGTGGAGCTGAGTTACATCCGCGAACAGCAACGCAAACCGCACACTACGATTGGACGCACCCGCAATCAAACTGCCGGCGCGTCGCTCCAGTGCACGTCTGTTTGGAAGCATGGTGAGCTGATCTCGGCTGACCAGCCGCTCGATTTGGCTCTGCATGCGGCTTTCAGCAGCGCTTGAGCGCAATGCATATATGAAATCAGCCACGATCTTGATGGTGCCAGGCGATAAAGAGGAGTCTGCTGATGATGCTGCGGCGCTGGCTACTGTCCCGGGCAACATAGGCAGCATCTCATCCGAGAAGGCGCGTTCGGCGTGCAGCGGCGCTGTAAGCGGGAAATAAAATGTGAATTCGCCTCGCGCAACCGGATCCGCGACAAATAACACGGTGCAGCCATCCATTTCAAAAGTCACCGAAGCAAGATCATCATAAACTGCTGTGGCGCACTGTTTATCAAGCAGACCTCGCGCGTGGGAAAAAACCGCGTCAGCGGTTTGCTGCGACCGCGTATTCCCGAAAGTGAAAAGAGCCGCGCCTTCACGCATTGCAATTTCAGTGCAGCCGATTAGACGAAAGATCTCTTTGGCGTGTCGGGCCACGAGGATCGGAGTCGATGAGGCCCCACCACTGGACGCCAAATTTCTAAGCAATTCACTGCATGTTTGGAGACCCTCCATGCGCACGTTGGCTTGCTCAATGGAGCTATTTACATCGATGAGGATTTCCCAGTCATGCACCATATTGCTCAGCGCGGTGCGCAGACCAATTGAGGGCCGCCTGGGCGAGTGCGAAAAGCCAATCACTGCTCCTGTCCCGCTTATTCCAAGACGCATTGGTTGCACAAAGTAAGAGGTGTAGCCCAGGTAACAGGCGAGTTGATAGCACCACTCGCCCTGCTCGGGAAAAGTCAAACTACCAACGACTGGAAAATCGAGTTCCGAATGGTGACGGGCTTCCAGAATGCCAACCAGGGGTAGTCCTAGATCACGCATAAAGTACTGATTTCGAAGGCCGTTAGGCCCCCTGTGGTGTGTCGCCCCACCCGTAAACCACTCATGCAATTGATTGTCAGTAATGTTCAGGCCGGTTGAGGCGATCACCGTGACCGCGGACGCGGACGCACTGGCCTCGACTACCATGGCCCCATTGTATCCTGAGGTGTGGCGGATTGCGTCAGCCAGGTAGCCAAGTATTGTTGTTCGGTCACCAGTGGCAACGAGCTTTAAGGCTGCTCCGAGTTGCCCGGGTTCATAGGTCTGCTGTCTATCGTCAAAAGGAGCACATGGCTCAAGTTCTAGTAGTCCGGCTCGGCCCCTTAGCAACATGCGTATGTGGTACAGCGCCGACGAGTTGTCATCAATAGCCACGAGCGCTTCGTGGAATAGTGCAGTACCAGTTGCCGCTAGGCTGCAGTTAATCCAGCCTGCCGCATCCGCGCCCAGTACTTCTGGCAACTTCCTGCCTTGTAGAATCCGCGCAGGCGAATTCAAGAACGTCTCTGCGTTCTCGCTAATGTGACAGATGACCAGGGTGTCAACACAAAAAGTGAGTAGCAGCCCGGAATTTTGTATTGGACGGACCGACATGTTTGTAGCAATCGACCCTAAATCTTAGCTTTCTGTGAAAACCGCAGACACTGATAGAAGTAGTCGAAGGTTCGGTTGGCTGCATTCACTGCCTCTTCCACCTGATCCTGAAAAACAAGGCTCTTCTTTAGCGTCGTCTGGAACTTTATCCATTGGCTCATCCCTGCGGCTGGATCCGCGCCAAAAAAGGCAAGGCCGCCGCCGTCGCGCTGCCGAAAAAGGTTATTGAGAAGTTGCTTATGAATCAGCATCCCGCCGAGTGCGGAACCATCCAGCACGTACATTGCACCTAGTGCCGCTTCGCGCGATGTGATTGGCGGCATAAGCGGATAGGCTTCGAGTTGTTCTGGCTGAATTGGGGTCAATCCAAAGTAAACAATATCGGAGAGCAGCAAAGCAGAGCGCTTCGTCGTGGGCAGCTCTCGTTGCATCGGGCGGTATGCCGAAAGCTGAGCTTCAAGCACATGATGAATGCTGTGCAATCTTCGTATGATCTCGCAGTATTCAGTTAGCGTGATGTCCGCCCGTAACAGCCTATTCATCGACGTGTCCTTCTCAACGACGGTGTGCCATCGTTTTGTGCCGCCCTTCAACTGAATGGCTGGTTCTGAAATGGCAATTTTGCGTGTCGCGATTTCGTGCCATATTTCAAACGGAAGGTGCTGCGGCATCAGGAAGTCACAAATCATCGTTGCTCCACGCTTTAGGTATGAGGGCGAAGGTGCCGGGGCAAGAGGATGATTACCGCGAACGAGGTTTGATGCAACTGTAAAAAACCCTACCGAGAGGTTTCGCTCTCACTTACTCAGGGGTACGTATAAGTACGTATAGCGACCTCGTGTGGACTGGCAATAATGGGCCATAAGAAGAGAAAGTCCATCAAAACGTCCAATAGTTCAGGCCACTACGTATGCAAGATTCACACATAGCGATTTATTTCAGCAGCCAGTGCAACTTGCCACGGCCTCGCGACAGGTCTCAAGCCCAGGCGGCAATTTCGGAACGGCGGGCGCAGATCATTGCGGCGATAAAAGCGTCAGATGTCGTCGAGTCGGCTTTCCCGAAATCGCTGCTACCGCTTCGAGAAGAAATAATTGATCAATTTGCTAACGAGGCAATTTCAATTGCGGTTGGGTCGGGATCTGGTGGCAGTACCGCTTGGCTGAATTTGGTCGCAAGGCTGGAGTCAAAGCTTGAGTCGAAAAACGTTCAACCGCTAATCGAAAGTGTGTTGAATGCAACACGTGGCGTGGTTGGTGACCACGAGTATGTTTACGCACTTGGAATGGCGGACGAGTTAGATGAGCTGAGTGCAATGCTGCAACTTCGATCAGCGCTGAGCATGCACACAGTGTTGCTTTCGAAGAAATTGTTTGACTACCTCGGGAGCCTGGTCAGCCTTGAGTTGGAGGTTGGGTTTGCCGGCAGGCAAGTAAAGTTGGTGGAGGTGCGAGAAGACCTTTCGGCTCTGCTCAAGGAATTCGGGGAGATCCGGGCATCTACTTCTGCTAACCTGGAGCGTGATTTCATTTGCCTGTTTATGCACCGCATGGTGAAGAAACACCCGGCCTCGCTGCAGTGCTGGGAAATGATTCTGTTCAACCTGGAACGCTTGCTGGGTCTGCTATCGCCCTCAAAATCCTATTGCGCGCTCAGCGACGCCATTGAGGCACTGGTTTGGGCGGCGCCACGATTCCCGTTGATTCGAGACTATGCGGCAAGGCTCGGGCCCCACTTTCGGGAAAACGCCGGAATTGCGGACATCGTAATGTTGAAGATGGTCCTGGATGCACATCCGGAGAGCGTTGTTGCCCGCAGATTTTTCGCTGAATTTGACGCAAGTGCAATGCATGAGGTACTTCGCGGCAAGACAAACTGGTTCAGCGAAAAACAAGCACTGGTCGTGTCGCAGGCGCGAGATAAGTGGGAACGTGTGCATGTTGACTATGTCGACGCGGCAACAATCTGGTTGGGAGGCATTTTGCGCACTGTCGACCAATATGATTCGATGGAATCGTCTATCGACCGTCAGCTAGACATGATTACCACTCGCATCACCGAAGGCGTAACTGATGGTCGTGGGCGCGACCGTGCGCGTAACGAGTTCGCGCTGCTAGTGCGCTGGGCCTGGATGGCGTCGGCTCAAAGTAATGAACTTTCGTCAGCAAGACGGTTGCTTCGCAGTCGTGTGACCTATGGTATCGATGCCCACTCAAACATCGCACTGTGGCGCAAAAATAAGGAAATCGCGCTCGCGCTCGCTGGCATTGAGTTTGAAGAGTCGCACTTTGGGGCGGTGAGCCAAAGCAATGTGACATTGCTTCTGGAGACGTTTAATTCCATTCTGGCCGACCAATTGACTTCACCGTTGGGGTGGTTTGGCGGCGTTGAGCACGTCACGGGTGCGGCAGGGTCCGCAGCAGGTTTTCGCCGTGCTGACATCCTTGGCCTGCTCCGCAGAATCGCGATCGGCAATCGCTTGCATGGAGCAAGCGGAGCGCTGCCGCCCATTCGTGGCTGGCTTACGCGGATCACTTTGTCCTCCGCATCGACGATGGATGCAACTGCGGCGACCGAAAGCTTGCATAAGCTCGAAACCCGGCTGTTGGGAAACACCCAAGCGATCAACCGTGTGCTGCTGGAGTTGCTCGGTGGTGTGATTAGCTCAATACCGCTGGTTTGTGCTTCCCGCACGATCGCTTTAGACAAGGAGAAGCTTGCCCAAGCCGCCTGCGGTGCCGGAAGGTCAATCTATATTGCTGCTGGCAACGCTGATACGCCGATGTTGCAAAAAGGACCGTCGGACATCAGTTACCTGCTGTCGCGTGTGGTGTTCGCCACAGCGCAAACTTCCCAGACCCCACTAGAGTCAGTGACATGGTGGTGGCGACTAGCGTCGGCAAAATTCTACACGCGGGTGCCACGCCCGCTACTGGCAACCTGCCTACAGGGACTTAAATCTACATTGGCAGAGAACTTGCCGGCTACAGAGGCCGAAAAAGCCTTCGCCTTGATTGCTGCCGTTTACCGGAACACATTGGGCATCAGCCTTGATGAGGCGCCGGGCGCTGAAAAGGCTTTTCAATCGATGGTGGTGGCTGGGCCGATTTGGCGCGCGGTGTTTAAGGACAGCAAGGCCCAATTCGCTGCGGTGGAGCAAGCGAAGGCGCAGATTCTGGCCTCCTGTCCCTCGCCGATACTGCCACTTGCTGAAAGTGCGTACTTGTTGATCGCGAGCGATGGCGATGAAGAGTCCGCATCCTTGCCGTTTCTTGGCGAATTGAGTCGGCTGTCTGTCGGACGGGCAACTTTGCAGATCGACGGTGCGTGGCGGAGCTGGACAAACACCGTTGCGAGTCAGGTCGGCGAAGCGGCCTTCGCGCTAGTCGTACCTAAAATGATGAGGGCCACCGCTGCCATTCGGCAAGTAGGATTCGGTCGAAAACTGGCAGTTCACGAGGATGAGGTCGTTCAGGCGTTTACGGTTGGTTGTGCCCGACATCTTCAGGCTAAGCCTGTAGCCGCAGAACTTCGTGCAATTTCACTGTTCTTTCGGGAGCTCTCGCGATGCTTGCAGCAGGAGCCAGCCTCTATTTGCGCGCTCAATTCCGCTCGCTGTTTGCTGGAGTCCGCCAGCGTACTTGCGCTTGATCGGCATGGATGGCGGTCCGCGTTTGCGAATGTCGCAATGACGCTTGAGCCGCAACTGGATGCGCCCGAACGCTTTGCAAGCAGCTTTTGGTTTGCCCAGTTATATGCGTGCACGGCCAGTCTGCAAGATGCCCGAAATTTTGGGCAGGGCGTGCTGAACGCAAAGCAACCTTTCTTTACCGAGAGTCGCAGCGAAGAGAGCGGCTGGCGACAACTCGCTGGCAGTCTTGTGGCAGCGGCAATGACGCCTGATGATGCGCCAATCTCTGGGAGAACGCTGGTGCAACGCCTACTGCTCTCAAGTTCGACGCTTGCCGCAGAAACACCTGCTTCATGGGGTAAGCGGATACCTATGCTGCAATCTGCGCTCGAGCAGTTCCTGCCACCTGACCTGCATCGGCGATTTGTAGAGCGATGCAATTTCCTTCTTGGGACGTTGTTCGACGTAACACAACTGCGGGATTGCGGCGGCGCAGGCGGCGCCGCCACATTCGCTCTCTGCATGGGGTCTGTGCCGCATGCCCGATCAAACTGGTACTGCGCAACTTATGCGAATGCCTTGGTCGAAGGGCGCATTGCGTCTCCGTCAGATACGCTGGTGGCGCGACTTTCGGGGGTGAACATGCCGTCGGATGATTCCACCAGTGGGATCAAGCAGCAGATTATCGAAGCACGGGGCTTCGTTGCGCCGGACGAACTGCAAGTGAAACGGTGGATTGGTTCCGAGAAAACCGCCCTTGCCGAGAGTGAGCAGGTTGGCATATCTGTAGTAGTGAAGCTGCTCGCGCTCAGTCCGCTTCTGGACGCCTTCACGCCGAGGCGCGTAATCGCCGAATTTGGTGTGATTTGCATGGACCAACGGCCGTTCGAAAGCCGCTCGAAGGCGCTTGAAGTGATTGTTGCGCTTCTTCAAGCGAACTCGCCGGGCACCTTTAAAGATCTATCCCAACTCGCAGTTGATCCAGCGCTAGGGCTTCAGATCACCGGGATCTCGTCGTCATTTGACGCTCTCCAGGAAGTTGACGGACATGTCCTGTCACGAATTTCTTCGCTATTGTTCGCATTTGAGGGAGGACTGACGGCGCCGGAGCAGCGAAAGTATCTCGCAGACCGACTTGGGGACTTTGAGAGACCATTGGCCGCTGACGCAATGAACATGTTGCAAAAGAGACTGAAGAAGCAGGCCACTTCAAACGAATTGGCACGCCTGAAAGGCTTGGTTGAAATTGTCGAGGGGGTGAGTTGAAAACGGTAAAGCTCAAGAATATTGGTGACGCCACCGTGCAGACGCAACAGCGCCTGCTGGATGCAATTCTGGGCAAGAACGTCGCGGTAAAGATGCTCTGCAAGGGACGCGGATTGTGTGCAACCTGCCACGTCTACGTTACAAAAAATGCGAACTTGCTGACCCCTGTAAGTGATCGCGAAAAACTCACGCTGTCAATTCTGACCGGGGCCAGCTACAACAGCCGCCTTGCATGTCAGGCGCGGGTACTTGGTGAAGGTGTTGAGTTTGAACTGCCGAGCGGCACTTATGTGGAGTCGCTAACGGAGATTGAACAATTGGTTGGGAAGCGCACGAATGCTCCGATCTTGCATCCGGTGAACGGTCGCGTGCTCATTCAAGAAGGGAGAATCATCACCCGGTCTGCGGTAATGCAGTTGAACGGTGTTGACTTCAATATTACGGAAACGGATGTTCGGTGAGAAAGGTAAAGTCATGAGCGAAGAAGCGTCAGCCCAATTTAGTGGAACCCCAATTGATCCAGAAGATGGGGGTATGCGTGGTTATCATAATTACTATGTCCCTGAAGAATTCTTCCGGCGCGACGACGAGAAAGGCGCAATTTACCTTCGAGATGGCCAGCGGGCGGCCAAGGTAACCGAGTCGTTTATCAATGGCCTGCATCTTGGCATTGAGGAGGAGGTCGGGGCGGCAAGCGCATTGTTGATGTACAAATGCGGAACCGCCTGGGGCATCGAGGACATGAAGCGCTTCGCGGACAGGATGCGACAAGAGTTTGGCGGGGGCAAGCGCGAAATCTGGAATATGAACCCTGCTTTCGTCTGGGAGTGCTGGTGGTGGCCGCTAACGGTCGAGGGTTTCGGCGGCTGGACTCTGGATCTCACATTCCAGGATCGCTCACTTAACGTTGTTGAAATCCGCAATTCTGCGGTTGCGAAATCCATGAAGATGCTTGGCAAGCCTGTCTGCCATTTGTACGCAGGTCTTTTTGCCGGTGCGTTCAGTTTTTATGACCGCAAAGAACGGGACTCTATTGAGATCCAATGCTATTCAATGGGCAACGATGTCTGCAAATTTCTGGTCGGCGACAAGACGAAGGTAAACGCCGCAGAGTTTTGGCGACAAGAGGGCGCAGGGGCCAACGAAATCCTGGCGCAGTTGGAGTCCTGACTTGGAAATGTTCTCGCGCGATGCAGTAGCTTTTCGGCGTTTGCTGAACGCAATGCACATTTCGCTACTTCATCCAGTGGGTGCGATTGATCCGGCGACCGCATTCGCGCAGTTTCTCAAGGTTGTGGCATCAGCGATCCTGGTCGATCAAGCGGAGGCCAGGGCCTTGGCCGCTGATTCGCCGCAACCTCAACCTGTATCGCTCCATGTTGAGGCCAAATTCGTGTCGCAGGAGCCAGCTCCGCAAGATGTGGGCATCATCGGCTCGCTATCGGCAGCGAATACCTTTCCGGTCTTCACAGAAAATGCAGCGCCGATCATCAGAGTGCGTGACGCGCCGCCCATCAGATTCGATACGGTGCGGGCAAACTCGTTTCTGGCCTCGATACCCTGGATGGGTGCAATCCCTGTCGCGCCTGCCCAAGCTCCAACGCAGTCAACGGCCGCATGGGACGCAAGCCCCTTCAATGTTTCCGAGTTTTTGGCCGCCGCTTACTTTTCAGCAATGCCATGGGACACCGCACATCCGCAGAAGATTCAAGTTGGGCCGTCGCGTGGACAGTCGCATGCACGTCTGGCCGCCGGGCGAGACATCTTGATCGGTCAAACGGCGACACTTCAGGCGATTCGTGCATCGCGCGGAACGCCAAGTCTTTCAGTTGAGTTCTTTGGCGCAGTTCCATGGAAGAAATCACCAAGCCCACAAATAGGAGCTACCGCATGAACCTTCAAAGGCAGCCTGTTACCAACAGCCAGCGCAACAACCCTCAGCTACAGGCAATGTTCAACTCCATGCAAGCGCAAGCGCGGCACTTGCGTGACGACGAATATGAAGAATATGTCAGAGTTTTGCCTGATTCGCGCGATCGTGCGAACGCCGATCGCGAGGCGGGACAAGTCGTGGACGATGTTGTTGTTCGGACCGTTGACGAAATTCTAACGATCTATCCGTTTGAAAAATACCATGAGATGACGAGGGTTAAGGGCATCAGAGATGTCAAGATCGTTAGTGCATACGCATCGATTTCGATGCTCATGAATGATCCACAGTGGTTTGATGACAAATTACTCATCTGGCTGAGGACGATCAATACCTCTTTCAAATACCCTGATCGCGAAGCAGGTAAACCAAAGGCCTTGTTTTCCTCGGGTCTTGACGCAGAGCTTGAAAAATTGCCGCCGCATATGCGACCAACTTATGAAATTTATTACAAGCTGGGGAAAAATTTTGAAGAGCGCCTGTCGCCACCGGCTTTCGCAATATATGGCCCCTATATTACTCACGCCATGACAACGCTAACTTCGGATTGATCAAACATGAACCTCTCTACCCCAAGTTCCGATATCTCGATGACGCAATCGCTCGTCAGCCAAGTCTTTGAGCGGCTAATGGGAGATAGCGCGCTTACTTTTGACCTCTACCAGGGGACGGTTCATTCGCTGTCTGGCGTTCGCATTATTTATCTTTCGACAGACATTATCAGGGGTATCCACAGCGCGCTGCATTATGAGGCGGGTGATGCCTGGCGGGTGATTTTGAAAACAGCGGGCTACGTTTGGGGGAAACGGGTCGCTCAATCCCTTGATCGAGAACTGGGCGCAATTGCCGGAAGAAAGTTGGAAAAATTGACCGTAGATGAATATGTGGCGTTGCTCGAAAATTACTTCAGCATGCATGGATGGGGAAAAATGACCATCACGCTCGATGATGCGCAGTCCCACGGAATCGTCGTCGCTCGTTTGGAGCATTCGATTTTTGGTGCCGCGCTTTCGTCGGTGCCCGGGAACGTAGATGAAATGATCGCGGGGATGCTGCGGGGGATGTTTGAGAACATCAGCGGCCAGGAATTGGACTGCATTGAAACGCCGCATCCTCCGGATGGTGCGAAGGATATGGCGGCATTCATTATTACGGCCCCCAAGCGAATCCAGGGCTTGTCAAATCTAGTAGACCAGAAGGCGGCCTTTAGTGAGTTCCTCGATGAGCTCAGAGCCGGAAACTAGTTTACTGGTGGGCCGGTACGAGCTGGAGCGGCCAATTTCAACGGGCCCGGCTTCCACGGTCTGGCGCGCGCGCGACGTGTTGACGAACAATTGCGTCGTCATCAAGCGCTTTGCGGAGAATGATTTGCACGCCTATCGTCGAGAGGCAGCGGCGGCACTTGAGCTACAGCATCCGAATGTGAATCGATATGTCGACACGTTTGTGTTGGCGAGCGGTGCCGGCGGGATTGTCTATGACTTTGTGCAAGGGGGGTCGCTTGGCAAACGCCTTAAGCGCGGGCGGTTTGATCGCACAAATTTTGTGCGCGCCATCAGCGACATATTGGCCGGTATTGAACATTTGCACTCAAAAGGATTTGTCCACTGTGACCTGAAGCCCGAGAACATTTTGTTTCGCCCAGATCCGATACAGCGCGGGCAAGGTACCTACATTATCGGCGACCCGGGGGCCGCCAGCCCGATTCGCGAAGCGCTCGACGGCGTGCATCGGACGGGGAGCCCGGCCTACGTGGCCCCGGAAAGACTATATGACCACTTTTCGTTCAATAGTGATCTGTATAGCGTTGGCGTGATTGGATTCCAATTGCTGACCGGTTCGCTTCCATTTACTGGTACGACGACGCAAATTTATCGAGCCCACATGGCCTCGGAACCGGCATTTGGCGATATAGCTGACCCAGAACTGCGCGAATTTGTCGCCGCATTAATGAGGAAGGATCCGGCGACGCGCATACCCAGGGCGAAGGAAGCGAGAGAAATGCTGATGCGCCTGGCGCAGAGCGAAATGGGCGCGGGACCGATTACCGGTGCGCTGGTGCCGCGCGCGAAGGTGGTAGCGAGCCATCAAGCCCCCGATTCCCTGGAGTTGCTTGGTCAGTTTCATGTGAGTCGCATGCCCACGGCTATTCATGCTGTTGATCGCGACGGTCTGACGGCACTTGAATATCCGAATTTTCTGCAGCTCCATGAGGCAAGTGGCGAGGCCAAAAATCCAATTGTCCTGTCGGGGGGGCCTTTTGTCGTGGACCCGTACGGACGGATTGTTTATCCATCAAGCAGCGGCGTCACCATTCTCGACCCGCGGGCAAATGTCCGCACAAACGTCAACTTGCCGATGCGAAAGGTGGAGAGCCTCGGCGTCGATGAAACGCGAGTCGTCGTGGCCGACCACAATGGCGCCTGTTCGTACGAATTTGCCAGCGATACTTGCTCTGCATTCCCCCTGAACACTTACTCCATGAATGCCGACATCCAACTCGCCGACGACGCATTTGTTGCCACCAGTGGCCACGCCAACAACTGTGTCACGTTGCGAGACTACAAGGGTGCCTTGCAGAGGCGCTGGAGTCTGGACGGGCCGGTGGACGATTTGGCAACGGACGGCACAGCGGTGCTTGCGGTTTCCCTCTCGATGTCCGGGCAAAACAGCTTTTCTGTATGGCAACTCGATCTACTGGGGTCACGAAAAATTGAAATGCCTGGGTTTGTGGCCAGTGGCTCGACCGGGAAAAGTTTGTTTGTGGCCAAGCAGGATGCAACGGTGTGGCATATCAGCGTTGATGGCACCGCAACAATTTGTGGCCAGCTGAGTCGGGTGCCACAACTGATTGCGGTAGACCGGACGGGCAGCGTTCTGGTATCGATAGTAGCCAACGGCTCAGGTGGCCTGATGTCGGTGCATAAATTACTTTGTACTAGGGAGATACAAACGTGAGTCACACGCAAAAAATTGACTGTGTCATTTATTCGCATGTTTGGGCCGCCAGACATATCGAATCAATCTACGCACAGGGCTCTGAAAAGCTCGTCCTCGTTGAGGCGGCCAAGCTATCAAACATGGCCGCCATGCTTGGCTGTCAGGGCCAAATGGACGCCGGTGTGGCAGGCCTGCTCGAACCCGGAACCCGACTCGAAGACCTCGCCCAACGTTATGACAGGCTCGCATTCCCTCTGGTGCTGGCACCAAGGCCCTCGGTTCCAGTCACGGCGCTAAACTCCGCGCTGTCGGTCCTGGCAGACGTGCCCGGTGATTACGAGAGAATTGTAATCATGCTGCATGTCGCCGATGCCATCGAGATTTTGCCAGCGCTCACCCATGTCGACAGATTTTCGTTCCTGCTCGATTGTGCCGACAATGTTGACGCCAAGCTCGCGCGCGTTGCGCAGGAGATGGCAAATCTCGGCTTGATCCGCGAATCCACTTGGGCCGGCTTTTTCTTCTACCAGCGATCTGAGCAGCCCAATGCTTCGGCAATTGCCCGGGAGAACTCGCTTCGGGAGATCCTGAACAGCTACCCCTCGCTGACGCCGACGGTTACAGCATGAGCCACTCACAACAATTCGCGCTAGTGTCGCCGCTTCTGACTATTGGTGGCCTGCCGTCGGTGACAGAAATTGGCGCGCTAGGCAGACGAGGCATCGTCAATCTGGTGAATGTATCAGGAATCCCGCTGTCCTCGCTCTATGATCCACTGGCGCTGTCCAAGTTCAGGATCGACGAGCAACGATTCTCCGACATATTTTCAACCGATTCGGCGCAGGAATTAGCGTCGGCTTTGCCAGAGACTTTCTCCTCACAGTCAGTAGCGCTCCCTCGCGCGTTTGGAATCGCTGTAGCATCGGTAATAGGAGCGTGGCGGCAGGGGAATTCTGTTTATTTGTTCTGCCATCAAGGCGTGGGGAGAGCGCCAGCCGTCGCGCTGGCGGCAATCCATTCCGGTTTCAAAGTGCCGTTGGAAGATGCCGCCGCCATCGTCGAAAAAATGCGCCCGCAGGCGCTAGTGACCAACATGAGTCTCGCTGCAGCAAATTGGTATCGACAGATTCATGAGAAGTCATGAGCCAGCCGTCGAATACCGCAAAATCGCTTGCCGACGTATGCCCTTGGACTTTGCCGGACACAATGCGGATCACCGGTCATCTCGGATGGGAGCAGGACGCACGACCGGATAAATTTCGCAGGCATTTGTTAGAAACTGAAAACGGTGAAGTGGCATTTCACTCGGACGGGTGGGTGAGCGCGGATCGTAGGCAGTCGATGCGATATTGCCGACTGCAAACACGAAAAGTCGATGCAGCTGTAATAACAATTTACCCAACCGCGTCGCCGCACGCGCTGCCAGTTTTCGTCGCGGAGTGGGTCGTGGTTGCGCACGTCTTCCACCTTGCATTAATCGACGTGGCCGAGATTGGGCAAAGGAGCAGCTTGCACTCAAACCTTTCGCAGGTTTTCCCCGCCATCGGCGGTCATGCGGCACAGCTGCTTGGTAGCGCCGTCGATGAGTCTGACTGGTTTAAAAGTATCCGCAGTCCCTGGGCGCTGCATACGTCTTCAACCGTTGAGCAAGAGCCGGCCATCCGCGCTATATTTTTGCAATACTTAACTCTTGCTAACAGTGAGTTTTTTTTGAATTCTCGACTTACCGCAAACGTCGGGTCGGATCACGATCTGGTAACTCAGTACAAAAACTTCGTTATGATAAATACACCAGGCCGTAAATGGATTTCGAAACTTGTCGGGCCAGAATTTACCGATGAATTCATGTCGAAGTGGCACTATGGCCCAGCTTAGCGCAGCCTCGCCAAGCAAGTACTTTAAGTAGATTCCACTTGTGCTGCCGAAAACAGAAAATATCTGGGTGCACTTGAGTCATGAATAAATCATCTTTAGAAGGCCGCTTGCCACTTCTGCTACTTGCCATTTACTTGGCGTCTGCATATCTTTCAATGCTGGTAGCGGTAGCTGGACAACAGTTTTCACTACTCTGGTTGCCAGCGGGGGTCGCAGCCGCGGGGATATATGTACTCCGGCGACGGGCGGTTGCCCCCGTACTTTTCGGCGCAGTGATCGTAAACGTAATTGTCAGTGGTGCTACAGCGGCAGCATTACTCGCTACACTTGTCGCCGTTGGTGGCGCAATCGTACTGGCGACGCTAATGAGGCTGGTGCCAGCGAATCGCGATCCCGGTGGTATCAGGCCGCGCGTTGAATGGTTCGGCTTTTGCGCGCTGATTGGCACTGCCTTGACAGCACTCTGCGGCACATTGGCGCTATCTGTGACTGGCGCTGTCTCACCAGAAGGTACGGCTGATCGCTTTCTCTATTGGTGGATGGGCGACCTGCTCGGGGTCATGATCGCGGTGCCGTTGGCCATACCTGCGCTGGAGAAGGGCGGCAGATTTTTCAAGCCGACGGGGCAGAGCTCGTTGAAGTCGCTGTGGATTCTGTGCGTCGTTGGGTTGCTACCCACTCTTACAGGCGAGGCTCTCAAGTTTTCCGGCGTGGATTTTGCATTGCTTTTTCCACTCCTTGTGTGGACCATTGTGCTGGCGCGTTTGGGCGCAACCTCTGCGTTGATTTTCGTTTTATGCGCTGCTGTCTGGCTTCTGTTCCTCATTCGGTTAGGTGTGCCCATCTTCGGTGCAAAAGACCCCGTGGTGGCAGGCTCGGTTGCTTGGGCGTATCTGTTGTTTATTAGCGGTGTCTCTATTGCTGTCAGCGGGATACTGGATCGACTTCGCCATCTCACTGAAGAACAACGGTTGATTGCCGAAAGGACTCGCCTCAATGCAAAACAGTCTCCGGCAATGATCTGGGAATGGAATGCAGACACACGGGTATCCTGGTACAACGATGCGTGGAATCGGTTTGCGGGATTTGACCTTGACGGAAGTCTTGAGGTCGCGCTCGAAACACTGGCGCACCCGATGGAACTGCCGCAATTTCGGGTGGTGATCGACGAAGCACTCAGAAGCGGGGAGCCGTTTATCGCCGAGTGTCGACTGCGTCGATCTGATGGCCACTATCGGAATATCTCTATCAGTGGCTCGCCGGTAAATAGCGAATCCAGCCTGCTGACGGGTTACACCGGCACCGCAATTGACCATACCGACTCTTCACCCTTGGCGGCGGCAATGTCGGACGCGGGAAATCTTCTGGATTCTCTACCCTTCAATATCTGGATAAGGTCGCCTGACGGAGAGTTTCTGTATCGAAACAAGGTGCAGAACGAATTTTGGGGAAACATGTTGCCCCTTGATGCGATGAAGACTGGGCTTGTCCGACCAATGTACGATCCTGCACTGGTCGGTAACAGCGATTCAGCTTTGCAATCGCAGTTAGATTTAGCGTCATCGTCAGACGCAAAGGTGCTGGCTGGTGCGCAAACAAGCTATCAGCTTTACTTTGAGCGAGACGGCAAATCCATCGTGCATGAAGTGAGAAAAAATCCCATTCGTGGGGCGTTTGGCGCAGCTATTGCCATTGTCGGGAGTGCACGCGATATTACGGACGAATTAGCACTGAAAGCCACTCTAAACAAAACCACGCGCGAGCTCTCGACCACGCTTGCGCTGACACGGACAGAAATCTGGCGCTGGAACTCAGCTGACAGCAAGCTTTATCGAGCTAAGCCGTCCCGAAAAAAAGACGTGCATACGTCGTCAATCGCGTGGAAGATGGACCGACTACTTCTCATGGTTCATCCGGAGGATCGATCGCTAGCAGAATCGTTCTTCAACCAACCCCGTCCTCCGGGCGATAAAACGATCCACGAACTAGAGCTACGCGTTGGGAAGGGTGAAAAATGGCGTTGGGGCTTGGTTCGCGCCAGACTTGATCCGCAACCAGAATCAGGAACTGGTTCATGGATGGCAGGTACGGTCGTTGATATTGATCATCTTAAGCGCGCTCAAATCCGTTTGGAGGAGAGCGAGCAGCGGTTCCAAGCGCTGACTAAACTGTCGGCAGACTGGTATTGGGAGACAGACGAAAACCATCGATTTGTTGACATGCAAAGCTCCAAGAAGGGGGGGCCAGGATGGTATTCGACTGATAATGAGGGACCGGGATGGTATTCGACTATTTACCTCTTGGGTAAGACTCGATGGGAGCTAGATGCTGATGGCGACCCTACGTCGGCGCAGTGGGACGATCATCGCGCGACGCTAGACGCGCAGGCTGAATTCCGAGACGTTGAGATTGTGCGGCGCAGCATCGGTAAGAGGAATAAATGGATTGCAATTAGTGGAGTCCCCGTATTTGACAAAATGGGTTGCTTCAGGGGATACAGAGGGACAGGCCGCAGCATTACCTTTTGGAAGGAGGCGCAGCTAGCGCAGCTTGCGGACTCTACACGCCGACGTATCTTGTTTGAAAACGCCAAGGATCCGATCTTCGTCATCGATTTTGAATTCAGAGTAGTTGCGGCAAATTTGCGATTCGCGGAGTTAATGTGCACCACTGCTGATGCGCTCATTGGACGCGGAGCGTGGGAGTGGGACGAGCTATACCTCAATGCTGCGGAGTGCCCCCCGCATTGGATTTCGCTGGCGCTGCTCCCCGCGTTTTTTGAAACTGCCTGGCGATTGCCGGATGACACTCGCATGAATGTAGAGTTATCGCTTTCTGTGGTTCACATTGACGAACGTGATCTGGCGTTTTGTATTTGCAGAGATATTACTGGCCGAATCGCCGCCGCGCGATCACTCAGCACTGCTTTATCAAAGCTGGAATCGACCGTCCAGGTCTTGCAGGCAGGCGAA
>Ga0163144_10008353_pt1 | contig 22419 bp, 22 predicted proteins | sample OliLak19BULKMAT1_FD_123175 | JGI IMG/M metagenome (GOLD analysis project Ga0163144, IMG submission 123175) | Freshwater microbial mat bacterial communities from Lake Vanda, McMurdo Dry Valleys, Antarctica - Oligotrophic Lake LV.19.BULKMAT1 | ecosystem: Environmental > Aquatic > Freshwater >...
GCCACAATCGCCGCCCGAATTTCGCCCGCCCGGGCATTGATCGGCAGGTCGGGATTGAGGTTGGGAATGGCGGGCACGAATGGGTCGATGAATCGCGGGTCGCGCTACAGCGCGAAGTACAACACCGTCACGACAACCGCGAGGTGGACGACCACGGTACACCAGAAAATCCGGCGGAACGATCGGTCCCGGGTCTTGTGTCGGAAGCGCCGCTGGGCAAAGAGCGCGCCCGGCCACCCGCCGCAGACCGCGGCCATGTGCAGCGTGCGTTCCGCTGTCCGCCACTCGCCCCGCCCGGCGGCTCGCTTGTCTTTCCAATAAAGGCCCACCGAGAGCAGGCTGGCCGCGGCGGCGACGCCGGTCAATGAGAGAAAAGCGGTGAGCATGAACGGACTTGTAGCACGGGGCGAGAAAACGTGGAAATACCGACCAAAAAAACGCCCGGGCGGCCACAAAGCCAACCCGGGCGTGGAACTCTGGGGAAAGAACCCGAGAACGGAAACATCTTGACAGGCCCGTGCGCGATCAGTCGTACAGGTGAGTGGTCGTCGGCGCTTGCACCGTGCGGAGCCGGAGCGTGGTGTCGATCCGGAAATTGGACGCCGTGCGGTGCCGTTCGGCGAAGAAGAACTTGAGTTTGTACGATCGGCCGTTCTGGAGCCAGGCAAGCCGGTCGAGATCGATGCTCTGGCTCTTGGCCGAGTGGACCCCGCCGATGTCGATCACCAGCTTGCCGTCCACGTACACCCACACGTCGTCGTCGCCGGTGAAGGTGAACACCTGCCCGCTCCCGCGCTCAAAGATAAACTCGGTCTCCAACTCGAAGGTGAAGTGGAAGTTCTGGCTGTTGTTCCGGCTGTTGCCGAACAGCTCCCCGTTGATCGGGAAGAACCCGCCCAACCCGCTGAAGCGGGCGTCGGTGCGGTCGTTGAACGTGTATACGTTCGTCCCGGCATTCCGCTGCAGCGTCAATGCAAGGGGCTGTGAAAGATTGACCCCGGGCGTGTCGCTGAACCACATCGCAAGATTCTCGGCGCTGGTCAACGCCCCGCCCGCCGACGTGGCCGCCGAGCCGTTGGTGTCGCCCGTGCGAGAGTTGATGTACGAGCGGTTGTCGATTCGATTCCGGCCGGCCGCATCGCGCCAGTCCGACGACAATCTATTGCCCGTCGAGCGCATCACGGGCTTACCGTTCTCATCCAAACTGTCGGCGACCATCTTCGTGTACTGAGCGAACCCCGCCGTCGGCTGACGCTCAAAGTCGGGGTGCCCGCCGGTCACGCTCCGCTCACGCATGTCGCGAACGACGCCGGTCAAGGTAAGTGCCGACGGCAACCCGCCGAAGTTGTCCGGGGGCGGGGTCGCATCCGCGAGCCCAGCCGTAATCCCCGCTGCGGCGATCAGCGTCCCCGTCGCCAGCATTGTTTTTGTCCGAGTTCCCATAAGCGTGTACCTCCCAGATTGTCCAGAATGTTCCTGACTGTCCTGTGGTCAAACCCGCCGGGGCGGCTCTCTCTCCCAAGGCGGGCGAAAACCCCCCGCTTCCGGACGGCCGCTTGCCCCCCGCCCCGACGGTGACCAACAGAACAATCCAATTCGATTTCAGGAACAGCAAGCAAAAAGACAGCTCCGGGCGAGGGACGGCTTCCGTTTATTCCGGCGGCCGCCAATCCCAATGCGTTCGGCCCTCCCGAACCGATATACGATCTCATCACCACGGCACGGAAGCCGTTCAGGCCACAAACAGGGGATTCACGGATGGATACGTTCGTCATTGAGGGCGGCAAACGACTCTTCGGCCGCGTGCGGATCAACGGGAGCAAAAACGCCGCGCTCCCCATGCTCGCCGTCCCCTTGTTGACCGACGAGCCGGTGACGCTCCGCGATGTCCCGGATCTTGCCGACATCAAGAACCTTCTTAAACTCCTTTCCGAACTTGGATGCACCCGCGAGGGCGATCCAACCGTCCCCGGCGTCGTTACGCAGCGGGTCACCGATCAGTCGTTGTCGCACGCCCGGTACGAAATCGTCAAGACCATGCGTGCCAGCATTTGCACGCTCGGGCCGATGCTCGCCAAGCGCGGCTACGCCCGAGTGTCGCTGCCGGGTGGGTGCGCCATTGGCGAACGTCCCGTCGATTTACACCTCCGCGGCCTGGCCGCCTTGGGCGCACGCATAAGCATGGATGGCGGCGACATTGTCGCCAAAGTTCCGCCCGGCGGGCTCAAGGGGACCACGATCTTCCTGGGCGGCACCTTCGGCCCCACCGTGCTTGGCACCGCCAACGTCATGAGCGCCGCCACGCTCGCCAAGGGCACCACGATCATCGAATCCGCGGCCTGCGAGCCCGAAATCGTCGATGTCGCCAATCTCCTCATCGCGATGGGGGCCCGCATTACCGGCCATGGCGGCCCGCGCATCGTCGTCGAGGGTGTCGATCAACTGGGCGGGGCCGATTACACCATCCTCCCCGACCGCATCGAGGCGGGAACGTTCATGATGGCTGCCGCCATCACCAACGGCGACCTCACGCTCGAAAATTGCCCGCTCGACGCCATGCTCGCGGCGACCTATTTCCTGAACGCGGCCGGGGTGCATACTCAGCCGGTATCAGAGTTAACCACCCCGTTCGGGGGTGCGGTCGGTCGTAGTAATCCGCTGACGGTCACGACCTCGTCCGCCGCCAATCGCTTCCCGAACAGCACCGACCCCATGCGACGCACCGTCCGCGTAACGTGCGATCGGGTTATCAAGCCGGTGGATATCACCACCCAGCCGCACCCTGGCTTCCCGACCGATCTTCAGGCCCAACTGATGTCGCTGCTGTGCCTTGCAGAAGGCAACTCGATCATCACCGAGCGCATCTTTCCCGATCGCTTCCTGCACGTGGCGGAACTCTCCCGCATGGGCGGCAAACTCATGCGGCAGGGGTCCACCGTCATTGTCTCGGGCGTTCAGAATTTGATCGGTGCCCCGGTGATGGCGTCCGACCTGCGGGCCTCGGCCGGCCTCATCCTCGCGGGTATGGCCGCCAAGGGGACCACGATTGTGAGCCGCGTCTACCACCTCGATCGCGGCTACGAACGCATGGAGGACCGCCTCCGCTCGCTTGGGGCATCAATTCAACGCGTCGACGAGAAGGAACTTGCGCCCTCCGACCTGTCGATCGCAGGGTAAAAGGGCTATACTCGCCCCCACGCCGGAGCGGGTCCGCCCGAGCCGGTGTGTGAGGGCGTGAATCACTCCGGATTCCGCTCAGACGATCCGGGCTTGTAGCTCAGTTGGTAGAGCGTACCGCTGATAACGGTAAGGTCGGCAGTTCGAGTCTGCCCAGGCCCATTTTGGATGAGACACCCGAGCTTTGCGAGGGTGTTTTTTGTTGTCCACCCCTCATCTGCTCTGCGTTCGTGGCCTGAGCCGCCGCGGCGGGCGTGCTGGAACGACCCCGAACCTTTTCTCGCCCGCAACCGTGAGCCTCCTACCGTCCCTTTCGGCGGCGATTCAAGCGCCGATAACTGCGGGGCGTCCACCCCCGCTCATCCGTCTACCTGTTTTGAGGCAGGCTCCCGCGACAGGCGAAGGGGCCGGAGATCGAGAATGAGAATCGACGTCATCGGCCGCAAGATCGAAGTCACCGACGCCATCCGCGCGTACGCGGCCACCAAGGCCGACAAACTGACGAAATACTTCGACGGCCTCCAGCAGGTGACCGTGACGCTCAGTCGCGTCAGCGGGCAGGCAACCTCGGATTTCGAAGCCGAACTTGTTCTCGACGTCGAAAAGCACAAGGACTTTGTCTCGCACGCCACCGGGAAAGACGTGTACGCCGCGATCGACTTGGTCCTGGAGAAGGGGGAACGCCACCTCCGGGAATTCAAGGAACAATTGAAACAAAGCAATCACTGAGGTGCCGTTCCGACGCCCGCATCTGAACCATCGCGATTTCCATGCCGCGAATCCTCTCGGAAGAGAACGTCGGCAAGAACGGACCTCCCGGAGTCGGACCCTGTGCTGAAGTTGACCTCGTTTGTCGCTCCGCTGGCGATTGTCCCGCAACTTAAATCGGTCGATCGGGACGCCGTGATCGGGGAACTCGTCGACGCGGTCGTCGCGTCGGGGGCGGCCCCCGCAGAAATCCGCGCCGAGTTGCTGAGCCGGGTGCTGGAACGGGAGAAACGGGGCAGCACGGGTTTCGGGAAAGGCGTTGCGGTTCCGCACGTCAAGCACAAGCAGGTCGCGCGGATGACGGCCGCGATCGGCGTTTCGGCGCGGGGCGTCGAATTCAACGCCCTCGACAAACAGCCGGTGTTTTCGGTGGTTCTGCTGCTCAGCCCGGAAGACCGACCGGAAGAGCACCTCCAGGCGATGGAAGTCATTTTCAAGAACCTCAGTAAAGATTCGTTCCGGCGGCTCCTGCGTCAGGCGACCACCGTCGAGGACATCCGGACCCTGCTCGAAGAATCCGACGGCACTCACCTCGTGGGGTGAAGGGCCGGAACCGCGCTCACCTTAACGCCCTTGCCCAAACTCACCGTCACCACCGTCATCATCAATAAACTGGGCCTTCACGCCCGGCCCGCGATGTGCTTTGTGGACTTGGCGGGCACATTTTCGTCGGCGATCACCGTTCGCAAGGACGAGACGACGGTCGACGGGAAGTCGATCATGGAGATGATGATGCTGGCGGCCAGCAAGGGCGCCGTCCTCGAGATCACGGTCGAGGGCGACGACGCGGAAATCGCGGCTAAGAAGCTCAAAAGCCTTGTGGACGGGGGTTTCGAAGAAGAATGAGGTGGGGAGCCACTCGAAGTCACTGGTGCCGCCCAGCCGTTACGAAAAAACCCCACCGAGGGGCGGGGTTGAAGAACTTCCAATGACTTTTTGTCGCTTCCCGTGACCTGACTGTTTGTGGATTCTTCCGAATTGCAGCCTGTCAGTTGGCCAACTTCGGGCCGCCCTGCGGGCGCTGACCCAGGTTGATCTCACCCGCGCGTTCCTCGTACTGCCGGACGACCTGACCGAGGCTGATCGCCAGACGCTTCGCGCCCGCCCAGTTGAGGACGACGCGGCTGCCGACGGCGAAGACCAGCGTGGGCTGATTATCCTGCCCCGGGACGGGGAGGTTCATGCCGAAATCCAGAACAACCTCATCCTGGGTGGTCGAGGTGCGAATCGTGTTCGCGTAGGTCGTTCCCATCTTGGTTTCGTCGATGCGGAGTTGGATCTGACGTTGTTCGGTCTTCTCGGTCTTGTCGTTGTCGGCCATGGCTCGTTAGATCCTTCTCGTGGCGCGCCGTAAGGGGGGCGATGCCGTCGTGCGGAAAAGCGGCGGGAAAACAGCAGCAAACCCCGGCAACAGAACCCTGTCGCGCACCGGTCACCACGGCTCGTGCGAGGCCTGAACAATCAGACCCGCCGCCAATCAAAGTAGCGGCCCGCCCTGTAGGTTGAGAGTGTACGTCGCCGGACTCCACGGGGTCCAGACAAATGCCCGATTCCGGAACTCCAAACCGGGTTTCGGGTACGCTTCTCTCCACCATGGTTGAGCCCGCCCCTCCATCCCGCTCCGCACCCGCGCCGGGCGTCTCCCTGCGTGAGTTTCCCGTCCGCCCGGTGTGGCCGCGTCTCCTGTCGACCGCCAAGATCGCGGCGGCACCCTCCCGCATTCTGTTGGGGTCGCTCTTGGTGGTCGTACTCGGGCTCATCGCCGGGATTCCCCGACTGTGGATTTCGGACGGCGCCGCCGACCCCGCCAAGGTCGCGGGCGAGTGGACGTCGCTCGCCGCGGGTCGGTTCGAAAAGGCCTTCCGCGGGCTTGATCTCTCCGAATTCATCGGCGGCTCGGTCATGCTGCTGGTCGATTCCTGGGCGATGGCGTTCAAGTCCGACCCGTGGTCGTTTTTGGCGATCGCGGTCCCGGGATTGGCGATCGCCGGAATCATCGGGGGGGCGATTGCGCGTTCCGCCGCGGAAACCTTCGTCGGCCGGAGCACACCGACGGGCACGAACGCGTTGGCGTTCGCCCTGAGACGGGTCCGATCGTTCGGTGTTGTGCTGCTAGCCCCGTTGGTCGTGATTGGGCTGCTGTACTTGGTCAACGCGATTGCGGGATGGGCGGCGTTATCCATTCCGTGGGTGCAGGTGGTGGGGTCGGTGCTGGCGTTGGTCGCGATCGGATTCGCGGCGTTGATGGTCGCCCTCGCGGCGGCGTACGTCGTCGCCGCCCCGATGCTGCCGGGGGCGCTGGCCTGCGAGGGGACCGATGCCATCGATGCGGTTCAGCGGGTGGTGGCGTACGCGTGGTCGCGTCCGGGCCGAACACTTCTGTACGGTGCAACGCTTCTGGTGCTGGGCATTCTGCTGGCCTCGATCATCGGGGCGACAGTCGGACTGGTGAATCAGATCGCAGCGCAGTCGCTCACCGTGTGGTTGCCGGGCGACAAAGCGGCGTATCTGCGGATGTGGCTTATCTCCGGTGAGGCCGCCTACACGATGACGATCAACGAGACGGCGTCTCTCAAGGCGTCGGGCCGGGTGCTCGGATTCTGCGGCAAGGTTCCGACGGTTCTGGGCGCGGGGTATCTCCTCAGCTTCGTGTTCTCGGCGGGCTCGGTGTGGTATCTCTTGATGCGGCTGGTGTGCGATGGCCAGGAGCCGGAGGAATTGTGGTTCCCCTCGGGGCCGGTGGCGCGGCCGGACGAGGGTGGGGGTTCTGCGGGCACAAACTCGGAAACGGGCGATGAATGAGCGTTCCGGAGCGATTGGTTCGGGCGGGCTGAACAGCGCGGTTGTCGAAATAGCCGGCTGGCTCGCCGAGGCTGGCGCGAAAGGTCTGGAAATCAGCGATGGGACTGCGGTGCGGGCTTTACCAGTGCGCCGCACCGACCTGCCACGAGAACTTCGGGAGATGATTGACTCGGGCGGTGTCTGCCGCTGTGAGTGGAACGCGGGCGGGATGGAGATTCAACTGACGGCGGAAGGGCTCACGGTTCGGGCCGTGTCGGCGGCGGATGCGGAATCACTGGTGCAGCGGGTGTGCGGGTCCGAAACGGGAGTAACTCAGGGCTGAATGAAGTGTCCCCTACGCTCGTTGCGAATATGCCAACTCCTCGCTACGTCGGAAAGACTCCGCAGGCCACACCGATCCCCGAGATCGATTTTGCAGGCGTGACGCCGCTGTTGGCACCCGCGGAGTTTCTCGCAGCAGCGTCGGAACTGGGGGTCGAGTTTGAGCCGGGCGACGTTGAGAAACTCGGGCTGTTTCTGGCCTGCATGCTGGCCTTCAACGAGACCACGAATCTCACGGCCATCATCGAACCCGGGCTCGCGTGGCGGCGGCACGTGCTGGATTCATTGACGCTGCTGGCGCCTCTGGCGGAGGTGCCAGAGGACGGATCGCTCATCGATGTCGGTTCGGGAGGCGGGCTGCCCGGAGTGCCCCTGGCCATCTGCTGTCCCCGGCTCAAGATCACGCTGCTGGAGGCGACGGGTAAGAAGGTGGATTTCCTGAGGAAGGTTTCTGCGGCGCTGGGTCTGGCGAACGTGACGGTGGTGGCAGCCCGAGCAGAAGTCGCGGGGCACGAACGAGGTGAAAAAGTTTCCGCCGGGGGCGTCGACGTTCGCGAAGGGGGCTTACGCGAGGCGTTTGACGTCGGGGTCGCGCGGGCGGTGGGCCGGGTGAATGTGCTGGCCGAGCTGGTCCTGCCGTTCGTCAAACAAGGCGGGATCGCGCTCTTCATCAAGGGCGAGAAGGCGACCGAAGAACTGGCCGAAGGCTTCACGCCCTCGCGGAACTCGGGGGCGAGCATGTGGCGACGATCGAGACGCCCACGGGGAAGGTCGTTGTCATCGACAAGGTGAATCGGACTCCCCGCATCTATCCGCGCGCGGATGGCGAGCCCAAGCGGACGCCGATCAGTGAACCGCGTTCACGTCGGTGATCGGGGTGGGGGTGTTCAGGTCCCCATCGCGGCGACGCGGCGCGGGTCGGTTCTCGCGATGATGTCGCTGACACCCTGTTGATTGAAGCCCTTGAAACCGTCGTTGCGTTCGAGGTTCTCCATGTGGCTGCCGATCGCGCCACTGGCGCGGAAGAGGTCGGCCTGCTCCCTCGTGATATACCCGTCGGCGAGGACGCGGTCGATCCGCTTCGGATCGATCGTCCAGCGTTCGCCCTCGGTAAAGGCCTGGCGGAGGTAGGGGAAGGTCGTGAAGGGGGCCATGGTCTTGACGGATGCGGTTCGCTCGAGCTGCTCGACTAACGCGTGCCAATCAAACTGGCATTCCAGATGGTGCATGCCCGCCTGCAACAACGCCTCGCCATGGAGCGCGCACCAGAGGCCCACGGTGCCGAGTTTGTCGCGGCGTTCGGTGAAGCCCCGGTGCGAGAAATCGCCGAGAAGTTCTTCCGGGCTCATGTCGACGTCGTTGAAGGTGGTGATGCCGGTCACCGGGGCTTCCATGACCTGTGCTCCCCAGCCCGCCTCGGCCCCGGCATAGAACGCTTCACGGCAATGGAAGCCCAGTTTTTCCCAAAGGGCGACGAGGTCGGTAAAGGTGTCGCGGGAGCACCGGTAAGTGTGGTGGTCGTGATTGGCCCACCCAAGACCGAGTTTGCACTGCCGGCCATACTGCACCTGGGCGGCCCGATTTCGCCGCATCCAATAGCGCCGCTCGGCCTCGAAGAAGAGATCGCACGTCCAGTCGCGGCCGATGTCGGCGATGGAAGCGTCCACCCGACAATTCATGTCGTCAAAGCCGGCGGCGTCGCCGGTATTGAATCGCTCGCGCCGGCAGAAGCTTTCCAAGTGGCGGACGGCCGCGATCTGTTTCGCAGGATTGGACGGCAGCGGCGCGTAGCCCCGCCAGCCGTGCCGCTCGATGACCATCGTCGAGCCGTTGTCACCCTCAAAGGCGGTCGCGAAACGGAGTTGCGAAAACGGCTCCCCATACACCGTCGGCTTGGCGAGGTTGTGGACCGAAAGGAACTCCGTCACGCTGTCGACCTTGAGGGCGACGGTGATGCCGCGGGCTCCGGGATCGAGGACGAGGGATGGGAAGATCCCGAGGTCGCAGACGAAGTTGTAAGGCTCTCCATCGACGGGGCGGGCCTCGAAGCCCACTTCGATGGCCCGTGCGCGAGTCTCGGGCGTGCCGGGGAGGCGGATGTGATCGATCCAATCCTTGAAGCGGGTTCCGGTCTCGTCTTTCATCCGACGGGCGAGGGTCGACGCCGGCGGGCATGTCCGCAGCAATTCGTCGGAAAAGGAATCGACAAGCCGCTGGGTGGCGGGCTGGGGCTGCCAATTGAACTTTGTGAGGTGTTCCACCATAGCGGTCATGCTCAAGTCTCCTGCATCTGAAAAAACGAAGTGTGGCCGACTATAGGTTTCAGGCCGAGGAACAGGCGGTGCGATGCATCCCGTCGTGGCCGCCCCGGCGTGCGGAATCCGACGACCGTTCGTGCCGCCGGGTGGGAACGGATGCCCCCCGCGACCTTCGGTAGTGGGGGCGAGTCCCCGCAATAGGCATCGGATCGACCCGTTCTCTCCGGTGCGGCGAGATCGAAGAATCAGGATCGAAACGTGGAGGGTCGGGCATGTTGAACATAGTGCGGGTGATGGTGTTGGCGGCTTTTTCGGCGATCGCGACAGCCCAGCAAACGGGGCCAGATGAAAAGGCTGGCGAGGTGGGCAGCGAGGCAGCGCGGGCCGAGGGCAAGGCAACGCCGCGGGCCCGCCTTCAATCAGATCTCGACCGCCGGACGTGGTCGGTGGAGGGACTTGAACGGATCGCACTGGTGCATGTGCCGACGGACGGCGCGGAGACAGAGATGCCCGTGGTCTTTGCGTTTCATGGGCATGGCGGCGGGGCCCGTCAGGCGTCTCGGTCGTTTCGGTTGCACACGCTGTGGCCGGCGGCGATCGTCGTGTACATGGAGGGAGTGCCGACGCCCGGCGCGCTCACCGACCCCGAGGGGAAGCGGAACGGCTGGCAGAATCGCTCCGGGCTGCACGACGACCGTGATCTGAAGTTCTTTGACGCCGTGCTGGCGACGCTCAGAACGGATTACAAGGTCGATGCAGCGCGGATCTTCGCGATGGGGCACTCGAATGGCGGCGGGTTTACCTACCTGCTCTGGAAGGAGCGTCCGGAGATCTTTGCCGCTTTCGCGCCCTCGGGCTCATTCACTCTCGAGGCACCGAATCTGACGCCCAAGCCCGCGCTGCATATCGCGGGCAAGGCGGACGAGTTGGTAAAGTTCCGGAATCAGGAGCGAACGATCGAGGCGATCCGGAAGGTGAACGGGTGCGCCGAAGCCGGGACGGCCTGGGCGGAGGACTGCACGATGTACGCATCGACGACCCGGACACCGCTCGTGACCCTTGTGCATGAAGGGGGCCACAAGTACCCGAAGGAGGCACCGGCGTTGATCGTGAAGTTCTTCAAGGAGCAGCAGAAGGCAGACGCGGAACATCCCGCGCAAACGCCCGAATAGGTTTCTGCGGCGCGATGGGAGTGGGGGCTGGTGTCGCCGCGGGAATCAGCTCGCCTGTGCCCGCGGGTGGGCTTTCGTGTAAGTGTCCTGCATGCGCTGCGTGGTGAGGTGCGTGTAGACCTGCGTGGTCGAGAGAGACTGGTGGCCCAGGAGTTCCTGGACGCTCCGCAAGTCGGCGCCGTTATCAAGCAAGTGGGTGGCGAAACTGTGGCGGAGAGTGTGCGGGCTGATGGTGGGGTCGAGTCCGACGCCCTTGAGGTATTTATCGAGCTTGCGGCGAACCGAACGGCTGCTGAGACGACCCCCGTGCTTATTAAGGAACAGGGGGAGGTCGGACGCGTTCGCGCGGGCGGCCGGGCCGAACTTGGGATCGGTTTTGAGGAGGTCAACGTAACGGACGATGGCCGCGAGCGCGTGCGAACCCAGCGGCACGATCCGCTCTTTCTTACCCTTGCCCTTGACGCGAAGGGCTTCACCCAAGAGGTCGAGATCGGGGACGGCGAGACCGACGAGTTCGCTGACGCGGATGCCGGTCGAGTACAAGGTTTCGAGCATGGCGCGATCGCGGCGGCCGAGCACGTCCGCGTCGCTGGGGGCCGAGAGCAATCGCTCGACCTGATCGATGGTGATCGCCTTGGGGAGTCGCTTGCCCTGGCGGGGCGTGCGGATCATGATCATGGGGTTGCTGCTGCAGAGTTCACGCTTGTCGGCCCACTTGTAGAACGAACGCAGGGTCGCGATCTTCCGGGCCATGGTCGCGGGTGAGTAGTGCTGCTCGCCGAGGCGAGCCAGAAACGCGCGGATGCTTTCGGCGGTGGCACCGCAGATATGGTCCGTGATGGTCCGTGTGCCGATGCTGCCAGCGACACCGGGCGCGGTCGCGATCGGCCGTTCGCCGCTCTCGATGGCGCGAAGGGAAGCGGTTTCCTTGGCCAGATCGGGGTCGATTTTAAGGGAAGTCTGAAGGAACTCGATGTATTGCCGCAGGTCGGCACCGTAGCAGCGGGCCGTGTAGGGGCTGAAGTGCCGCTCATCGGCAAGGTATGAGGTAAAAGCGTCGGTAACGGGAAGCGTCGACATTTCCAACACTCCGAAAGCCGCCGGCGACCGCCGCGGGCAGCGGCAGCGGTATTGGGCGGAAGGCGCGAATCTGAACAAACCGGACGTGGCAATAACTCTCATCAAGTCGGCATTTCCGACGTTCGTCTTGACCCCTGTCGGCGTGGTTTCCGAAAAGTCCGAGAAACCGGAGGTCCGTTTGCGGCCCGTACGGTAGGGCGAATACCCGGTATTAGGGAATTTGGTGGACGCATTGCCGCAGGAGCCGATGCGTCCAATAATGTTCGCTCGAAACCGGCTGTTGGATCGATAAAATTCAAGCCGATTTTGCGCGAGCTCGCGACCCGTGCCAAGATTTATTCGTCGGATGCCCCTGCGCGCCCTGAGCGGACCCACTCGGAGCGGAGCAGATCGTCCATGATCTGGTATGCCGCGAACTCGCCGAACAACTCGGCGCTGGCGAGATACCGTCGCCACGCAAGGGCGGTCGTGTCCTGGCTGCGGCCGATCGCGAACTGACGGACCTGCATCTGGGTCTCGTGGCTCTTGCCGTCAAAGACGGCAGACGTCGTGGACATCGGTTCGGCGCCAATGGATTTGGGGGGAAGGTCGGAGGTTTGCGTGGCGAGCGACTGGGGAGCCAGCGACTCGCTGACGTTCGGCCCCGACTCGCTGAAGAGGGCCAAGGCCATCCCCAGCGTGGGGGTGTAAGGGTCGTAGGCCGTGATCGAACCCACCACCACGGCATCGACGCCCAGCGCAGAACCCAGTTGTCGGGCTTCGGTAGGGTTGGAGACAGACGCCATTTTGAGCGACGTCATTGCCTGCAGGACGCGGTTGAGCGGCACGACCCGCACCCCGCGGATTTGCTCGGTCGCGGCGATCAGTTTGTCGGTCAGGATTTTGGAATCGACAACGGTGGTGCCAGACTCGTTCCGAAGCGGGAGAACGGCCCAGAGGCGTTCACCCTGCGCAGCGTCATAAGGGGCGACCAGGACGCGCGGGGCGACGAGTTCGGGCTTGGGTGGCGAGCAGGCGGGGAGGAAAATGGCAGAAAGCAGCACGCAAATCGCAGATGAAAGCGGGCGGAGCACGGTTGGCTGATGAATGACTGCTCGTGGCGTGTCTGGCATGGGCGTCATTCTGCGGTGTGCCCCTTCCACACACGCGGGAGGCCCAGCCGTTCATTCGGCATCGGCCTGTCCGAGCGTTTCGGGCGGGGTTTCGGAGTCGGCGGCGACAGGGTCGGGCGTGCGGATGGCGAGTTGAGCGGTGGCGACAGCGGACGCCATATCCATCGACCAGACGCCGTTTCGACCGTCACGGTTGCTGACAAAGAATACTCGCTCGGGCGAAGCCCACGCCGGACTGGTCGCGGTGGCGGACGAGCCCGTAAGGCGGACTTGGCCTTCGCCGCTGCTGTGCATCATCCATAGTTCGGCCGTCGCCGCGGGCGACGGGGCCGTGGTGGGTCCGGCCTGGGCGTAGACGACCCATTCGCCGTCGGGGCTCCATTCAGGATTGATGAACGCCTTGCTGCCGCTGGAGGCGAGCATCGAGGGCTGCCCTGCGCTGGCGGGGCCCACGTCGATCGACCAAATGGCGAAGGATCGGCTGCCGCGCTCGCGACCGAGTTGGAAGAGGATGCGGTCGGTGCCGTTGGGACCGGTGCCTCCGACGGGGCACCAGCGGGGGCGGTAGCCAAGGCCGATGAAGGTCGGATTGCCCGACGAGGTCAGCGGAATGGTCCACATCTCCCACTTGCCTGAACCGATGTTCCGGCGGGAGAACACGAGTCTGGAACCGTCGGGGCTAAAGGATGGGAAAACTTCGTCCTCGACCCCGTCGGTGAGTTGCAGGGCACGGCCACCCGCGACGGACATGACAAAGAGATCCCAGTTCCCGGAACGGTTGTTGGCATAGGCAATCGTCGAACCGTCCGGGCTGATCGCAGGCATGGCATCCTGGGCGGGGTCGTTGGTCAGCTGGGTGACCATCCGACCGGCGATGCCCTTGATGAAGATGTCGGAGGTTTGGCTGTGCTGCGTGCTCGCGAAGACCAGGAAGGCACCGTCGCGGCTGACGCACGGGTCAAAGTCATCTCCCTCTTCACCGAAGGTGGCCGGCGCCAGGCCGGTGGTGACGACGCCATCGGTTTCGGGAGTGGTCGCGGCGACGGCCACTCCACCGCTCGATGGCTCGTAAGTCTCGTGAAAAGTTGCATTTGCGGTCGTTGACGGGGCTTCGTCCTGAGCTTCAACCGGCGCGGTGGGAGTGACCCCGGTTCGCCAATGAGCCATTGGTTGGTCGTCGCCGGAGGAGGCACATCCGACGGTTAAAGACATGGCGAAGAGGGCCGACAGGGCGCGGAGCAAGTGTTTCATTGAGTTACCCGATGGCTGCAAGCGTGAGCGAGGGTGGAGCAGGCTGCGCGACCCTGGACAAAGGACCGCTCAGGCACCATCGGTTGATATCGGGCGTGGCTTTGGGGAGAGTTTGCGGCACTTGGGCATCTCAAAGCCACGACTCGCGGGTGACGACGCCGCGAGCGTCGGCCGGACGACCGCGGACGTGGCCGCGTTCGGTCTGGCTGAGGTGGTCGAAGTACCGGTGGAGTTCGTCGCTGGAGAAGCCGCTGAGGAAGGCCGTGGTCGCCGTCGGATTGAGGTGGACGATGCGGGCAAGCAGTTGTTCGCGCCCGAGCGTGCCGGATGATGCGTCGGAGAGCGCCGATGACGGGGGAGGGAATTGGGCGGTGGGGGGTTGGGCGACGTCCATGGATGGGAATCGCCCGCAAGTTTCATGCCGGGGGCGGGAGTCGGCGACGATCGCGGCTAGGCTCCGGGCCACTATGGATCTTTACTGGGATGCCGCGACAGGAACAATCGGCCATGGTGCGGGGGACGTGTGGGGGGTGGTACGGACACCTTCTTCGGACGACGCCGCGTTCGCACTCGCGAGTGTGGGGGCCTCACCACGAGCCGTTTTGATTCCAACTTTTGCAGGGCTGGAGGGGCCCGGGTGGTGGCCGGGCGTGCGCGAGCGCTGGTCGAAGTTCGCGCAGGGCCTCGTCGAGGTGGCGGCTTTCGCGGAGTCGCCGGTGCGGCTCTCGATTCTGCCGCGTGCTACGGACATCATTTCGGACATCCCGGGAACGTTGACGTTCCTGCGAACCTTTCCGGCCTTCGGCCTAGTCGTTGATCCTGCGGCTCTCTTGGTCGAATCGATGCTGCCGGATCGGATGGACCATCTGTCGCGGATCGTGGACGCGTTAGTGAAACATCCCGCGTGCGAGGCCGTGGTGGCGAGGGATGGCGCTGACGAGTGGGATCGTGCGTTGCTGGGGGCGGCCGAGGGGGCGGGGCGGGTCGTTGTGCGTCGTCGCGCCACCGACGGTGCCCGGGGGCCCGGTGGCTTGGGCGATTGACGACGGTGCATCACCGACCTCGCTCCCTGCAGGGGTTGTCGCATGGCGAGCGTAAAACCAGCCGGAATCAAAAACCCGCTCCTACGCTTAGTTTGAATGTCCACACCTTCCGCGTCGCCAACGTTGGATCACCCGGTTTTCGGCGCGGTACGAGCCGCCTTTCCGTCCAAAAAGTTCAAGGGAACGGAGTTTCGAGGGCAATCTTCGCTGATAGTCAGCCCCACCGATCTGCACGAGGTGATGGCGTTCCTAAAGAGCGATCCGCGCTGCGGATTCAACTTCCTCTCCGATTTGGGCGGCGTCGATTACCTGGGCTATCCGGTCGACATGCCCGGGCGATTCGGCGTGGTCTACAACCTGCTGTCGTTCGCGCGGGACGACCGGTTTTTCGTCAAAACCTATGTGGATCCGTCGCTCCCCACCGACGGGATCGTCGAGGACCCGGCGTTGTGGATTGATTCGGTGACGGACCTGTGGCCCGGGGCCGAATGGATGGAACGGGAAGTCTTTGACATGTTCGGGGTTCGCTTCCGCAACCACCCGGATCTTCGACGGATTCTGTTGTGGGCCGACTACCCCGGGCATCCACTCCGCAAGGATTACCCCGTCAGGGGTCGGGGCGAGCGCGAGTTGTACCGGATCGTGGACCGAACTTCCGCCTGAAGCTTGGGGTGACGACGAGGAACGTAGGGGTAACGAACGGGTGATCCGTGGCGTATTGAGGGCGTTGTCGCTTGGGGCCGCGAGGAGTGCTGCGATGCCGTTATCTTTCGTTTCGTGGGTTCGATGGACGCGTGGAATTTCGGTCGGCCTTGTCGCCTTGGCGATGTGCTTGGTCGGGTGCCAGGAGCGTTACGGCCAGGATTCCCCCGAGCAGACCATCGCGACCGCCCGGATGCTGGTGGAGAAGGGTGAGGCCAGAAAACTCGGGAATCTCATCTACGCCGACAACGAGGAGATGCGGAAACTCCTGAATCGGGTCGGCGTCTTCATGGGGAACATCGAGAAATTGTCGGTATCGATCGGGGAGAAGTTTCCCGATGAGATGGCCGCGCTCAAGATTCGGACCGAGGCAGCCGCGAAGCAGGGCAAGACGACGTCGCTCGTTGCCCAGTTGACCCAGAGCATGAGCGGCGGGCGAGGTCGACGGAACCGGGCCAAGCAGGGATTCGAGCAGCGCAAGCAGGCCGAGGTTGTCTTCAACGACGCGGTCAAGCGGCTGTTTGCGAACCCGTACGGCTGGTTGCGTGAGAGTGAAGCCCGCATGACGACGGCCTTCCTTACCGACGATACGTCGGCCGTGTTGTGGGACGGCAAGGCGATCATGCCCCCGATCGGCTTGGTGATGAAGCAGGACGCCGACAAGTGGTTCTTCGTGCTCCCGACGAACATCCCGGGGCTGAGCGCCTACATGCCGAAGACCAAGGACGAGTTCTTCATGTGGGGCATGATGGTCAATACGTTCGACAGCGTGGTCGTTGATCTCACGAAAGACATCGAAAGCGGGAGTCTGACAACGCTCGAGGGAGTCGCCCAGCGGGCCGGGGAAAAGGCCTTTATCCCTGCCGCGATGATCTTTATGAGTGTGGCGAACTACAAAGAGGCGAAGGCAAAGGAAATCAAGGAAGCGGCTGCCGCGCCCATTGAGGTCAGCGCCCCGAAGTAGTGCCCGGCTTCCGCGGAACCGGCGAGCGGCCCGCTGATGGTTCGAGCCCCTCCCATCGGTTCAGATCGAGGGCCGCCCGCGCGGGCTCGACTTGCCACGGGAACATCGGTCGGGGCCATGTGCTTCTTCGACCCCGTGCGTCGACGCGCGACACCGCTATTCGCAGGGTCCCATCGGCTTCCACCGCTTCTGGCGGGATATCGATCGTCGCCCTCCACCCCGAAGCGTCGTCGGTGGCTCGAACCGCGGCGGTGTTCATCCCGGGAGCGGCAACAATCGCGGCCGGTTCTTCGCTCGTCGCCCCCGCACGGACGAACACACGCTCGCGGGATCGCTCCCCGATGGCGGGTGCCGCGTCACACTCCACCGTCAGTTGCCAACCGTAACCACCGGCATTGCGGGCGAGCCGGCAGCGCGTGTTCCAAGAGGATGCGGGCGACCTTGGGGTGCCCGCCAGCCAGTCACGCATGGTCCAATCGCCCAACAACGAAACGACGTCAAGCCCCGGCGGCTGGACACCGATGCGGCCCGGGATCACCCCTCGGATCTGCGACCACTCGCCCGCGTGCAAGCCGACCGCCGCCAGTCCGGTGTCCGAGGCGGCAACGGCGACCAGTCGTTCAATCGCGGTGAAGGCGGGGAGCGGCACCGGCTCGGGCTCGATCTCGGAATCGTGCAGCCCGGCCCAACCGAGCGTCGCGTGCTCACTCAGATTCGCGATGCCGACGGAGGCGATAACCCGGCGATCGGCGTCGAGCCTCCCGCCATCGTCGACCACCCAGGCGGTCGCGACGGGCTGATCCGCGAGCCATCGTTCGGCTCTTCGGGCCCGGGCCGAGGGTGTTGAGGTGGGATCGAGCAGGCCGGAGAGGAGGTCATCGAGGGCGACGTGCGACGTCGGCCACGCCGGGACCGCCGCGCCGTCGGGGAGGGTGATCGACGCCGCGAGACGGCGCTTCAGACTGAGCGCCACGCCGGGGTCGGCGGCCCAAAGCCACGCGAGTGCGACGCGCCAGCGGCTCTCGTTCTGGCGGGCGATGGCCTCGATCGTTCGGTCGGCGAAGGGTTGTCCCGACTCGGCCGATGCGGGGTTCAACCCGTCGAACGCAAGTCGATACCGCCATCGGGTAAGCGGGTTGACTCGTTCACGCTCGGCCAACGCACGAAACAGGGGGCTTTGCCGCACCGCTGTCCCGAGAGGGCTCTCCCAAGGCTGTTCCGGAGCGCCAGGTGAGGCCCGCACCAGCGTTGCGGGCAAAGGGAGCCAGTTCACCGAATACCGGCGGTCGCCGACCACAAGGTCGCCCGTTCCTGCCTCCGCTGGTTCGACGACCACCACGCGGGTTCCGGTGCCCGCGGAGCCCGACGCCCAGACGCCGGGCGCGTCGAGCCATTCGGCCGCGGAATGCTCTGCGGTTGCCACGTTGACCGTAATGAACTCGACACGGGCGGCGAGGCTGCCGCTGGGCTGGCTCCCGGTCAGGAGGAACGCCTTGGGATCGGCCGGCAGCGTCACGCCGGACTCGAGCGGGAGGACCAGAACGTCGCCGGAAACCCAATTGATGCGGCTGTCAAAGACGAGCCCGTTCGACGAGTCGGGAACCGCAAGCGGTTGGACGCCGTCTGACACGGTGCCGGACAGAGACGTCGCGACTTCGGTCGGAGCGTCGGAATTGTCAGACGACGAGCACGCTCCGAGCAGACAGCACAGCGCCGCCGACAGGCCGATCGTCGCGGAGCGGTGACGTCCATACGCGTTCACGACGCCGCCTCGAGCGGGAGCGTTGTGAGCAGGTTATCGATGATCGCATCGGCCGAGGCCCCCTCAGCCGAGGCCTCAAAGTTCAGAATGAGCCGGTGGCGGAGCGCCGGGAGAGCAACGGACCGCAGGTCTTCGATGGAGGCTGCGAAACGACCGCCCAGAAGAGCTCGGCACTTCGCGGCGAGCACCAGTGTTTGCGCGGCCCGAGGGGACGCCCCGAGCCGGACAAAGCGATCGACGAGCGGGCTGCTGAAGCCGGGCCCTCCGAGCGATCCGAGGGTGCCCGCCGGGTGGGTTCCCAACACCAGCCGCACGGCGTAATCGCGGACATGGGGCGCTATGGCCACGGCCCGTACGAGCCGCTGGTGACGGAGCAAGGCGGCGCGGTCGAGCACGACGGGGGTTTCAGCGGGATCGGGCGTGGTGGTGCGGTCGATGATCTCCGCGAGGTCAGAACGGGAGGGCATTTGCACCAGCAACTTAAAAAAGAAGCGGTCGAGTTGGGCCTCGGGGAGTGGATACGTGCCTTCCTGCTCGATGGGGTTCTGCGTGGCGAGCACGATGAAAGGCTCGGGCAGTTGATGGGTGACGCCCCCGGAGGTCACGGCCCGTTCCTGCATCGCTTCAAGCAGCGCGGACTGGGTCTTCGGAGTCGCGCGGTTGATCTCGTCGGCGAGGAGGATGTTGGTGAAGACGGGGCCGCGCTGAAACGCGAACGCCCGTTCGCGCACGCCGCTTCGTTCCATTTCGGTGACGATCGCGGTGCCGGTGATGTCGGCGGGCATGAGGTCGGGGGTGAATTGGACCCGCGCAAAGCCGAGATCGACGGCCCGGGCAAGGGTACGAACCAAAAGGGTTTTTCCGATCCCGGGAACGCCTTCGAGGAGGGCGTGGCCGCCTACGAAGAGGCACGTCAGCACGCCGTCCACGATCTCGGTCTGCCCCACCATCACGCGCGCCACGGCGGTTCGCACGAGCGCAAAATCGGACGCAAACCCTTCGGCGGCGGCCCTCAGTCGGTCGGTCGTTAACTCCGTGGAGGGCGGTGGTTCATTCACGAGCGGATCGTATCGGCGTGATCCGGCGCGGAACACGTCGGGGCGAAGTGCCGTTCTTGGAGGCGGGAGGCGGCTCTGACCAGCAGTTTGAACGAGAATAACCCAAGCAGCATGAGGAAGATGGATGCCGCGGTGTGATGCCAGCGGAGCACCCCCTCGCTCCGGTAGGAATCGGCGGCCTCGTGGGCGACCCAGTCCCAGAGGGTGTGCAGTATGCAGCCGAGCAGATAGGAGACGGGCACCGCCCACATCCAACGGCGCTCCCCCGCCGCGAAGAAGCCGAGGGCAGCGCAGGTGATCGAACCCATCACGAGGTGTCCGGCCAGGCGGATCGGCTCCTGGCTGGGAAGAAACTCAAGCCCGGAGGGCCACCCCAGAACGTGGACGGATTCGAGGATGGCCGCTCCGAGACCCGCCAAGGCCCCGTAGTAGATGCCGTCGGAATGTTCCTGGAAGTCGCGGCGAAAAATCAGTGCCACGCAGAAGACGGTGAGAAGTTTGGCGGCCTCCTCGAGGACCGCGGCGATCATCGCGTAGGCGAGGTTGGTGAGTTCCATCCGCTCCGGCGACAGAAGCATTTCGACGGTCGCGTCCTGACCGGCCCTGCTCGCCCACATGAGCACCGCGCCGATCGCGGTCGCCGCCAGCACCGCTCTCCACGGCTCGAGCGGCCGGAGGTCGTAGCGGCGGAGCGTGAAAAAAGTCACGACGCCGCAGAGGAGCAGGGTTCCGTACAGAAATGCGCCGTAAATCCACATGTCAGGAACCAGCGTACCACGGCTCGGGCCGCGGGGTAAGGGGTCCCCCGCATCGCCCGGCGGCATTGAGGAAGCACGTCGTACAGAATCCTCGCCCGGCTATCCTCATTGAACCATGCCCCTGACCGCCTCGGATGTGCTTTCGATGAACGGCCCGGTCGCTGTGCGGCTGGGCGGCGGCTTCGAGGCACGCGAGCAGCAACTGCGCATGGCGGACGCGGTCGCCGCGACCTTCGAGAGCAAATCGCACCTGCTCGTCGAGGCGGGAACGGGCGTGGGAAAAAGTTTTGCGTACCTCGTTCCGGCCATGTTGAGGGCCGTCGAGCGGAACGAAACCGTGGTGATCGCGACGCACACGATCGCTCTTCAGGAACAACTCATTGAGAAGGACATCCCGCTCTTGGAGAGCATCCTTTACCCCGCGCCGGCGGACGAAACCCAGCCCAGGCCGCTCCGCGCTGTGCTCGTCAAGGGCCGCGGCAACTACCTGAGCACGCGGCGACTGCGGATGGCGAGCGAGCGCGGGGAACGAACGCTGCCCGACGCCGCCTCGCGGCGCAGCCTGGCCGTGATTCAGGACTGGGCGTATGAGACGACCGATGGAACGCTGAGCACGCTGCCGACACTGGAGCGGCCCGGGGTGTGGGACCGGGTGCAGTCCGACTCGGGCAACTGCATGGGGAAGCGGTGCTCCACGTATCAACAATGTTTCTACCAGAAGGCAAGGGCGCAACTGGAAGGCGCGAACCTGCTCATCTGCAACCACGCGCTGTTTTTCTCCGACCTTGCACTGCGGGCGGAGGACGCGGGATTTCTGCCCAAGTACCACCACGTCGTACTCGACGAAGCCCACGGCGTCGAGGACGTCGCGAGCGACCACTTCGGTGTGGCGCTCTCGGAAGGACGCGTCAATCACCTGTTGAACACGCTCTACTCGCCCCGTGTGGGGCGTGGCTATCTCTCGCAACTCGCGGTCATGCTGGGCGACTCCGCCCCGGTTGAAGCGGCGATCCGCCTGGTGGATCAGGCGGCGACCGCATCGCGGGCGTTCTTTGAGTCGGTCGCCGAGCACGTCCGAGGTGCCGGGCAAGGGCCTCAATCGCCCTTCGGCCGGGGCGGGGATTCCGGAACGATCCGTTTCCGCTCGGCCGGGGCGGTCAGCAATGCGCTCACGCCCGCGATCCGCGAATTGGGGCTACGGCTCCGGGCGATGCGTGAAATGGTCAAGGGCGAGGCCGACACGTTCGAGTTGAACGCGTACGCGTTGCGGGCGGAGCAGATCGCGCAGGACGCCGATCTTTTGGTGACGCAGGGAATGCCGGGAGCGGTCTATTGGGGCGAGACGTCCGGGGGCGACGATGATTTCGGCGGCGCCCGCCTGCGGGTGAATCTCTCGTGCTCACCGATCGAGGTCGGGCCGCTGCTTCGCGAGCGTCTCTTCCGGCAGGATCACAGCGTGGTGTTGACGAGCGCCACGCTGACCACCCGCACCGTCGTCGGATCGGAGACGAAGGAAGGCGCGGAAACGGCGTTTGCGCACGTCATCTCACGCCTGGGCTGCGAGGGCGCCTCGACGCTGCAACTGGGCAGCCCGTTCGACCACGCGCGGCAGGTGCGCGTCTTTGTTCACACCGACGCGGCCACCGCCGCGTCGCGGGGCACTGCTCTCTCGCCGCTGTCGGTCGGTATCCTCAAGCATGTAGAGGAAACCGAAGGTGGGGCGTTTGTGTTGTTCACCAGTTTCGCTTCGCTGAATCGCTGCGCAAGCGAATTGGCGGGCCCTCTGGCGGAACGCGGGTTGCCGCTGCTCGCGCAGGGACGCGACGGCTCGCGGTCGCACATCCTGGGCCGCTTTCGACAGGACCGCCGCAGCGTCCTCTTCGGTGCCGCGAGTTTCTGGCAGGGCGTCGACGTCAAGGGCGAGGGCCTTCGAAACGTCATCATCACCAAGTTGCCGTTCGATCCACCCGATCGCCCGCTCACCCAGGCCCGCAACGAACTCATCGAAGCCCGCGGCGGGAACGCCTTTATGGAAGACTCGATCCCGCGCGCGGTCATGAAGTTCAAGCAGGGTTTCGGGCGGCTGATCCGCGGGCGGGAAGATCGGGGGCGGGTGGTCGTTCTGGACAGCCGCGTGCTGACCGCGCGCTACGGGCGGCTGTTCATCAAGGCGCTACCGCAAGGTATGGAA
>Ga0163144_10008354_pt1 | contig 22417 bp, 19 predicted proteins | sample OliLak19BULKMAT1_FD_123175 | JGI IMG/M metagenome (GOLD analysis project Ga0163144, IMG submission 123175) | Freshwater microbial mat bacterial communities from Lake Vanda, McMurdo Dry Valleys, Antarctica - Oligotrophic Lake LV.19.BULKMAT1 | ecosystem: Environmental > Aquatic > Freshwater >...
AACCCTTGCCGGCGCGAAAGGGCGTCAGGTGCTTGCGGAGCTTCGGATTCAACCGGCCAACGATAGCGTCCGGAAAGCGGCCGAACGTTTTCGCGATCAACTCGTCGAAGAGCTGAACGTGAAGGCTGTGAAAATTCACATCGGGTACCCGTCGCTGTTGTCGGCGACAGCTAAGCTAAACAAGAAGACCGCAGCGAAGAAGTTGGAGGCAAAGGTCAAGGAAGCCGAAGCGTTCATCGGCTCGGCCAACGCACTGGAACTTGCCGACCTGCTCAAAGCCGGCCCTGTTGAGATTGTCGGCGTTCCCCTCGAACGCGAGGACATCACGATCGAATATCTAGCCGAAGCAGGCTGGGCCGGTGTCGCCGATCGCGGGACACAAGTGGCCATCGATGGTCGCGTGACCGAAGAGCTTGCCAAGGAAGGCCTGGCCCGTGACATCATCCGCCAGATTCAGGAACACCGCAAGAACAGCGGGCTTAACATGGAGGATCGCATTGCGCTCTACCTGCACAGCGATTCAGCCAAAGTGATGGCGGCGATCGATGCTCATAGTGAGCATATCGCGGCGGAGACTTTGACGACGCGTTGGATTGAATCCTCGCCAGGCGAGGTTTCGGAAGTCAAGATCGAAGGTGATATGCTAAAGATCGCGTTGACGAGGGCGAAGTAATGAACATCGACACGATCCGAACGTTCCCGACGAGCCGAGAAGTCTCCCATTGCGGCGAAACCTTCTCAGTTTCCCCGTTCGATATTTACGCACCTTGTCCAGTCTGTGGCAAACGAATCAAAGTCCGCTCCTTCAGTGCCCATTTGGAAACGGAAGACCTGTTCGATGCGTTTTTCACCTGAATGAATCAACCCGGCACAGAAGCGATTGCGAACCTACGTCGAGAAGAAATATCAGAAGATTGAGCCCATCACATGCGTATCCTCGGCCTCATCATCATCGCGTTTGCCGTGCTCTTCGAGATGCTCGGCGTCATGTGCCTCGTCATCGCCATGCAGGATCCAGGCGTCGGCTGGATCGTGGCCACCGGCGTTTTCTGGGTGCTCGGCACCTCGCTGCTGATCATCGGCATTCGCGTTCTTCGTCGTGGCAAACCGATTATTTCCGGAAGTGTCACCGACAAGCCTGGCACCCGTATCGGCAAATACGTTGCACATGTACCGGAGAATCTTGAACTCGACGGGGCTTTTTATACCGTCCTGTACGCTCCTCCGACGAAAGGGAAGAACAAACAGCCATCGAAATTGCGAATCAGCACCAAAGTCGAGGTTGATGGGGAGTTCGAGATTGTGCCGGAAAGTGCGTTCGATCGCTTTGGCAAACGCTGGGGATTGGCTGCCGAGATCCAGACGCTCGACGAGACTTTTGACGATCATTGCTTCGTGCGCACGGATACCGTGGCACTCGCCGAGGCCTATTTGACGAACCCGGACAACCGTGCCATCATCGCGGACCTGCATCGCAAAAGTTTCAAGTCCGTCGCCTTGCAGAAGGGAGAGATTCACACGACTTGGGTTGGCTTCGATCCTCTGGTCAACGATTCCCCGGACCTTGCGGAGGAGATTGGGGCCAGGCTGATTCTTTTGTCTCGCAAGTTGCCGCCGGATTTGCCGGAAGTGGACTTGGTTCCAGGCCGCCGACGAAAGCAACTGACTATCTTTTCGTGGGTGGTCTTAGTCGCGTATGCCGGAACGATCGTGTCGCTCATCGGGCATGTCCCGGTCCACGAAAGTGATTTGCTGGTGCGGGCACTTCCCGTCTTCCTGCTCGGTTTTCCGCTGTTCTTGTTTGTCGCGGGATTGCTCGTTCGGGGAACCTCGCGTTCACACTATTCGTGGCGGGGCCTACTGATCGGCGGCTTTCTGCTCTTCCCCGTGGGGAGCATCGGCACGATTTCGGGTTTGAATACTGTTCTCGACCAATCGGATGAGGAGGTCCACGACATGCGAATCATACGAAAATACACAACCAAATCGAAGAACAGCACCAGCTATCATGTGGAATGCGAATCGTGGCGTGACCCAGTCGGCACGGAGAGCTTTAAGATTTCCTCCAGCGAATACACGGGGGTCCAGGAAGGACAATCGCGCTTATTGGTTGCCACGCATTCCGGCGGGTTGGGTTTCGAGTGGGTCAAAAACCACCGTATCGCAAGGCCGCCGGTTTTGAAACGATGACGAACTCCATGATTTTCCCATAATTACGTTGCCGTGGGACAAACTGGCAGTAACATTCTCAGTTCACGAATCATTTATTTCCTTCGGAGTACCCGCGGCATGATCCGCAAGAAGCTAGGCCGTAACAAGAAAAACCGCTGCCGATTCTGCACGAAAGAAGGCTGCCCTCGTCCCGCTTTTGTCGATTTCAAGGACGTCGGCAATCTCAAGAAAATGTGCAGTGGGCAAGGCAAACTCTTCAGCCGCAAACGAAGCGGCACTTGTGCCACCTATCAGCGAGCGCTGAGTTCTGCCGTCAAACGGGCGAGATTCATGGGGCTGATGCCCTACGTTGGCGAGTAGGTTTACTCATTTCGGAAAACCTGAGCTACGTTGCGGCCGGCCTCTTTTGGGCCGGCCGTTCGCTTTGCTCTTGCTCATTTCCCCTCTCGTTCGGAGGATAAAGGTTATCCTTCCTCTTCCGAATTGGATTCCATGCGCGTTCACGAGATCACCTGTCCTAAGTGCCATGCCGGTCTCAAGTCGAAGGCAGGCGTGCCAGTCGGACAGTCGCTGACTTGTCCCAAGTGCAAAAATAAATTCGTGGTTCCGGAGCCAGAAGAGCCTGAAGATGCAGACATCGTCGATGACACGCAAATAATCGAGGTCGAAGACGAGGCTCCACGGAAAAAAGGCCCACCTCCGCCACCGCGAAAGAAGACTGTCGCTCGTGAGGAAGAACGCACCGAAGAGATCCAGCTCCCTAAAACCAAAAAAACCGTGAAAGCCCAGCGAGACGAGGAGGAGGAGGAGGAGGAACGCAAACCAAAAAAGAAAAAGAAGAAGAAGAAACGACAGGACGACGATGAGGAGGAGAATCTCTTTCTGCGGCTCAAGCACAACATCGCCGTGCGCATCATCACGATGGTGATTCTGCTCGGGATTCTCGCCGTGGCTGCATATCTGCTCTACGCGAAACGGAAGGCTGAAGCCCAGGATGCCTCACGCGAATCAGAACGGCTTGCCGTGGTGAATGACCTCGACCAGCCAGCAAAATTTGGCTAGGCTTCTTGGTATGGGCAAGTACATTACGCGTCGAAGATTTTTCACCGGCGTGGGCGCGACCCTTGCGGGTACCTTGCTCTACGCCAACCGTATCGAACCGCATCGCGTCACAATCGTGAGCCGCGAACTTCCAATTGCCAATCTTCCAAAAGACCTCGATGGAAAGATCCTCGTTCAAATCAGCGACTTGCATATCGGTCCGACGGGGGACGACTATTTGCGCTCGTGCTTTCGTCTCGTGGAGGGACTGAATCCCTTACTCATCGTCATCACGGGCGACTTCATGACGGGCCGCGGCAGTGAAGAAATTGCACATGTGGGGAGTCTCATTTCGGAATTGAAGACCCCGCCTCTGGGCATCGTCGGCACCTTTGGCAATCACGACTACGGCCCCACCTGGGCACAAGCTCCAATCGCGGACAAGCTGGCCGAAACTCTGCGGGATTGCGGCCTAAAAGTTCTGCGAAACCAACTCATTGATGTTAGCGGGATGCAGATAGTCGGTATGGATGAAGTCTGGGCTGGGAAGTTTCTTCCACAGGCCGCGTTTGAAGATTACGACTCAGAACGAGCCGGTATCGCACTGTCTCATAATCCGGACACACTGGATCGCCCGGGGTGGGGCGACTATCGCGGATGGGTGCTGTGCGGCCACACACACGGCGGCCAGTGCAAGCTGCCGTTCTTCCGACCGCCTTTTTTGCCCGTGGAGAATCCTCGGTACACGTCCGGAGAAATTGATGTCGGCGAGGGACGCCGCATTTATATCAATCGCGGATTGGGTTATGCGAGACGAGTCAGATTCAACGCGAGGCCGGAGATCACGGCTTTCACACTTCGACTTGCTGAAAATTAAGCATCATCCAAACATGAGTAAGCGGCCCAATTCCAGATCGGATTCAAACTGGCAGCCAACTTCGTAGTAATCTCCCACTTCGCGGCAACTTCGGATCATGATCCGGACCCACTCGAAGCCCTCGGGAGCATTTCCAGGTTTTGCGAGCATGGTTGAACCGACTGAAACCGGCTTTTCGGTTGCTAGCCGCAGTCCGCCGGTGGAACGATCTAGAACGTAGGCCTCCTCAGCCCGTGCCCGACGTCCGCCCTTGGAATCCACAATCAAAATCGGTGTGGGCAACCCGCCGCGACGAATCGATCGGCGACGTTCGTCGTGTCTCGCCGCAGGAAATGCGTTTTCCCAATCCGGTGATCCCGCAACATGAGGAAGCACAACCGGGCCGCGATTCCGTCGAGAACGGCGACCGATGAACAGGAACGACATGACCACGGCCAAGCCGACCCCCAGTGCAAACCACAAGGCGGGGTCGGAGAACGAGATCATCGAGAGCATTAGTGCCAGGGCTTGCATGACGGAGCCGATCCCCAGTATCGGACTGAGCCGAATAATCGTTATGGACCTTTCCAATTGTGGGACACAGATTCCCCAGAAGCAAATGTTCGGGGAAGGAATTTTGACTCAGGCCGAGAACTCAGCACGGCAGCTGAATTCAAAAAGGCCACGCCATCCCAAGTGCCGCCTGCTGAAGCACCGTGACCTGTTGAATGCCTGCCGTGCCGAGTGAAAGCAATTTCATGAGCTGATCCGAGGTGAATGTCGCTTCCTCGCCTGCTCCTTGAACTTCGATAAACCGACCCCCTCCTGTCATCACGAGATTCATGTCAACGTCCGCCTCTTTATCCTCAACGTACTCAAGATCGAGTCGCTCCTCGCCTTCGACGATGCCGACACTGATCGCAGCCACGCTATCCGTAACGACGCGGTCCGCGGGGCCAATATCCGCCTCGTGGCGTTTGAGAGCCAAACAAAGAGCCACGAAGGCACCGTTGATCGCAGCCGTTCGAGTTCCGCCATCAGCTTCAAGAACGTCGCAGTCGAGCCAAAGCGTGCGTTCTCCCAACTTGGTCAGATCGGTCACAGCACGCAGGCTTCGGCCAATCAGCCGTTGAATTTCCACCGATCGGCCATCGATCTTCACGCCGCTATCCCGCGCTTTGCGTCCCATTGTGGAACCCGGGAGCATGGCGTACTCGGCAGTCATCCATCCCTTGCCCGTCCCCAACAGGAAAGATGGAACCGTTTTCTCCACGCTGCACGTGCAGAGCACGGTCGTGGCCCCCGAACGAACCAACACACTGCCGGCGGCCGCGCGCGTAAAGCCCAGCTCGAAGGTAAGAGGGCGGAGTTGATTCGGGAGTCGATTGTTGGGGCGCATAATTTTACTCGAATCTCTCTAGACAGCCATTGGAGATCGGCCGTGAACTTCGTGTGTAAGGGACTCAGGAAATGGCGAGTATGTGATCATTCCACTTGTCGTGCACGGATAGGTCAGAGACACAATTCCAGTATGATCGAGGTGCGTTCGGACCAAATCCACGACTGCTCTACGGCCAAGTGGATCTAGGCCACTCATTGCGAACACGATTACGTCGGGCCGCTGATGATACGCCGCCTCCAAGCCTAGTAGTATTCGTGGAGTGGTTGCTAGATGGCTGAGTGGAGTGCGTCCCTCGATCGCATGACGATTCAGGACTGCGGAAGCTTGCGACCGGGCCAAACCTCGTTCCGTTAGCCAGGTGATCGGCATGGTATTGAATAACCTTCCGCGAATTCCTCCGCGGGGTAAAGCCTGCCGTACCGAGACACACTTTGCGGCCAGTTTGATCTCGCTCCTCGGCTGTGTTCCGGTCAAGAAATCGCGAAGCTCACGCTCAAGTTCGAACCACGAAGGGAGGAGCAAGGATACGGACTCACCAGGTCGAACTTCGAAAGCCGGGATGGCAAAGCTTCCAAGACCGAACCCGCGACACGTTAGAGATCTGTCCTTCATAACTAATATCCGATGCGGTTTCGAAGTTTTCCAAACCAGGAACGACTTGGCATCGGTCGACTGGTTGGCGGGGCGGGTGACCGATCCCAAATTCCCCAGACATCAATTCATTGATGAAGTGATCATCGCCCGTTTCCCCGAACAATTCAAGTGCGGCTACAGTGCGGTGATGCCCTTCCATCACGTGATAGATGCCTTGTCGATCCAGAATTCCGCCGATCTGCCCTTCGGGAGAGGCAAACCGATATGTGCCCGACCGCATCTCAGCCTTAATTAGATCCACAAGCTCAGCATCACGCAGCCCGACTTGCGATCCACGAATCATTGGCAGATGAGGCATGGACGTGCTCTACCCTTTCACCAGCCACTCCAAGATCGCCTTCTGGGCGTGCATGCGGTTCCCGGCTTGCTGAAAAACGACACTCGCCGGGCCCTCGATTACATCGTGCGTGATCTCTTCGCCCCGATGGGCCGGCAGGCAGTGTAACACCTTGACGTGTTTGGGTGCCTTCTTCAAGAGGGCGTCATTGACTTGATACGGTGCAAATTCCTTCAGGCGTTTTTCGCGCTCTGCTTCCTGTCCCATGCTGGTCCATACGTCCGTGTAGATCACATCCGCGTTTTTCACGGCTTCTCCCGCGTCGTTCGTCTCGGCCGGAAGTTTCGGGGACACGTGCTTCGAGTAATTGGCCGCGAACTCCGACGAAAACCCATAACCAGCCGGGTGAGCCAGGATGAACTTCATGCCGAGTTTTCCACACAGAACCGCGAGCGATCGGGCGACATTGTTGCCATCGCCAATAAAAGCAACCGTCTTCCCGCCCACATCGCCGAAGCATTCTTGGACGGTCAGGACATCCGCCATCGCCTGGCATGGATGTGACGTGTCCGATAGTCCATTCACCACAGGAACCGACGACGAGGCCGCGACACCCTCGACTGTCGAATGCTGGAAGACCCGCAGCACGATCGCATTGACATACTGGGACATGGTGCGCGCAAAGTCCGCGAGCGATTCGCGGACCCCCAGGCCAACTTCGTTACCTGCTTGAAACAAACTGACGCCTCCGAGTTGAGCGACGCCGGCCTCAAAGCTGACTCGAGTTCGGAGCGAGGGCTTCTCGAACACCAACCCCACGATCTTGTTTTGGAGTGCAGTCGAGAACTTGCCTTTAGCGACCGCCGCCTTCAGACGTGACGCCTCGGTTAGCAAGTGCCGCAAGGTATCGGGATCGTGTTCGAGAATCGTAAGAAAATGGCTCATGTGATCGACTACAAGTTAGAAAGGTTCGCCAGGCGTGACTGGTTGGAGAATTCACTTCAAGGACAGGAGGACATCCTCTAGGATGCTGCAACCTTCGGCCATCTGCTCGTCGGTGATGTTCAACGCGGGTAACAAGCGAATGACGGTCTGGTGAGTGCAATTGACCAATAGTTTTCGTTTCAAGCACTCGGTAACCACGGGCGTGCCATCAACGGCAAGCTGGACGCCAATCATCGCACCCTTCGCCCGCACCTCGCTAATGTGCGGGCACTTGGCCTTCATCGCTTCGAAATGATCCGAAAACCTGCGGCCGATATGAACGGCTCGCTCGAGCAAGTTCTCGGCTTCGATTGTCTCGATCGTGGCAAGGGCCGCCGCACATGCGAGAGGATTGCCGCCGAAGGTCGCTGCATGTGTGCCTGGCTTCAGTTTTTCAGCTACCTCGGGCCGAGCTAAAAGTCCACCCAGTGCAACTCCCCCCGCGACAGCTTTTGCGAGTGTGATAATATCCGGCTTCACATTCCAATGTTGATGGGTGTACCACTTGCCGGTTCGCCCCATGCCGGTTTGCACTTCATCGAGAATCAAGAGCAGCTTATAGCGATCGCATAACTCTCGAAGACCTTCGAGATAGCCGCTCGGAGGAAGGTTGACTCCCCCTTCACCCTGAATCGGCTCGACCATGATCGCTATCGTTTGCGAATCAATCGCTTTCGACACCGCGTCCAGATCGCCAAACGGAGCGTATTGAAATCCGGGCAACATGGGGCCAACGCCCTGATGATACTTGGGCTGAGCAGTGGCCGATAGCGAGCCCATTGTTCGCCCATGGAAGCCGTTCAACATGGTCACGATCTTGTAGCGGTCGGCACCGTTGGTTCCCGTGCCACGACCGTTTAGACGTGCTAGCTTGATGGCCGCCTCGTTCGCTTCGGTCCCGCTATTGCAAAAGAATGCCCGTCCATCGAAGTTCGTGCGCTCACTGAGTGCCTTGGCAAGAGCACCCTGCGATTCGGTGTACCAAGTATTGGGAACGTGGATCAGTCGAGCGACCTGGTCCTGAACGGCTTTCACGATTCGTGAAGGACAATGGCCTAGAAGTCCACAGCCCCAACCCGGAAAGAAATCGAGATAGCGGTTGCCTTCCGCATCCCAAACGTAGGAACCTTCCCCACGCGTGAGGCAGACCGGGTAGCGCGTGTAATTGCCGATAACGTATCGGTTGAACGTATTGATGACGTCGTTCGAGGTCACTTATTGAGTCCTCACTCTTGTAGGGTGGGTGGAGGCTTTGCGTAACCCACCAGACTCTGCGATGACCCCGGTGGGTTCCGCGAAGCCTTCACCCACCCTACCAGCACTTCAAAGAACAATCTCCGTTCCCACGCCCGAATCAGTAAAGATTTCAAGCAGCAAGGAATACTTCCGTCGTCCGTCGATCACATGGACCTTGCCAACTCCATTCGACAACGCGTCAAAACAGGCTTCGACTTTTGGAATCATTCCTCCATCGATTACGCCATCCGCGACCAGCTTTCGGCACTCCGCCGAATCCAGATGACTGATAAGCGAGCCAGAATCTTTCGGGTTCCGCAAGATTCCGGGCGTATCCGTCAGCATCACCAGTTTGGCCGCCTTCATCGCGGCCGCCACGCTACAGGCCGCTGTGTCCGCGTTCACGTTGAGCCAGCCTCCCGCCGAATCGAATGCAAGCGAGGGAATCACGGGCACAACGCCGGCGTTCGCGAACCCCGCGATCAGGGCTGCATCAACGCGTGTCACCTGGCCGACTCGACCTAGATCAATTGGCTCGCCGCTCGGGTTTGGCAATGTCAGTCGTTCACCATGAAGAGCCTGCAACGTTCCGGAATGAAGACCCACTGCCCGCCCGCCAAGTTCGCGCATCTGCTGGACAATGCCGGCATTAATTTCGTTGGTCAGAACATCGACGACTATTCGCAGGGTCGCGTCGTCCGTGAATCGCCGGCCTTGAATTTTCTTCGGCACCAATCCGGAGACGGCCATCGCTCGATCGATCGGTTTACCGCCGCCATGCACCACGATGGGCCTCAACCCAACTGTCTCCAGAAGAACGATCGATTGAAGCGTCGCCCGGAGCGCGTCCACCTCTTCCATCGCACTTCCGCCCAGCTTGATGACGGTCAGGCGATCGCGGAATGTTCGGATATAACCGAGAGCCTCAACGAGGGCTTCGGCCTTGCGAATGGCATCGTCCATCGGCGGATTTCATTAAGGTTGCCGACGAGAAAGAAGCAATCTATCCGGGAGAGTTGGGGCGTCAATGGTCGGATCAGCGAACTTCCAGTGAATACTCCGGGTAGCCACTCGCGTCCTTCTCAAGGATCAGTTGAAAAGATTTCCCAAACAACTTCGAGGCCATCCAGCCATGCTTCTTCGGAGTGCGTTTGTAGCCATTCGGGCCGTGTTGAAGGATCTCGAACTTTAACGTGTCGTTTCTCGCATCGACTAGCCAATACTCTGTGATTCCCGCCGTCCAGTAGGCTTGAAGCAATGTGACATTATCCTTTTTCACGGAACTATCACTCACAACCTCCAAGACCATGTCGGGTGAACCTTGAACCTCGACTACTCCGCCGTCAGCCCCGGTGATGAGCCGTATCCGATCCGAGACGATTGTCTCCCGCGATAGAAACAGGCCGTCCGGATTTCCGGAAAGATCGGCCTCGTGATTGGTCATAAGAAAGCCTTCCGTGAAGATGCGCCCGATCTTGTTCTGCTTGACGATAAAGTAGAGGACCGCGAAAATCGCTCCTTTTACGTCCAGGTGGGAGAATGCTTGTTCTTTGCTCATGTCAGCCCATACGCCTCCGTTGAGCCACCAGATGTTCCCGGTTTTGGGAAACTCCTCTGAGTCGACCCAGCGACGGAACGAGTCTATATTCACGACCCAGCCGGGAACATAAATTTGCACATCGTTCACGAAGATCCGCAACCCGCCTGTCGCTTTTTCATTGGCAAGCGCGATCGGTTTTTTCGCTCGCAGCTCGGCCATCTTCATTTCGCAACCCTCGCGAACATCTCTTTCACAGCAGTCATGATTTTAGGCGAAGCATCGACTTCCAGATAGCTCGACCTGGCTCGCCAGGTTTCGTAGCCGCCGAGTGCATGCTGGGCCGGCGTCGGCAAATAGCCGTTGTAGCCGTTCGCCAACTCGATGGTGAACGTGTTCGTCAGCGGGCTGGTTTTCTTGATCGCCAGGCCGATCTCCGTGAACACCTCGCAAGGAACGGCCACGATGCCGACATCGCCGATTCGCAAAACCTGAATCGTCACCGGCACCTTGTCGGGATATTTTGCCATCAACACCGTTTCGCGGGCATAAACGGCCGGCATCCCCACCAGCACTTTCTTGTCCTTGTTCTCTTCAAGAATCTTGTTCGCATTCGCCAGGTCAACCTCCGTTGGCTTGCGAACGCCTAACACAAGTTCCTTGGTACCTGCCACCAGGGCCACGCTGCTCTTGTGTTCAATCTTTGCATAAGCCTCCGCCACTTTCTTCGCGACGCCGTCGGCCACCACCTTGATTTGTTCGCCCGGTCCAAACTTCATGGCAGGCGATCCGAAGTTGACGTTGTTCACATCGGCACTGGTTCCATTCGACATGATGCCGACAAAGTCTTTCGAATCCGGTGCGATCAGTTGCTTCACGCGCTCGGCGAAGGCTCCGAAGTAGTCCGCTGAAAGGGCTGGATTGCCACCGACATAGTGCAGCGAGTAATTCGCCAGCAACGCGAGCGGCTTTCCGTCGGCGGTCTGCACAGACAAGAATGAGATCTCCGGGTCTACCGGGCCAGCCGATTCGAGCAGCCCCTTGACTTGAATGCCGGGATTCATTTGCACCCGGTCGGTTGTGCCGCCGAATGGATCTGCGGGAATAAGGCCTGGCTCGCGCTTCCAGCGGCGATTGAAAACGTTGCTTTCGTCGCGCGCCTTGCCGAAGCCGATCTTTGCTGGTTGCAATCGCGACTCGGCCCTCTGAATTCCCTCGGCAATTTTCTTGGACAGGTACTGCACGTAGTCTGCGTCTGGCTCGCTTTGGAACACCCCGGTCACGGTTGGGGCACTATGTGTGTGGGTGGCGGAAATCAGCATATTGCCCATGGGTATTCGAGTGAGTTTGGCCGCTTGCGTTTTGGCATCGAGCATCAATTCACGCGGAATCATGCAGCTATCGACAACGACGATCGCGAGCCTCGTCATGCCAGCGTCGAGTACAAGACATCGGGCATGAATCGGATCGTGTGCCGACTTCGCCTCAACATCGGCCATATTGCCATTGACCGAAACGGGGAACTTTTTTGGCGTAACATCCATCGCGAAGGCACCTGCACGCAGGCCATCGGCAGAGGCTGGCGTCGCGAGGAGTCCCATGCAGAAACAGACTAATCCGAGCCGCGCGATGGCTCTTCCTCGATATACACCATTGGATTTTGTAACTGGCTGTCGCATTTCGTCCAATTGCATAGCTTGGCCTCGTTTTGTGCAGTGCATACCTGCGGTAGAACGTGGAGGCAATCAAAAGTTAGCCTCTCGAATCCTTGGTTCAATTTAGCAGTCCTTCAGGAATCGACCTGAGGTAGTAAATCGCAGGACCGTGTGTCTTGCCCCTGTCGGAACTGGAAGAACGCTTCGGGCGGGTTAATGTAACCCAAACGGAGGTTCGTCAGGCGAAAGCCGCGTCGTCATTTTCCGGCACTGAGAAAGTCGCCATCCTGAAGAGGCACCTGGTCGAGAAGGTTGCCATGTCCGCCTTGTGCGAGCAACACGAACTGCTTCCCACCCAGATCTACAACTGGCTCAAGGAATTCTTCGAGAACGGCCATGCCGCTTTCGACAACGGCCGTGCCTCCAAGGCAGTCGAGAATACCAAGGACCAAAGATCGAGAAACTTGAAGCCAAGCTCCAACGCAAGGATTCCGTGCTCGCCGAACGTCGAGATCATCTTGCAACGCACCAGTGAATTGTTTCCCGAAACCAATACCTGGAGGTGGCTCTCTCGCAATTCGGCACTCCGCGCCTCAAAAATCAAATTTCCGTCCAAACTCCTCTTCACTTTCACACCCCTCCGCGCTACCTTCTTTACGGCGAGTTGTTCTCAGGCGAAACTCGTCTTGGAGTGTCCCAAAATGTCCGCAAATGTCCCACCCAGCAAAATAGCGTTTGTCCCCGCAAGGTGTCAAAAGTGCGAAAATCCTGTCGCAGATGTGTACACTAGTGTACAAAACCGTGACTCATCTCAGAAAGGCTTGTTCTCGAATCACTTGCGTCGAAATACTACACCTGTCCCTCGACCCGAAGTGTCAAGAAATGTCCACTTTTATCCACGAAAACAAGAGATCGTTTTTGGCAATCGAAAACGTGATTTCGTGTTCGCCCCACTCGGCGGTCATGAACATACAACAGACAGTCAGCGTCTTTGTCTCGAATTCAAACCTTTTGCAGAGAACCATCCGATGGACGAGCGTGAAAAGAAACTGGTCGCGGCCGGATATCCCCTGGAGCGTGGGCCGAAAGAAGGCACGGTAATCGATCTTCTCTCCATCCTAGGGGAGACGGTTTACGCCTCGGGGCAGGTCCCGTTCGACGATGGCGTTTTGACCAGCAAGGGCAAGGTGCCTTCGCAAGTCTCGGTCGAGGAGGCGACCAAGGCAGCCAGTCTGTGTGCCGCAAATATCTTGCGGGCGATTATCACCAAGCTCGGCTCACTCGATCGCATCGCTCGCGTGGTCCGCGTGACCGGCTATGTGAATGCCGACCCGAGTTTCGAGGATTGCCATCTGGTCATCAACGGGGCGACCAACTTGCTCAAGGAAGTCTTCGGGCCAGAAGCCGGCCGACACGCCCGCACCGCCCTCGGCATGGGCCAACTTCCGCTGGGCACGAGTGTCGAAGTCGAGGCGATCTTTCAGTTGGCAAGGTGAAACACATTGAGGACACTAATCTCCACTAATCTTCGCTAATGAAATAACAAAGCAGGATTAGCGAGGATTAGCGAAGATTAGTGTTATCTCCAAAGCCTGGGGGCAATCATGAAGCCGCACGACCAGCAATTGCTTGCAAATACTCGCCGACATTTCTTCCGCGATTGTGGCGTCGGCCTGGGGGCGATTGCGCTTTCGGAATTGCTGGCCAACGAGCGTGCTCGTGGCGAGGAGCCCAAGAACCCCCTTGCTCCGAAGAAGCCGCATCATGTTGCGAAGGCGAAGTCGGTCATCTACCTGCACATGGCCGGCAGCCCCAGTCAGCTTGATCTGTTCGATTACAAACCCGAGTTGATCAAGTTCAATGGCAAGCCGTGTCCGAAAGAGTATCTGGAAGGAAAACGGTTTGCGTTCATTCGTGGCGTGCCGAACATGCTCGGCACGCCGTTCAAGTTTGCCAAGCACGGCAAGAGCGGAGCGGAAATCAGCGAACTTTGGAAGCATCTTCCCGAAGTGGTCGACGACATTGCCATCGTGAAATCGTGCATCACCGATCAGTTCAATCACGCGCCGGCCCAGCTCTATCTGCAAACGGGGACCAATCTGCTGGGCGGGGCGTCGATGGGTTCGTGGGCAACGTATGGGCTGGGCAGCGAGAACCAGAATCTGCCCGGTTTCGTGGTGCTGACCTCCGGCGGCAAATCGCCCGATGCCGGCAAAAGCGTGTGGGGCAGTGGCTACTTGCCGAGCGTTTACCAGGGCGTGCAATGTCGTTCGCCTGGCGAGCCGGTGCTGTTTCTCTCGAATCCCCCTGGGCTCGATCGCGAAGGAAGACGGGCTACGCTCGATGCACTGGCGAAGCTCAACGAGATGCATGCCAAGGCACTGGGCGACCCGGAGACGGTCACACGAATCGCCCAATACGAACTCGCCTACCGCATGCAGACGGAAGTTCCCAAGGTGATGGACATCTCGAAGGAGCCTAAGGAAATTCTGGAACTGTATGGGGCCGTGCCTGGCTATGTTTCGCCGGCCGAGAGCGCGGCCGACCCCCGAACGCTTTACAAGGGAACCGATCCGACGATCGCCAACAATTGTTTGCTGGCAAGAAGGCTCGTCGAGGCCGGCGTGCGTTTCGTGCAGATTTATGATTGGGGCTGGGATCATCACGGCATCAGCCCGGGCGAGGACATTCCGCACACCCTGCCCATCAAGACGCAGCAAGTCGATCGAGCGTTGACCGGCCTCATTAAGGATTTGAAGCAGAAGGGGCTGCTTGATTCGACGCTCGTCGTCTGGGGCGGAGAGTTTGGCCGCACGCCGATGCAGCAGAATTCGCCGGGCCAGCCGTTCATTGGCCGCGACCATCACCCACACGCATTCACCACGCTGCTCGCAGGCGGCGGCATCCGGGGAGGGCAAACCTATGGCAAGACGGACGACATCGGCTACTACGTCGGCGAGGACGAGTTCAACGTCCGCGATCTACAGGCGACGATTTTGCACTTGCTTGGCCTCGACCCGTTCAAGTTGACGTTCGAGAATCAGGGGCTTGCACAACGCTTGATCGGCGTGGAGGGGAAGGCGAAGTTGCACAAGAAGTTGCTGGCTTGAATGAACACACGCGGCTCGCGTGTGAATTCACTCCGGTCGCATCGCATCCAGGGCCCGCTGCAAAAGGGCCATCAGGACCAAACCCAGGGTCAGCCGTAACCACGGTTCGATCGTCTTGGGATCGAACAGGAACAGGATCGATTCGGAGCCGAAGGGATTGCCTGGTTCTGTGGGCCGTTCGTGGCGATAGAAGCTCAACTCTCGCTCCGATGGTATTGCCATTTCGGCAGCGATTCTCTCGCGATCGGTGCCGGCAACACTCACTGGCGGGGCGACGGTAATGGGTGTTTGGTCTTCGTCATCGAACGTGTGGATGATTCGTGCCGGCTTCACTCCTTCGGGAATGGCTCGCGTTCCATCGTAGTCCACGCCGTAGCCCGTCAGTTCTCCTTCCGGAGTCTGAATCGAAGCCAAATCCGACGGCTGGGCGAACGCAGGAGGATCATCATGAATCTCTTCTTTCGGACCAAACTGACGGGCCTCCGGGTCATATGCATGGAGCATTTTCTTCGGACGTTTCCGTTTCTTTCGTCTCGGTGCGATTTCATCCTGTTCGGGTCGAGTGAACGACACGATCAAGCCGAGCCGACCGATCAGGCGGGCGTAAATGAAGAACGCCAGGACCGCGACCGGCGCGAGTGCAATGGCCCAGGCGACTGTGGTTTTCGAAGTATGAATCAGAATCAAATCGAACGTCAGAAAGATGACGGAGAGAACGGGAGCGCTAAGGAGGTAGAAGAAGAAAGTCTTCGCGGGACGCTGAAAAAACGCGACGATCACACCGGACCAAAACGGCGTCCAGCGCGATTGCGAGGCAAGCGACGAAAGGAGGCCAATCGGAAAGAAGAACCAGAACGCGGCACCGGTGACAACCGTGGCCCACGGCGATGTGCCAAACAAGAATCGACCCAGGAGGAACGCAGGCCCGGCCCAGATGCCGATGATGTACGCAAAGTAGAACATCTTCGCGAAGTAGTCGATGAACAGATCGTCCGGCCAGTCGACTCCATCGCGAATCCACTCGCGGAAAGGCCTGCCCTTCCAGGGCAAGTTGCGAGTGTATGCGGTGGCTGAGCTTTCGACAATCGTGAGGAAATAGTGCGAAGCATGGGCGACCACGACCACGCCGAGCATCCATGCAGCCACCAGTAGGGGGACAAAGAGAAACGGCATGTGGAGTTATTTCTTCATCGGCTCCAGGCGGTACACGAATAGCTTGTTCGCGGCCGGTGGAACGACGACGAGAATCTTGGCATCGGGCACGAAGAACAAGCGTCGATCAAGGGCAAGGTTCGGATTATCGCGCTCGAATGGATCGCGTTTGCCGTCGAAGCCAGGCAGGTCGTCGAATGTGTTGATCGGCTTCTCATTGTCCGAGCCCCACACGGCGGCCTGCTGTTTCTCGCCAGGGTTTCCCGTGAGCAGGATGTAGCCGGCCCCTTGCGAGGCTGGGACAACCGAAAATCGCGGACCCTCCGGTTTCGCCTTGTTGTCGAACAGGCCCTTTTCGGTGAATATGTTCTTCCCATCCGACCCAGGTGCCACATGCCCCACCGACTCGCCAAGGTAAGAACCCGAAATCGTGTTGCCGGAAAGCCGAGCGATCTGCAGGCCGGTGGGTTGCAATTGCTCGAACCAGGCACCGATGGTCGCTCCATTCGCGGACACACGCATCTTGGCGGCAGCGGCGAAGGTGACCTTGAAGTCGCCCTCGGCCTTCTCGATCAAGATCTCTTTCAACGTGTCCGGATCGATGAATGTGAGGGCCATTTTGCTCGCGTTGTTTTGCGACTGGATGCCGCCAAGAATCAGCGGGCCCGCGACGCCGCTGCCCATGCCTGCGACAGTCGGCCTCTGTCGAACCTCCAGAACCTCGTTTGCCTCCAGTTTGAAGGAGGTGAGGTCGTAACGAATCACATCCTTGCTATCCGGATAAATCAGCATGAGCTTGTTCATGCCGGCGGCGAAGAGTACATCGTCTGAGTTCACGGTGATCGTTTTTTCGACTTTCAGAGTGTTCACATCGAACACGACCAACTTGCGGGCCTTGGGGCAATGGAAAATGAGATAACGCCCGCCACCGGCGACGCAAGCATCGCTGATCGCCGCGGGCAGTGCGACCTCGATGCGCGGCTCGCTCATCATCGGCGGCGTGATCGGGAGCTTGCCGCCGGCTTCCTGAACGAGTTTCACACCGGGTGCGATGTTGGTCGTCGGAATCTTGGGGTCAGGCGATTTCGGATCCTTCGGCATCGGCTCCTTGGGGTCTTTCGGCTTGGGCTCGACAACCTTTGGTTCGATCGGTTTCGGGGAAGAAGCGGCAACGTTGAAGACTTCAACGCTTTGCGTCGATCGAATGCCGTTTGCCGTGGCGGAAACCGAGATTGTGACACGATCCCGCTTCTCGGCCTCGGGCACCTTCCACGTAACGAGTCCATTCAAATTCACTGTGATCCCTTCGGGGCCAGTGACTTCGAACTTCCGTTGCGGGACGGGATTAATCGAGCGAATCTGATAGCTGAACGTGGTGCCTGATTGGAAAGAATCTGGTATCGTGCCGACCAGGAAATGTGCGGCTCGTCGTTGTGCGGCAACGACATCGTACTTGATGATTTCCAAAGTATCTTCCGCAAAACTCGGGCAGATCACAAACGTCTGAGCTTCAGGGATGAAGAAAATGTGTCCGTCTGGCGGAGTTGGATCCCCGACAATATACGGTTGCGGAATCGAAACCTTGGGGAAGCTCACGGGTGGCTGCGAAGGGGTATTGGTGACCGCCACTCGCACTCCGAAATCTCCCGCCGCATTCTTGGAAGGGATGACGTGGATGAACAACATACCGGAGACGGCTGGTGCGACAAACCCGGGGGAATCTTGGCCACTCGCTTGAGCGACGGGCGCACCTATGGGCGCAGCTCCATAACGCGAGATGAGGTGTTTGCCGTCCGGAGACAGTGTCGCAAAACCAAGAGGCTTCTCGCGTTCCTGGTGAGCGACTGTTAAGCGTTTCCCCTCGCGGCTGACAACGATGGCGCCATTCACGCCATCGGCAACACCAGCCCAGCGGGAACCGTTTGCTGCCGCGAAAAAATTGACGTTTTTCGGCAAATCGCCTGCGGGTAGAGCATTCCAGCCGACATCCGCCTTAGCGAGTGTTCCCAGGTCGAGAAAATGGATGGGCCAAGCATTCGTGGGAAGACTCGACACAACAAGCGCCAGTCCGTTTGAGCCAGACCCGATCGAGATCTCTTCGAAAATGCCCGGAAACGGATAGGGCGATTCCTTGTCTTTCTTGAGCGACAAGAGGTCGTAACGCTGGATCGTCCGCGTTGAATTGTCGGCAACGATCAATTTGTCGATTCCCGCAGCTATTCGAACGTCTTTGCCTGTCGTTTCGATTTCCTTAATGATGGACGCTTCGGAAGCATCGTACACGAGCAGTTTTTTCTCTTCGGGACAATTGAGGAAAAGATATCGCCCGTCCCCTCCGGCTCGTATGCTGGCCACCTTGCCGGGCAACTTGATGCTTTTCTTGTCGCCGTCGAATTTGGCTGGCTGAATGGAGAGTCCGGTTGGCACCAGATTCTTTGGCTGCGGAATCTTCGGATCGGGCACCTTCGGATCCGGCAGTTTCGGATCTGGTTTCTCAGGCCCCGGCTCCGGCTTCTCATCATCGTTGTCTGCAACGACCTTTGGTTCTTCATCGTCCAGAACGAACTTGTAATCCGCGAATGCACCACCCGCACCGAGAAGGAGGAACAACAAGAGTCCGACAACTAGCGAGCTCTTCCTGCCGCCTTTGCGTTCCCGATCGCCAGGTCGGCGGCGCGGGATCGAGTGTTCTTCATCGTCCTCGTCGTCACGATCGCGGCGAAATCTAGGAGCCGGCTCATCATCCTCGTCGTCATCGCGATTGAGGCGCAATTTGGGTGATGGTTCATCATCATCTTCTTCTTCTTCTTCGTCTTCCCTCCCACGAGTAGCGGCCGACCTTCGCGGACGTTCGTCCGGCTCGACTTCCTCGATGTCCGAGACTTCCTCAATCTCGGTAACTTTGTCGTCATCTTCTGCAGATTGTTGATCGCGCTCGCGTCGTTTGGATCGACCAACCGCGGGACTGCCGAGGTCGTCGACTTCATCTTCCGCCGATTTTCGAGCAGGCTTTTCCGGTCGTTCTTCCTCGTCGTCAAGAACTTCGAAACCCGCGTTCGCCGGCTCGGATTTCTTTGGCAATGGTGGCGGACCAGCGGTTTTCGCTCCCGGGATGGGAAACGTCGAGCCGCACTGCTTGCAGATGACCGATTTTTTGTGCGAATATTGATCGACAGTGGCGGTCGTTCCGCATTCGGGGCAAATGGCACGAAGAGACATACGGGGAACCTGGACCGGTTTGGCGAAAGGATTACTCGCCATGCTACGAGCGGGCAGCATAGCTCTCAAGATGGGGGTGTAACGAAAGCGAGCCTCCCGATGGCGGGGAGGCTCATTCCGTTTCGCTCGTGACGTTAAATCAATCGTCCTTCTTCTTTTGTGGGGGACGTCCGCCACCACGCTGCACGGTGTAGGGCTCGCCAATGAGTTCCTTGTACTTGGTCTTCTGATCGGACGTGAGAATTTCGTCGGCCTTTTCCTTGGCTTCCTTGGTGAGAGCAGTCAGCTTCTCGCGCACTTCGGGGGAGACATTGAAACCCCCCTTGCCACTGCCTTTGAACAACTCGCCGCGATCCTTGTCCAGTTCCGCGTTGATCTCTTTCAGCTTCTTGAGTTGATCATCTTTGATACCGAGATCCTTGACATTGTCGGCTTTGAGATACGCAGCCGGTCCGCCTTGTTGGCGTGCAATCTGTTTGAGCCGAGTCAATTGCTCGGGCTTCAAGATCTTCTCAACCTCTTTACCTGGAGTTTCAATTTCGTCCTTGAACACTTCTCGAATCTTCTCTTCCATCTTGTCTTCGGGAACGTCCTTTAACTGGTTCACTTTTTCCATCATCTTGGCGATGCGAGCCTGTGCATCCTCGCTTGGCTTCCCGCCTTTGCCGAAACCGCCGAATCCCCCGAAGCCTTGCGGCAACTTCTCTTTGACGGCCTTGATTTGCTCTTCGTCCATCTTCAGTTCTTTTTGCACGCCCGCATTGGAGGCGAGCATGGCCGGGTTGTCGTTGATGACCTTCTGAGCGGCTCCAAACAATTTGAAGAGAGCTGGATCAAACTCTTGAGCGGATGATTGACCGAGTATGGCCATCACCGCCAACATGGCACTAATCACGATAAGTTTACGCATAGTTGCGGGTCCCCGATTGGGAAAAGAGATTGGTCTGGAAAGGATCACCCCAGCCAATTGCTGGGGTTCCTCACCGTGGGAAAATTCTAGGCCGACAACCATGAGAGTGAAGTGAAGCCGCCAAATTCATTGCGCCGAATCGTTGACACGTTAACTGAGACTCAATCTGCAATCTCAAACTTCGGCAGGTCTGCTGGCAAAACCTGGAAGATCGAGGCGGAAACAGGCACCGATGCCATCCTTACCCACGCCCACGCTGAGTTTGCCGCCAAGCAGGTGAGTCCATCTTGTCGCCAGTGCCAATCCCAGGCCAACGCCCCCGGCTTTCACATCCGCGTCCAGCCCGCGACGGAATGGGCGGAAGATTGAGCAGCGGTCCTTGGTGGTCACGCCCGGACCGCGATCTTCGACTTCAATCGCCAGCCGGCCTTCGACGCTCAAAGCCCGCAGGACGATACTAGGGTCGTTCGCGTCCCGAGAATACTTCTGGGCGTTGTCGATCAAGTTGCTGATAATCTGTTCGACAAGCCCCATGTCGGTTGTGAGAATCGCACCTTCGGAGACCTGGTTTTCAATAGTGAGGTCCTTGCCGGCCGCGGCACAGCGTTCTTCCCAGTTGCGGTGTACTTGTTCGAGAAGTCCCGCGACCTCCACCGGCTTCTTCTCCACATTCGGGCGTGATTTTTCTAGGCGGGCGAAATCGAGCACGTTGCCGATCAGGCGATGCAGTCGATCAGCCTCGCCGTTTAGCGTGGTTAAATACTCGGCTTTCTGTGTTTCGTCAGTTACCAAGCCGCTTGAAAGCAAGTCCAGGTACAAGCGTAGCGTCGTTAGCGGCGTTCGCAGTTCGTGCGTGACCGCAGAGACAAAACGAATGCGCCGTTCCGAAAGATCGAGAATCGACCAGCCGCCCAGGCCAACAGCGAACAATACAATCAAGGCCGCGCCCCAGGCAAAAGCGAGTCCGATGCGAAGCGGGGTCCAGCCGGGTGACGGAAGCGAAGCCGGGTCGATTGGCCGATACTGCTCCGGCAAGGATTGAACGACTGGGTCGAACTCGACAGGCAGTGCCGTCATCGCCCGATCCGGCCTCTGCGGTTCGCCGGGTGGCAAAGCGACAAATTGCGTTTCCGGGAACAGGTCCGCGACTTCGTCTTTTAGTAAGGCCTGCAGTTTCGGCCAATCGATGGCGAAACCCTGAAAGACCGGTTTGCCGCTAACTTTAGCGGCACGAACGATGAGCAAGTGTTCCGGTTTCTCGGCACTTGGCAGCCAGATGGGGCGCATGGCACCGAGTTGCACTTCAACCGTCTGGTAAGTCATGCCGGATTTGAGCGGAAAGGCCGCACCAAATCCCGGGGCCATGTTAGCCCGGTTGTCGTCGAAGATGTACGCCCATTGGCCTTCTCGACGAGCCCGGTTCGTGACGACCACTCGATAGGCGAAGTCCAATTGCTGTGGAGACAGCGAATTATTGAGCCCGGAAGGCACCGGTGATTGAGCCGCTTGAGATCCGGCACCGCGGGGGTTGTTATCGTATTGCTGGTCGTTCCGGTCGGGATTATAGTTTGCACCTCGGCCGGCAAATCTGTTCGTGTTCACTATCTCCTGAAGCTCGGCCCAGCGTTGTGCGTCGCGATCATTTTCCACTGACGCCACACCCATCTCGCGGAATGTGGTCATGATAGACGCAGCCGGGTATCGAGCCTTCAGCGTGCAGAGCAAGTCTGATTTTTCAGAGGTCACGTTGTTCAAGGCCATTTCAATCGGCTGTTTTCGCAGTATCTTCTGCAAGTCCTCCGAGATGACTTGAGGTGAAGTCCAGCCGTTGGTTTGATCGATCTGAAAGTGCAACCGCATCCAGTCGGGCATCTCGGCAGTGAGCAACGGAGAAGGTAAGTAGACCTGTCCTGGGGCACAAGCAATTCCCGTCGACGTGAGTGCCGGGAACGGAGTGTGCAGGGCGATGTATTGCGGATACGGCCGCGATTCTTCTCTCGCGAGCGCTGGCGACAACCGACTATCAAGCCGCCATAGCGCCAAACGTAGTTTGTCCGCTCGTTCTTTTTGCTGAAGGAAAAGCCATTCAGATTCTTGGGCGTTGGCGGCCGCAACTCGCTGATCCTGCTCGACCCGAAGCGCAGCGCGAGTTGCCCAGCCAAGCCCACCGAGCAGCAATGCAGAGATGGCAAGGAATCCGATGAAACTACGG
>Ga0163144_10008355_pt1 | contig 22416 bp, 21 predicted proteins | sample OliLak19BULKMAT1_FD_123175 | JGI IMG/M metagenome (GOLD analysis project Ga0163144, IMG submission 123175) | Freshwater microbial mat bacterial communities from Lake Vanda, McMurdo Dry Valleys, Antarctica - Oligotrophic Lake LV.19.BULKMAT1 | ecosystem: Environmental > Aquatic > Freshwater >...
CCGGCCGCCCCGGGCCAGGCGCAACAGGACCGGCTGACGCTCGTCACCAACGGCGGCGGCGCCGGCGTGATGGCGGCCGACGCCGCCGCGCTGGCCGGCGTGCCGCTGGCCGAGCTGTCTGCGCTCACGCTGGCGGCACTCGACGCCGGGCTGCCCGCCAACTGGTCGCACGGGAATCCGGTCGACATCATCGGCGACGCCCCGGTGGCGCGATATGTGCACACCCTGCGCACGCTGCTGGCCGACCCGGACAGCGGCACCCTGCTCTTCATGCACGCACCCACCGCGATCGTGCCGAGCGCGGAGATCGCCGCCGCGCTGGTGCCCGTGTTGACACCCGTGCCAACACCCGTGTTGTTGCCCATGCCAGCCGGCGCCGCCCAGCGCGTGCTGAGCTGCTGGCTCGGCGGCCCCGGCGTCGCCGAGGCGCGGCGCCTGTTCCAGCAGGCCGGCATTCCCAGCTACGACACGCCCGAGGAGGCGGTGCGCGCTTTCGGCATGCTCGTCACTTACCGGCGCAACCAGGAACTGCTGATCGAGGCGCCGCCGGCGCGGCCACCGGCGGGCACGGTGGGCGCCGATCTGGCGGAGGTGCGCCGAATCGTCGACGCCGCACTGGCCGGCGGCCGCGAGTGGCTGAGCGAGCCCGAGGCCAAGGCGCTGCTCACCGCCTGCCGGGTGCCCGTCGCCGGGACGCGCATCGCCGGCCCCACGGCCACGGCGGCGGCGGCCACCGCGGCGGCCATCGCGCAGGTCGACGGCTACCCGGTGGCGCTGAAGATCCTGTCGCCCGACATCTCGCACAAGAGCGATGTCGGCGGCGTGATGCTCGATCTGCAGGACGCCGGCGCCGTGGCTGCCGCCGCCGGCCTGATGCTCGAGCGGGTGCGGCTGGTGCGGCCGGATGCCCGCATCACCGGCTTCACGGTGCAGGCGATGGTGCGGCGCGCGCAGGCGCTGGAGCTGATCGTCGGCGCCAGCATCGACCCGCTGTTCGGCCCGGTGATCCTGTTCGGCCAGGGAGGCACGTCGGTCGAGGTGGTGGCCGACCGCGCGGTGGCGCTGCCACCGCTGAACGCACCGCTGGCTCATGCGCTGATCCAGCGCACGCGGGTGGCGCGCCTGCTGGCCGGCTGGCGCGATGTGCCGCCGGCCAACACCGACGCCCTTGTCGCCGTGCTGACCACGGTGTCGCAACTGCTGGCCGACGTGCCGCAGATCGCCGAACTCGACATCAATCCGCTGCTGGTGGACGCGCACGGCGTGGTGGCGCTCGACGCCCGCGTGCGTGTGTTGCGCTCGGCGCCAGGCGGCGCCGCGCACTTCGCGATCCGGCCCTACCCCGAAGAACTGGTTGAAACCGTCGACTGGCAGGGCCGGCGGCTGACGCTGCGGCCGGTGCGCCCGGAAGACGAAGCGCAGCACCGCAGTTTTCTCGAGCGTCTCGATCCGGTCGACGTGCGGATGCGCGTCTTCTACAGCCGGCGCAGCATGGAACGCAGTGAACTGGCGCGGCTGACGCAGATCGACTACGAACGGGAAATGGCCTTCATCGCCACGGCCCTGACCGAAGGCGACGGCGGAGGGGAAGAAACCCTCGGCGTGGTGCGCTCCACCACCGACCCAGACAACGTCGACGCGGAGTTCGGCATCATCGTGCGCTCCGACCTGAAGGGCGGCGGCCTGGGCGAGTTGCTGATGCACAAGCTGATCGACTTCCACCGCGGCCGCGGCACTCAACGCCTGGTGGCGACGGTGCTCAACGAGAACCGGCGCATGCTGCAACTGGCGCAGGAGCTCGGCTTCAGCTTCGACGAAGAACAGCCCGACGTGGAGACGCGGGCGGTTCATCTCGCCCTGAACTGAACGGCGAGCCTGATCGGTCTGACCGCACACCGGCGGTCAAATTCGGGCCCTACTTGGTGCGCATCGAAAGGATGAGCTGGCGGAACTGCTCGGCAGCCATGCGCGGGTCCTTGGTGCCCGACTTGCTGGCCTGCTCGTCCCAGACCTTGCCTATCATGTCGAGGAATTCCTTCTTCGACACCCTGCCGTGCTTGTCCATGTCGACCTTGGCCAAGGCGGTCATGCCGTCGAAGGACATGTCATCTTTGGTTTCGGCCAGGGCAGGCGTGATGGCCGCGAAAGACAGGGCTGATGCGAGCGCGAAGAGAGCGATGGAACGTGCATTGAACATGGTGTTTTCCTGGTCAAGCGACGGACGGGCCGCCGTGGGTGGTGGGGGTGAACGGTGCGGTTTCGGTTGGAACCGGCCCGCGCTGCAGTGAAGTCGGCGAAAGGCGGCCGGCCTTGCAGGAATTCCTTCAACGCATGCAACTTTGCGCGGGCCCGGTCCGGCCGTAGCGCCTTTCAGATCCGCCTGACCCTGACACGCACGCCGCGCTTGAGCGAGGTCAAACCCAAGGTGGATACGCGCTCCGGCGGCGTTCGGCATTGCCACAATGGCGCTTCGCCAGACCGCGACGCGTCGTTCACACAAACGCCCGCGCGGTCGTGGTTCAGGCTCCGGAGACTTCGATGAACAAGCCGCATCGCCAGACCGCCCATGCATCCCTGACCGCCGCCCTGCTCTGCCTGTGCGCCACGGCCGGCCCCGCACAGGCACAAGCGCAGGCCCAGGCACAAACCAAGCCGCAGGCCGGCGCCTCGGCACCGCGCGTAGCGCGCGACGGCACGCCGAAGGTGGCGGTGCGCGCGGCCAGCTTGCCCGCGCGCGGATTGTTCGATGGCGACAGACTGAGCGCCGCCACGATGCAAAAGCTGGACGCTCTGCTGGCCGGCACCAGCGACCTCGATGTCGAGGTGGCCTTCGTCGTGCCCTCGGGGCCCTGGCTGACCGAAGGCGGCGGCGCAGGTGAACGCAGCCTGACCCCGGCGCGGCTGCAGGCCGTGCGCGACTTCCTCACACGCCGCGGTGTCGACACCCGGCGCATCTACGTCGAGAACCGTATCGACCCGAAGTCGGCCGATGCGCACCTCGACGTCGAACTGCTGGGCAGGCAGGCACCGCAGTGAACCGGGCGCGGGAAGCGCGCTGACGGTGCGAAATCGATGCACACGCACGTTTGCCGTGCCGGTACGAACCACCGCTTTGCCGGCAGGTATGTGCGGCCGCGCACAGAGCCAGAAGCTTTTTTTCGGCAAGCTGCGAAGCGAGCGTGGGTCTCGCCCACACTCCGTCATCAGGCTGCTTCGCCGCCGTGAATTCACTCAACCCACAGGGGGCAGGCATGCAGATACGCGTCGGGTTCAACATGGTCTACCAGTGCCCGCAAGACACGCCGATGATCCTGGCGCTGAACATTCACTATTCGCGCGCTTCGGACCTCGTGCATCCGGATCACCTGGTGACGCATCCTCCGGTGCCGGCCACCGCCTACCGCGACCTCTTCGGAAACTGGTGCACGCGCATCGTGGCGCCGCAGGGGCGCTTCGTGATCCGCAACGACAGCCTGGTCAACGACAGCGGCCAGCCCGACGCGTTGGCTCCCTGGGCGATGCAGGTGCCGGTGGAGAACCTGCCCGAATCGACCCTCGTCTACCTGCTGGGCAGCCGCTACTGCGAGACCGACCAGCTGGTCAACACCGCCTGGCAGCACTTCGGCCACGGTCCCACCGGCTGGGCGCGCGTGCAGGCGATCTGCGATTTTGTGCACCAGCGCATCCAGTTCGGTTACCAACACGCCCGGCGCACACGCACCGCGCTGGAGGCGTACAACGAGGGCGTGGGCGTCTGCCGTGACTACGCCCACCTGGCGATCGCGCTGTGCCGCTGCATGAACATCCCGGCGCGCTACTGCACCGGGTACCTGGGCGACATCCGCATCCCGCCGATTCCCGGCCCGATGGATTTCGCCGGCTGGTTCGAGGCCTACCTCGGTGACCGCTGGTACACCTTCGACGCCCGCAACAACACGCCGCGTATCGGCCGCGTGCTGATGGCGCGTGGGCGCGACGCCTGTGACGTCGCCCTGTGCAGCACCTTCGGCCCGAACACGCTGGAAAGTTTCCAGGTCTGGGCCGACGAAGTTACGACGGCGTGATCGCAGTGGCCGGCGCCGGTGCGTCGGCCATGGCCTCGCCCTCTTGGTCGTCGCGGTCCCCATACTCGGTCTTGAAGCTTCCGGCCTGCAGCCCCTGCTGCTGCAGCCAGCGCACCATCACCGCTTCGTAGCCGTGGGTGACGATGACCCGCCCGGCGCCGGTGGCGGCAATCGCGGCTTGCAGGCCGGGCCAGTCGGCGTGGTCGCTGAGCACGAAGCCGCGGTCCACCCCGCGGCGGCGGCGCGCGCCGCGCAGCTGCATCCAGCCGCTGGCGAAAGCGTCGCTGAAGTCACCCAGCCGGCGTGCCCAGGCGCTGCCGTGCACGGCGGGCGGCGCGATGACCAGTGCGCGTGACAGCATGGCCTTGTCCTTGACCTCGTCGAGCAACAGCGTGGCCGGCAACGCCACGCCGGCTTCGTGGTAAGCGCGGTTCAGCGGTTCCACGGCGCCGTGCACGATGATCGGCCCGATCGCCGCATCGACCCCCGCCAGCAAGCGCTGCGCCTTGCCGAAGCTGTAGGCCATCAGCAGGCTGGCGCGGCCAGCCGCGGCGTTGGCTGCCCACCAGGCGTTGACCTCGGCCATCAACTCAGCCTGCGGTCGCCAGCGGTAAATCGGCAGGCCGAAAGTACTTTCGCTGATGAAGCAGTGGCAGCGCAGCGGCTCGAAGGGCGCGCAGGTGGCGTTGGCGTCGCCGACGCCCGAGACGAAGTAGTCGCCCGAGGCCACCCAGACGCAGCCGCCATGTTCGATGCGCACCTGCGCCGAGCCGAGCACATGGCCCGCCGGATGCAGGCTGACGCGCACACCGTTCAGCACGACCACCTCGCCGTAAGCCAGCGCCTGCAGGCTGATGGCACCGAGCCTGGCGCGCAGCACGCCCTCGCTGGGCGCGCTGGACAGGTAGGCGCCGTGGCCGCGGCGGGCGTGATCGGCATGGGCGTGGGTCACGATGGCGCGCGGCACCGGGCGCCAGGGGTCGACGTGGAAGTCGCCGGCCGGGCAATAGAGGCCCTCGGGGCGCAGCACGACGAGGTCGTTCATGCCGGCCGGGCGATCGGGCACGCCCCAGATGAGAAGGCGACGTGCGAACCGCCGCCTTGCAGGGCCGGGTCGATGACGGCGCGGGCGGCGTCAGCCGGCACCGCGGCACCGGCCGACGCGGGCCAGGCGCTGGCGGGGCGACTTCGGGATGTGGCCATGACGGGCTTTCCGGCGCGGCGGCGCCGCCTGGGGTGGCTGAGGTCGAACGATTGTGCGGCCTGCCCGCACAGGACCACCGCCGGGGGAGGCGGCGGCCTCAACGGGGCCATGCCGCATTGGAACAAAATGCGAGGCCCGCCAGATCGCCCCTGCCCATGGAAACGACACTGCTCCGAACCGACGAAAAGCCATCAGCTTGTGCGCGAACAGAGCGCTGCTGCAAGGCTGGAATGGCTGCTTTTGGCCCTACCGGGCGAGATCCCGGGCGAAGCGGAGTTACGTGCGCATGACGCCTGAGTTGCATCCTCGAGCCGGCGGCGTCGGCCTGCCGCTGCTGCACGAAAGCATGCCGCCCTGGCGCATCTTCCTTGATCCGCACGGCCGGATTTCGCGCGGCACCTATTGGCTGTACGGCGTGGGTGGAGTGCTCGGCCTGGCGGTGCTGATGCACGCCTTGCTGGGCATCGCACGGGTGCCGCTGGGGGTGAGCGAATACATGGTGAACGCGCTGCTGGTGTGGCCGGCCATCGCCACCTCGGCCAAACGCTGGCACGACCGCGACAAGTCGGCCTGGTGGGTGCTGGTAACGCTGGTGCCGGTGGTGGGTTCGCTGTGGGCGCTGGTGGTCACCGGTTTCCTGCGCGGCACGGTCGGGCCCAACCGGTTCGGTGGCGACCCGCTGGCGCCGCCTCTCGCCATTCCCTCTCAGTAGCGCCCCGTGATGCCCGCCACGCGCAGGTAGATGGTGGCCATCCAGGCGACCAGGCCGCGCTGCGCCCAGCCACGCCAGCCACGCTTCACCGGCGCGCCGGTGACCTCGATCGACACGGCCACCGCGGCTTCGAAACGCTGGCGCAGGTCGCGCGCGAAATCGGCGTCCTGCACCACGACGTTGGCTTCCAGGTTGAGCAGCAACGACAGCGGGTCGATGTTCGAGCTGCCCACGGTGGCCCAGTCGTCGTCGACCACCGCCACCTTGGCATGCAGGAAGGCCGGCGTGTATTCGTAGATGCGAACGCCGTGGCCGCGCAGTTCGTCGTACAGCGCTCGCGCGGCGAGCAGGGCGATGCGGTAGTCGGCCTTGCCCTGCAGCAGCAGGCGCACCGCCACGCCCCGGCGCGCGGCACGCCGCAATGTACGGCGAAAGGCGCGGCCGGGGTAAAAGTAGGGCACGGCGATGTCGACCTGCGTGCGCGCGGCGGCAATCGCCTCGATGTAGCTGCGCTCGATGGCGCGGCGCTGGCGCAGGTTGTCGCGCACCACCAGCGCGGCCAGCACCGGCCGCAGGTCATCGTCGCCCTCGTCGCCGTCCGGCATCCGGGTCGCACGCAGGCGGCGCAGCAGCCGCAAGGTCTGGTCGACCGGCGCGGCGCTGCGCGCCAGTTGCCGCACTTCGTCACGCCAGGCGTGGCCGAGGCGGGCGCGAGCCCACATCGCCCGCGTCACGGCATGCACCTGCGCGGCCAGGGGGCCGCTCACCTCGACGGCGAAGTCGAGTCGGGGCGCTTCGGTCCAGCCGTGGTTGAGATCATGGCGGTCGTCGATGATGTTCACGCCGCCGACGAAGGCCACCGCCTGATCGACCACGCACAGCTTCTGGTGCAGCCGACGCAGTTGCCCGGGTTGCAGCCAGGCGTACCAGCGGTCGAGCGGGCGGAACACCTCCAGGCGCACGCCATCGCCGGCCAGCCATTCGCGCAGCGTGGCCAGGGTGGCCATCGAGCCGAAGCCGTCCACCACCACATGCACCGCCACGCCGCGCCGCGCTGCGGCACTCAGCGCGTCGGCAAGGCCGCGCGCGGCGTCGTCGGTGTGGAAGATGTAGGTGGCGAACCAGACCTCGTGCGTGGCAGCCTGGATGGCGCTGCGCATGCGCGGAAACAGCTCGTCGCCGCCCTGCAGCAGATGCACCTGGTTGCCGCCGACGAATCGCGGCGGCGCCACGCCGCCGGCCCAGGCCGACGTCTGGTCGGCTGGCATCATCTCAGTCCGCGCCCGGCCAGGGGTTTTGCGTGGCCCGAGACTCGTGCATCAGGTCGGCTCCAGTTCAGCCACCAGAGGCAGGTGGTCGGACATGCGTGACCAGGTCAGGCCGCGCGGCACCATGGTGTTGCGGCAGGCCAGGCCGCGCAGGTAGAAGCGGTCTAGCGAGAAGACCGGCATCAGCGACGGGAAGGTCATGTGCTGCGACGGCGCGCCGGGCGGCGCCACGGCGCGCGCCAGGCCGATCTCGCACATCGGGCCGTCGAGTTTTTCGCCCCAGTCGTTGAAGTCTCCGGCCACCACCAGCATGTCGTCGGCTGGCACGTGGCGGGTGATGAACTCGGACAGTTTCTGCACCTGGCGCACCCGGCTCGAATGCACCAGACCGAGGTGCACCACCACGGCATGCACGAGGGCGCCGTTCCAGCGCACCGGCACGTGCAGCAGGCCGCGCTGTTCGAAGCGGTGGTCGCTGACGTCGTGGTGGCCGATGTCGCCGATCGGCCAGCGCGACAGCAGCGCATTGCCGTGCTCGCCGTGGCGTGTGACGGCATTGCTTCGGTAGGCGGCCTCGTAACCCTCGGGTGCGAGGAACTCGGCCTGCCCGCCGGCCGGCCAGCCGAAAGAGGTGCGGTCGAAGTGGCGCGCTTCGCGGTGGTGGAACAGCCGCACTTCCTGCAGGAAGACGAGATCGGCGTCCAGCGCCTCGACCGCCAGCCCCAGGTTGTGGATCTCCAGCCGCTTGCGCGGTCCGATGCCGCGCACGCCCTTGTGGATGTTGTAGGTGGCCACACGCAATGCGCCGATGCCGGTGTAAGGCGGCAGCAGCGTCGATTGCATTGTGTTGAACTTCGTCATGTCATCGGGCGGCGTCGGGCGGCAGGTCCGGCAGGGAACCGGGTAAGAAACCGGGTAAAAAGCGCGGCAATTGCAGGATGGCCTCGGCGTTGCTCGGCGAGAAGCAGCGCGCCGCGGCCTCGCGCCAGGGCAGCCACTGGTGGTTCAGGTGCTCGCGCGGACTCAGTGTGACCGCCGTGCCGTCGGGCACGGTAACGCCGAACACATGTTCGGTGTTCTGCGTGACGCCGGGGGCGTAGCGGTGCCGCCAGCGCGGGTAGATCTCGTAGACGTTGGTGAACTGCCAGTCGCGCAGTTCACCGCCGGTGATGCCGGTTTCCTCGGCCACTTCACGGCGCGCAGCCTCGGCGGCCGGTTCGTCGGGCCAGTCCTTCGAGCCGGTGACGCTTTGCCAGAAACCGGGGTGGTCGGCACGTTCGATCAGCAGCACGTCGCCCCCCGGCGTGTGGATCACCACCAGCACCGACACCGGGATCTTTGGCGGCTTGCTCACCGGGGCTCCTTCATGCTGCGCACCCGGGTGTTCGCCTTCCGGGCGGCGGGCGGGCTCACCCCGCAGCCCGCCGCTGACGCACCGCCAGCGCCAGGCCGCGCAGCAGCGGCTCGGTATCGTCCCAGCCGATGCAGGCGTCGGTGATCGAGACACCCGGGCGCAACGGCCGGCCGGCCGCCAGGTCCTGCCGGCCCTCGAACAGGTGGCTCTCGACCATGAGGCCGATGATGCGCCGCTCGCCGCCGGCCAACTGCCGCGCCACGTCGGCGGCCACTTCGACCTGCCGGCGGTGCTGCTTGGCTGAGTTGGCGTGCGAGCAGTCCACCATCACCTGCTCTCGCAGGCCGGCGCGCCTGAGCACCGCGCAGGCTGCCGCCACCGAGGCGGCATCGAAGTTCGGCAGCTTGCCGCCACGCAGGATGATGTGGCCGTCGGGATTGCCACGGGTCTCGAAGATGGCCGCCACGCCCATCTTTGTCATGCCCATGAAGGAATGCGGCGCGGCAGCGGCAAGCACGGCGTCGGCGGCCATCTGCACTGAGCCGTCGGTGCCGTTCTTGAAGCCGACCGGGCAGCTCAGCCCCGATGCCAGCTGGCGGTGGCTCTGGCTTTCCGTCGTGCGGGCGCCGATGGCGCCCCAGGCGATGAGGTCGCTGATGTATTGCGGCGACAGCAGGTCGAGGAATTCGGTGCCCGCCGGCAAGCCCATCGCGTTGATCTCCAGCAGCAGTTCGCGTGCGCGCTTCAGCCCTTCGTTGATGCGGAAGCTGCCGTCCAGGCGCGGATCGTTGATGTAGCCCTTCCAGCCAACCGTCGTGCGCGGTTTCTCGAAATAGACGCGCATCACGACGATCAGCTCGACGGCCAGTTCATCTGCCAGCGGCTTCAGCTGCCTGGCGTACTGCAACGCGGTGTCGTGGTCGTGGATGGAGCAGGGGCCGACGACCACCACCAGCCGGTCGTCGCGCCCCTGCAGCACGCAGTCGACCTGCCGGCGCGTGCCGTCGACCAGCGCCTCGACGGCGGCGGTGACCGGCAGCTCTTCCAGCAGCACGGCCGGCGAGACCAGGGCGCGTACGGCGGCGATGCGCACGTCGTCGATGCGCGTGGTGTCGTGGGTGACCCGCCCGGCATGGGCACGGGCGGCGGCTTCCAGGTCGTGGGTGTCTGTCGGCGGGGGCATGTCAGATTCCGCTGATGACGGCGTCGAGTGCGTCGCGCAGCACATCGGCCTGCGGGCGCATCGAGGCCACGGGGACGCGCAACACCTGGGCCGGCCAGGCGCCACAAAGGTGCGCCGAAGGGTAAACGGTCTCACCCAGCACCTGAACGGACTGGGACAGCCGCTTCGGGCTGTCGGCGGGCGGCCGCGGCAGGCGTGCCAGCGGCATGGCCAGGCGGGTGCTGTGATGGCTGAGCTGATCACTCTGCATCACGACAAGGTAGGGAAACGAAACCCGCTGGGCGACGTTCGGGTTCTCGTAGATGTCGAATTGGGCCATTCGTTCACCAGGTCCGGTATTCCTCGCCCGGGATGCCACTCGCATCGACCAGGCCGTTCTGCAGATCCACCCAGTCTTTGTACAGCTCGTAAAAGCGGCGGCTCGCCTCGCCATGCTCGACCGCGACAGGGCTTTGAGCGGCAGCCAGCAGGCTGTCGTAGTGCGCCGCAGACATCACCACGCTGTGCCGGCGCCCGGCCTTATCGATGTGCACCGGTTGCCGCTGCGCCAGCTCGAGCACCTGGCCGAAGCGGTTCTTGGCTTCCGTGGCGGTCAACGACATGGTGATCTCCAATTGGACGGAACGCCTATTTTAGCCATTCCGTCCAAACGGCAGCACAAACGGCGGCACAGCGTCAACCCGCCGCGCCCGGGTTGCGCAGCCTGATGTGCAGTTCGCGCAACTGCTCTTCATCGACCGCGCTCGGCGCCCCGGTCAGCAGGCACTGCGCACGCTGCGTCTTCGGGAACGCGATGACGTCGCGGATGCTCTCGGCACCCGTCATCAGCGTCGCGATGCGGTCCAGGCCGAAGGCCAGCCCGCCGTGCGGCGGCGCGCCGTACTGCAGCGCGTCGAGAAGGAAGCCGAACTTGAGCCGTTGCTCCTCGGGCGTGATGTTGAGCGCGGCGAAAACCTTGGCCTGCACCTCGGCGCGGTGGATACGCACCGAGCCGCCGCCGATTTCCCAGCCGTTCAGCACCATGTCGTAGGCCTTGGCGATGCAGGCGCCGGGGTCGGTGTCCATCAGGTTCTCGTGGCCGTCTTTCGGCGCCGTGAACGGATGGTGCACGGCATTCCAGCGGCCCGCCGATTCGTCCTGCTCGAACATCGGGAAATCGACCACCCAGAGTGGCGCCCACTTGTCCTCGAACAGGCCGTGGTTGCGGCCGAACTCGCTATGGCCGATCTTCAGGCGCAACGCACCCAGCGCGTCGTTGACGACCTTGGCCTTGTCGGCGCCGAAGAACAGCAAGTCGCCGTTGCGGGCGCCGGTGCGCGCGATGATCTCGGCGATGGCGGCGTCGGACAGGTTCTTCACCACCGGGCTCTGCAGCCCTTCGCGGCCCTTGCCGGCGTCGTTCACCTTGATCCAGGCCAGCCCCTTGGCGCCGTAGATCTTCACGAACTCGGTGTAGGCGTCGATCTCGCCGCGGCTGATGCCATCTTGGGCGTCGCCGCCGCCCGGCACGCGCAGCGCCACGACACGCCCGCCCTTGGCGTTCGCCGGCCCGGAGAACACCTTGAACTCGACCGACTTCATGACCTCGGTGAGTTCGGTCAGTTCGAGCTTGACGCGCAGGTCGGGCTTGTCCGAGCCGTAGCGGAACATCGCCTCGGCGTAGGTCATGTGCACGTAGACCGGCAGTTCCACGCCCATGGTCTTGCGGAACACCGTGCGCACCATGCCTTCGGTGATGGCGCGGATCTCCTCCTCGTCCAGGAACGAGGTCTCGATGTCGATCTGCGTGAACTCGGGCTGGCGGTCGGCGCGCAGGTCCTCGTCGCGGAAGCACTTGGTGATCTGGTAGTACCTGTCGAAGCCCGCCACCATCAGCAGCTGCTTGAAGAGCTGCGGGCTCTGCGGCAGCGCGAAGAAGGTGCCGTCGTTGACTCGGCTGGGCACCAAGTAGTCACGCGCGCCCTCGGGCGTGCTTTTCGTGAGCATCGGTGTCTCGATGTCGATGAAGCCCTGGTCGTCGAGGAACTTGCGCACCTCCATCGCCACGCGGTAGCGCAGCATCAGGTTCTTCTGCATCTGCGGCCGGCGCAGGTCGAGCACGCGGTGCGTCAGCCGCGTGGTCTCACTCAGGTTTTCATCGTCGAGCGGGAACGGCGGCGTCACGCTGGCGTTCAGCACCTCGAGTTCCAGGCACAGCACTTCGATCTTGCCGCTGGTGAGGTTGGCGTTTTCGGTGCCCGGCGGGCGGGCGCGCACGCGGCCCACCACTTTCAGGCAGAACTCGTTGCGCACGATCTCGGCGATCTTGAACATCTCGGCGCGGTCGGGGTCGCAAACGATCTGCACCAGGCCTTCGCGGTCGCGCAGGTCGATGAAGATGACGCCGCCGTGGTCGCGGCGGCGGTGCGCCCAACCCATCAGGGTGACGGTCTGGTCCATCAGCTTTTCGCTGACCAGGCCACAGTAGGTGGTTCTCATGGCAAAACTCCAGGGTCGGATTCGGGGGTTGTGCCTGACTGGCAGGCAGGTTGTTTGGACGTTCACGGGCTGTCTCGCAAGCCCTGCGGACCGGCCACGCGCCCAGCGCGGCCAGCCCGGTCAATTTCGCGCTGCGACGGGCAGGACTTCGACCGGCGCCGGCCGGCCGGGCGGCGCCACCACGCCCATCGAGATGACGTACTTGAGCGCCTCGTCGACGCTCATCTTCAGCGCCACCACGTCGGCGCGCGGCATCATCAGGAAGAACCCCGAGGTCGGGTTGGGCGTGGTGGGCACATAGACGCTGACGAACTCCCCCGGCAGGTGCGCCGCCACCTCACCGCCGGGCTTGCCGGTGACGAAGGCGATCGTCCATGAACCCTGGCGCGGGTACTGCACCAGCACGGCCTCGCGGAAGGCGTTGCCGCTGCTTGAAAACAGCGTGTCGGACACCTGCTTGACCGAGCTGTAGATCGACTTGACGATCGGGATCTTGCCCAGCAGGCGGTCCCACTGGCGCAGCCACCACTGGCCGAAGATGTTGGTTGCGAAGACGCCGGTGGCGAGCAGCGCGAAGGCCATCACCAGCACGCCCAGGCCCGGCACGCTGCGCAGCCATTCGATGGTCTCGCGCGCCGACTCGGGCAGCACCGCCTGGCTGGCGTAGAGCAGGCCGGCGAAGACGCCGTCGAGCGCACCCAGCACCCACGACAGCAGCCAGATCGTGATGGCCAGCGGCAGCCAGACCAGCAGGCCGGCGAGGATGTATTTCTTCACGCGGTGTCTGGACGGGCGCTCAGGAGGCCGCAGCGGCGGGCGGTGGCGATGCGGCGGGTTTGTCCGCAGGCTTGTCGGCGGCCTTCTCGGCAGACTTGACGTCGGGCTTGGCGGCGCCGGAATCTGCCGGCTTGTCGCCTGGTTTATCGGCTGGTTTGTCCGTGGGTTTGTCCGCGGGTTTGTCACCCGCATTGGCTGCCGGCGAGTCGTCCGCGCCCTCGTCCTTCTTTGCCTTGGCACCGGTATCGCCGTTGCGGAAGTCGGTCACGTACCAGCCTGAACCCTTGAGCTGGAAACCGGCAGCGGTGAGTTGCTTGACATAAGTTTCCGCGCCACAAGCCGGGCAGGTGGTGAGCAGCGGGTCTGACATCTTCTGCAGCACGTCCTGGGCGTGACCGCAGGATGCGCAGCGGTACGCATAAATCGGCATGGCTAAGCCTTTGATTTCGAAAGCGAAATTATAGGGTGCACCACCGCGGTGGCAGCCCTCAGACCCAGACGTGCAGCAGCAACCGGGTCGCCAGCAGCCCCGTGACGAAACCCACCGTGCCCCACAACAGGGCTTGCAGCAGACGGTTGGTGCGCCGCTGCTCGGCCAGCAGCAACCGCAGCATCGGCACCTCGACCGCCGACTCGCGCCGCTGCAGCGACTGGTGCAGCAGGCGCGGCAGCTCGGGCAGCAGCTGGGCATAACGCGGCGCCTCGTTCTTCAGCCGCTCGATGAGCCCGCGCCAGCCGATCTGATCGTTCATCCAGCGCTCGAGGAAGGGCTTGGCCGTCGTCCACAGGTCGAGCTCGGGGTCGAGCTGGCGGCCCAGGCCTTCGATGTTGAGCAGGGTCTTCTGCAGCAGCACCAGTTGCGGCTGGATCTCGACGTTGAAGCGGCGCGAGGTCTGGAACAGCCGCATCAGCACCTGACCGAGCGAGATGTCCTTCAGCGGGCGGTCGAAGTGCGGCTCGCAGACGGCGCGGATGGCGCCTTCCAGGGCGTCGATGCGGGTGTCTGGCGGCACCCAGCCGCTCTCCACGTGCAACTCGGCCACGCGCTTGTAGTCGCGGCGGAAGAAGGCGATGAAGTTGTACGCCAGGTATTCCTTGTCGTTGTCGGTCAGCGTGCCGACGATGCCGAAGTCGAGCGCAATGTAGCGGCCGAAGGTCTCGGGCGCCAGGCTCACCATGATGTTGCCGGGGTGCATGTCGGCGTGGAAGAACCCGTCGCGGAAGACCTGGGTGAAGAACAGCGTGACGCCGTCGCGCGCCAGCTTGGGGATGTCGACACCGGCGTCGCGGATGCGGTCGATCTGGCTGATCGGCACGCCGTGCATGCGCTCCATCACCATCACGGTGGGCGTGCAAAAATCCCACACCATCTCGGGCACCAGCACCAGGTTCAGGCCGACCATGTTGCGGCGCAGCTGGGCGGCGTTGCTGGCCTCGCGCACGAGATCGAGCTCGTCATGCAGGTAACCGTCGAACTCGGCCACCACTTCGCGCGGTTTCAGGCGCTTGCCATCGGCCGAAAGCCGCTCGACCCAGCGTGCCAGCGTGTGCAGCAGGCTGAGGTCGTCGTCGATGACGTCGAGCATGCCCGGCCGCAGCACCTTCACCGCCACTTCGCGGCCGCCCTTCAGGGTCGCGAAGTGCACCTGGGCGATCGACGCACTCGCCACCGGCTCGGCGTCGAAGGTCTCGAAGACCTGCTCCAGCGGCCGGCCGTAGGCCTTCTCGACGAGCGCTCGCGCCTGCGCGGCGGGAAATGGAGGCACGCGGTCCTGCAGCCTGGCCAGCTCGTCGGCCATGTCCAGCGGCAGCAGGTCGCGGCGTGTCGATAGCACCTGGCCGAACTTGACGAAGATCGGCCCCAGCCTTTCGAGCGCCTGGCGCAGCCGTGCGCCGCGCGGCTCGTCGAGCTTGCGGCCGATGGTGACGAGCCGCACCATCGCGCGCACCCAGCGCTGCCGAAATGCCGACAGCGCCACCTCGTCGAGGCCGAACCGCAGGACGGTGAAGACGATGAAAACCAGGCGCGACAGGTGTCGCATCAGGAACGCCGCATCAGGAACGCCGCATCGGGGCTGGCGGGTCGGGGCGCCGGCTCAGGCGCGCGGCCGAAGCCGCTCACCGAGGTTCCCGGCCTTCTGCATCGCCATCCGCACCCCGCCGGCAAGCGCCGAGCCCAGCCGGTGCATCTGCGGCGCGACCAGCGGGCCGAAGACACGCTCCAGATCGGCGGCGACGTCCCAGCGCAGGTTCTGCATCAGCCAGTTGACGTCGGCGGCGAGCGCGGCGTCGCCGTCGATCTCCACCGGCGGCATCTCGCCGGCCAGCGCACGCGTGAACAGCAACGCCGGGTTCGAGGTGTCGACGCGCACGGCGAGGTCGGGTGCGCCGCCGCGTTCAGGGCCGCACCATTCCAGCAGGCCGGCGGGCGTGACCCTGAAGGCCAGCACCGGCGGCTGCGGCAGCAGCGTCGGCCAGGCGGTGGCAAGCAACTCGACGGTGCGGCCCGAATGGGCCATCAGGCGCGCGGTGGCCACGCTCTCGCCGCCGAGCACATGGTTGATGACCAGCGTGAGGCGGCCCATGACCGCCGGCGCCAACAAGGAGTTCAGGGTGTGCAGCATTGCCGGATTGTAGGCAGCGCATCCGCCTCTGGCGTCACGCCCCTGCCACGGGAGGCCCCGGGATATAAGGGAGAATCTTGAACCTTGGCTGCGGCACGAGCTGGATCGGGTCTTGCTTTTGTCCTCCGCTTCGCCTTCCCCTTTTTGTCCCTCTCTTTTTCGGGACCCGGCAGCCAGCCGCGTTCTCTGCCGCCGACCAGCCACCGATGTTCGAAGACCGAAGCTACAAGCGAACCTTCTACAGCGCACCGCAATCGGTGACGTCCCTGTTCGCCGCGTTCATGGAGCCGTCGATCACGGTGGCCGTGTTCCTTGCGGTGTCGGCCTGGTTCAACGAGCCCATCGTGCGTTCGGACCTCACGCTGTGTCTGCTGATATTCGCCCTCACCTTCCCGGGCCGCAACCGCTTCGCCGACCGTCCGCTGAACGCCGCCGTCGACATCGCCACCTCCTGGATCAGCCTGCTGCTGATCCTCGCGTTGTGCGGATACGCCACGCGCAGCCTCGGTTTCTTTGATTTCGACGTGCTGGTCTGGTGGGCCGCGATCACACCCCTGCTGCAATGGCTGGCCGTGTTCATCGGCCGCAAGTCGCTGCGCTACCTGTCCAGCCTGCCGGAGAACCGCCGCACCGCGGTGGTGGTGGGCGCCGGCGCGCTGGGCGTCAAGGTGTCGCGGGCGTTCGAGGCACGCGGCGATATCGGCCTGTCCTTTCTGGGCTACTTCGACGACCGCGCCGACGACCGCGTCGACAACGAAGCCGCCGGGCAGCGCCTGGGCAACCTGCGCGAGGTGGCACCCTACGTGCGCGAACAGGGCGTGCACGAGGTCTACGTCACGCTGCCGCTGGGCTCGCAACCACGCATCGTCGAACTGCTGGAACTGGTGCAGGGCACCACCGCCAGCGTGTTCTTCGTGCCCGACGTGTTCGGCATCAGCATCATCCAGGGCCGCTTGCAGGACATGAACGGCGTGCCGGTGGTGGGCCTGTGCGAAACACCGTTCACCGGCACGAACCGGCTCGTCAAGCGTCTGTCCGACATCGTGCTGGCGTCGCTCATCCTGGTGCTGATCGCCCCCGTGCTGGCCGCCATCTGGGCCGGCGTCAAGCTCAGCTCGCCGGGCCCGGCGATCTTCAGGCAGCGCCGCAACGGCCTCGACGGCGAAGAGATCATCGTCTACAAGTTCCGCTCGATGCGCGCACAGGACAACGGCGCGGTGGTCATGCAGGCGACCAAGGACGACCCGCGCATCACGCCGTTCGGCGCCTTCATCCGCCGCACCTCGCTGGACGAACTGCCGCAATTCGTGAATGTGCTGCAAGGGCGCATGAGCATCGTCGGGCCGCGGCCCCACGCGGTGGCGCACAACGAGCAGTACCGGCAGATCATCAAGGCCTACATGGTGCGCCACAAGGTCAAGCCGGGCATCACCGGCTGGGCACAGGTGAACGGCCATCGCGGCGAGACCGACACCATCGAGAAGATGCAGGCACGCGTCGAATACGATCTGGAATACCTGCGCAACTGGTCGCTGGGCCTGGACCTGCAGATCATCGCGCGCACTGTCAAGCTGGTCTTCTTCGACCACAACGCGTACTGAGCGCAGGGCTTGCCCGCGTGACAGTCAACGCACCCGCCACCGCTACAGCCATCGACCAAATTCCGGGAGACCGCTTCATGTCCGACCGCCGCCACGCCCGCCACGCCCGCCCGCCCGCCCGTCAGCGGCAAACCACGCTGCTGGCCCTGCTGCTGGCCGGCCTGTGCCCGCTGGCCGGGGCCGAGACCAGCCCGTGGTACCTGGGCGCCTCGCAGGCGTTCGCGTACGACTCCAACCTCTACCGCATCGACGAGAACGTGCAGCTGACGGGTGCCTACAGCCGCAGCGACACGATCTCCACCACCTCGTTGGTGGGCGGGATCGACCAGCCGATCGGCCGTCAGCGTGTGTTCGGCAGCGCGACGGTGGGCTACAACCGCTACAGCAACAACGACTATCTCAACAACACCAGCTACAGCATGACGGCCGGCCTCGACTGGTCGACGGTCGAGCGCTTCTCGGGCAACGTCAATCTCTCGGCCAGCCAGAATCAGCGTCGCTTCAACCTGGACACCACGCCCGGCCAGGCCGAGACGCGCAAGAACAACGAAAGCGTCGAGCAGATCGATGCCGTCGTCCGCACCGGTGTCGTCACGCGCTTGACGCTGGAAGCTGGCCTCGGCTATCGGCAGGTTGGTTATTCGGCCGATGAGTACGCCAACTCGGAATATGACCAGACCAGCGGCTCGCTGGGCGTTCGCTACCGGCCGGGCATTGCAACCTTCGGCGCGTCTTACCGCCATGCGCAAAGCAACTACAAAGAGACGTCGACCCTCCAGGTCAACGACAACACCCGCGACTCGCTCGACCTCACGGTGTCGTGGCCGGCCAGCGCCGTCAGCAACGTGTACCTGCGGTTGAGCCCCACCCAGGTGCGCTACGACGATTTCACCGATCGCGACTTCACCGGCGTGACCGGTGCACTGAGCTGGGACTGGCGGCCCACCGGCAAGCTGAAGGTGGGCACCCGTCTGGTCTACGACCTCGGCCAGGACTCGGCCTTCGAGCGCTTCGGCACGTCGGCCAGCCCCACCGGAATCAACACCACCGCCCGCACGACCACCGATTTTCGGCTGAACGCCGACTACGAGGCCACCGCCAAGATCAACCTGACTGCCGCGCTGGGCGCGTCGCACCGGTCGCTCGATCAGGGCACCGATCCCTTCTGCCTGTCGACCGGCACCTGCACCGGCAGCGACAACACCACCACTTTCTCGCTCGGCGCGCGCTGGACGCCGCTGCGCAGCACCCAGGTCGGCTGCAGCCTGGGTCGCGACCAGCGCTCGGCCAAAGGCGGGCTGGCGCAGGACTACAACGCCAACACCGTCAGCTGCTACGGCCAGTTCACGCTGCAGTGACGCGGGCGCGGCGCATGACGACCATCCTGCTCACCGGCGCCACCGGCTACATCGCGTCGCACACCTGGCTGGCGCTGCAGGCGGCCGGCTTCGATGTCGTCGGCGTGGACGACTTCTCCAACAGTTCGCCCATGGTGCTGGAACGTCTGGCGCAGTTGTCGGGCCGCGCGCCGGTCTTCGAGCGCGCGAACATTTGCGACGCCGCAGCGGTGGGTTCGCTGTTCGAACGTCACGCCATCGACGCCACAGTGCATTTCGCGGCCTTCAAGGCGGTGGGTGAGTCGACAGCGAAACCGATCGACTATTACGCCAACAACCTGGGCGGCCTGCTCACGGTCGCTCGCGCCATGCGCGAGCACGGCGTGCACCGTTTCGTTTTCAGCTCCAGCGCCACCGTCTACGGTGAGCCCGAACGGCTGCCCATCCGCGAGGACGCACCGCTGGGCGCCACCAGCCCCTACGGCCAGACCAAGCTGATGGGCGAGCAGATGCTGCGCGATCTGGGCGCCGCCGAGTCCGCCTGGCAGACCGCCGTGCTGCGCTACTTCAACCCGGTGGGCGCGCACGAGAGCGGCCTGATCGGCGAAGACCCGCGAGGCACGCCGAACAACCTGATGCCTTATGTGGCACAGGTGGCCGTGGGTCGGCGGGCGGCGCTGCAGGTGTTCGGCAGCGATTACGCCACGCCGGATGGCACCGGTGTGCGCGACTACATCCATGTCAGCGACCTCGCCGAAGGCCATGTCGCTGCTCTGCGCCACCTGTTCGATCAACCCGGCTCGATCACCGTCAACCTCGGCACCGGCCAGGGTTGCAGCGTGCTCGAGGTGGTGGGTGCCTACGCTGCCGCCTGCGGCCGCGACATCCCCTACGAACTGGTGCCACGCCGTCCCGGCGACGTGGCGGCCTGTTATGCCGACCCCGCGCTGGCCAGGCAATTGCTGGGCTGGCAGGCCCGGCACGGCCTGGCGCGCATGTGCGAGGACAGCTGGCGCTGGCAATCGACGAACCCGAACGGATTTCAAGCATGAACACCCCAGTCGTCCCCGTCATCATGGCCGGCGGCTCCGGCACCCGGCTGTGGCCGCTGTCGCGATCCGGCTACCCCAAGCAGTTCCTCGTGCTGTCAGGCAAAGACAGCCTGTTTCAGCAGGCCGCCGCGCGCTTGCAGCGGCTGGCGGGTGTTGGCATCGAGGTCGGCGCGCCGGTCATCGTGGGCAATGAGGAGCACCGCTTCCTGGTGCTCGACCAGTTGCGCGAATTGAAGCTCACCCCGGCGGCCGCGCTGCTGGAGCCGGTCGGCCGCAACACCGCGCCCGCCCTCACGCTGGCCGCGCTGCAGGCGCTGGAAGGCGGTACGGACCCGGTGCTGGTGGTGCTGTCGTCCGACCAGACCGTCACCGACGAAGCCGCCTTCACCGCCGCGCTGCAGCGCGCCGTGGCGGTGGCCGCAGCGGGTTCGATCGTCATCCTCGGCATCACGCCGGACAAGCCCGAGACCGGCTACGGCTACATCCGCAGCGAGGCCGGCGCGGACGGCGACGCGCTGCGCGTGGCGCAGTTCGTCGAGAAACCCGACCAGACCACAGCCGAGCGTTACCTGGCCGAGGGCGGCTATTTCTGGAACGCCGGCATGTTCGTCCTGCGCGCCTCGGTATGGCTGAAGGCGCTCGACACGTTCCGCCCCGACATCGCCGCCGCCTGCCGCGCCTCATGGGCCGCGCGCAGCGTCGACGCCAGCTTCGTGCGACCGGGCAAGACGGAATTCGCCGCCGTGCCCTCGGAGTCGGTCGACTACGCGGTGATGGAAAAGTGCCCCGGAAGCCCGTTCGACATCCGCATGGTCGAACTGGCCGCCGGCTGGAACGACCTCGGCGCCTGGGAGGCCGTCTGGCAGGTGCTGCCGAAGGATGAAGACGGCAACGCCAGCGTGGGCGACGCCATCGTCACCGACAGCCGCAACACGCTGGTGCACGCCACCAGCCGGCTGGTCAGCGTGGTCGGGCTGGACGACGTCATCGTGGTGGAAACAGCCGACGCCGTGCTCGTGACCGACCGCGCGCGCAGCCAGGACGTCAAGAAGATCGTGCAGCAACTCGGCGCCGAGCAGCGCGGCGAGCACGCGCTGCACCGCAAGGTGCACCGGCCCTGGGGCTGGTACGACAGCATCGACAACGGGCCGCGCCACCAGGTCAAGCGCATCATGGTGAAGCCGGGCGCGAGCCTCAGCCTGCAGATGCACCACCACCGCGCCGAGCACTGGATCGTCGTCAGCGGCACCGCCGAGGTGACCAACGGTGACAAGGTGATCCTGCTGTCAGAGAACCAGAGCACCTACATCCCGCTCGGCCAGACGCACCGCCTGGCCAATCCCGGCAAGGTGCCGCTGGAAATCATCGAGGTGCAGTCGGGCAGCTACCTGGGAGAAGACGACATCGTGCGCTTCGAAGACACCTACGGAAGGGTAGAGAAATGACCCACCCCCGAAGCGCCTGCGGCGCTCCCCCTCAAGGGGGCTCTGCCGGTGGAGCTGCAGAGCCGGATCCACTGCATCCGCTTGATCGGCCCTCACCCGTCATCTTGCATCGCGGGACATTCATATGACCATCCTCGTCACCGGCGGTGCCGGTTTCATCGGCAGCAACTTCGTGCTCGACTGGCTGGCGTCAGCAGACACACGCGACGAGCCGGTCGTCAACCTCGACGCCCTCACCTACGCCGGCAATCTGCAGAACCTGGCCTCGCTGGCCGGCGACGCGCGGCACCTCTTCGCGCACGGCGACATCGGCGACCGCGCCTTCGTCGACGGCCTGCTGGCCGCGCACAAGCCGCGCGCCGTGCTGCACTTCGCGGCCGAAAGCCATGTCGACCGCAGCATCCACGGTCCGGGCGCCTTCATCAAGACGAACGTCGAAGGCACGTTCAACCTGCTCGAAGCCGTGCGCGCGCACTGGCAGGCGCTGGAAGCTGACGCGAAAGCGGCGTTCCGCTTTCACCATGTCAGCACCGACGAGGTCTACGGCAGCCTGACGGCCGACGCACCTGCTTTCACCGAAACCCATCCCTACGAGCCGAACAGCCCTTACTCGGCCAGCAAGGCTGCGAGCGACCACCTGGTGCGCGCCTGGCACCACACCTACGGCCTGCCGGTGCTGACCAGCAACTGCAGCAACAACTACGGGCCCTATCACTTCCCCGAGAAACTGATCCCGCTGATGATCGTCAACGCGCTGGCCGGCAAGCCGCTGCCGATCTACGGCGACGGCATGCAGGTGCGTGACTGGCTCTACGTGGGCGACCACTGCAGCGCCATCCGCGCCGTCCTGGCCGGCGGCCGGGTCGGAGAGGTCTACAACGTCGGCGGCTGGAATGAAAAACCCAACCGCGACATCGTGCACACCGTGTGTGCGCTGCTCGACGAACTGCGGCCCGATCCCGCTGGCCCGTACACGCGGCTCATCACCCATGTGAAGGACCGCCCGGGGCATGACCGCCGTTATGCCATCGACGCCCGCAAGATCGAGAGCGAACTCGGCTGGCGGCCGGCCGAAACCTTTGAGACGGGCATCCGCAAGACGGTGAAGTGGTACCTGGAGCATGCCGACTGGGTGGCCGCGGTACAGAGCGGCGGCTACCGTGACTGGGTCGACACCAACTATTCCGCGCGGAAATGAGCCCCCAAGCTCACTGCGTTCGCTGCCCCCCAAGGGGGCGCCGTGCCCTTGGGGCGGCCCGGCGGGCACTGAAATGAAGCCCCCAAGCTCGCTAACGCTCGCTGCCCCCCGAGGGGGCC